>JAEEGG010019337.1_pt1 | contig 13743 bp, 12 predicted proteins | sample 9134161 | NCBI WGS metagenome assembly JAEEGG01 (sample SAMN16246543, study PRJNA631951) | gut metagenome | biome: gut microbiome; feature: rumen; material: CR-attached | host: Bos | place: Iran: Karaj | collected 2018-10 | reverse complement strand
GCCGCGCAGCCGTCCAGCCCCGCATCGTATGACCGGACGGATAACTGCCTTCGCCGCTCAAGGCGGCTTCCTCGCCGGTAAGCATCTTTTCGTTGAACACCTCAAATGGACGACGACGGTGGTAGAAGGCTTTCGGAGCCACGCGCATCTGGTCCGTCGTAGCCAGACTGTTCACCAGCACGGTCCAGATGGCCGGTGTCGTCTCCTTCGAAAAGGCCAGACCGAACGGCCCGGCCAGCTCTCCCAACAGGGCTTCATAGGTCCAGACGGCATCCCGTCGGGCCATTTCGGCCCGTACGGAGTCCGGCCGCTGGGACTTTCCCCACTGGTACTGCATCACATCATACGCGAACCCATGCGAAAGGGAGTCCGGCGGTGCAGGAAGGCTTTGGATCAAGTCCGGCAGCTGGTCCGTCGTGAAATAGACCTCTTGGGCATGGCCCATGACTGCGGCCAGGAACAGGGCGGCCGACAGGATGATATACTTTTTCATAGGATTACTTCTGAGCATTTTTACGACGGTCGTGAAGCTCTGCAACGGCCGTGAAGAAAGCGTCGCTGGATGAGTTGAGGGCCGTTTCCACGGAATCCTGGACCACGCCGATGATGAAACCGACAGCCACCGCCTGCATGGCGATGTCATTGCCGATGCCGAAGAAGGAGCAGGCCATCGGAACCAGGAGGAGGGAGCCGCCCGCCACACCGGAGGCGCCGCAGGCGCCGAGGGTGGCGATGATGGACAGGAAGAGCGCGGAAGCGAAGGAAACCTCGATACCCACCGTGTGCGCCACGGCCAGGGACAAGACCGTAATGGTGACGGCCGCACCGTTCATATTGACCGTCGATCCCAGCGGGATGCTGACGCTGTAGAACTCTTCATCCAGACCGAGCCGTTTGCACAGGTCCATATTGATAGGGATGTTCGCTGCCGAGGAACGGGTAAAGAACGCGTTCAGGCCGCTCTCCTTCAGGCACTGCCAATAAAGCGGGTACGGGTTCTTCCGGATGTGCAGCCAGGCGATGAAGGGATTGACGATGAAGGCGGTGCAGCACATGCAGCCCACCAGCAGGAGAAGGAGTTTCCCATAGTCCGTGAAGATTTCCAAGCCGCTCTCCGACACCGAGGAATAGACGAGGCCGAGGATGCCGAACGGGGCGAACTGGATCACCCAGCGCACGACCTGCGAGACGACATCAGCCAGGTCGCCGATCACCCGGACGGTGTTCTCCGACGCCAGCAGTTTCAGGCCCAGGCCGATGATGATGGCCCAGAACAGGATGCCGATGTAATTGGCCTGGGCAAGCGCCTGGACGGGGTTCATCACCATATTGGTCAAAAGCGTCAGGAACACGTCGGACAGGCCGCCGGGTGCGCTGCCGCCGCCCTCGGCCCCCTGCAGCTTGATCGTTACCGGGAACAGGAAACTCGCCACCACCGCGAACACCGCGGCGCACAGTGTGGACACCAGATACAAAGTGATCACCGTGCGGAACCGCGCGCCCAGCCCGCCCTTCGCCTTGGCGATGGAAGAAGCCACCAGCAGGGCCACCAGCACCGGAGCGATCGCCTTGAGGGCGCTCACGAAAACCTGGCCCAGAATACCGATTCCCGTCCATTTCGGGCAAAGCAACCCGAGCACCGCGCCGATTACCAGGCCGATGACGATCCGCAGCACCAGCGAGGTGTCGGACCATTTCTTCAGGATGGAAGAAAACTTGCTCATAGCATGCAAGGTACGAAAAAAGGGCGGGAATGGCAAGAATTCACTATATTTGTACAAACGCATGGATATGAAACGTTTTCTTCTTGTAGTCGTTCTGCTGGCGGGTGGCATGGCGGCCTTCGCGCAGGGAAACATCCGGGTAAAGTCCGGGAAACCGGCCGGAAACATCGACCCGATGCTGTACGGACAGCTGTTCGAGCACATTTATTTTTCCGCGAACAACGGGGTTTGGCAGGAGCTGATGTATGGGCGGTCTTTCGAGCCGGAGCATTATCCCGGCATTCCGCCGCGGGACGGTTATTTCGACGGCTGGTTCGCCGACGAAGACGAAGTGCTGCACTCCCCTACACGCTATGAGCAGCCCATCCGCCTGGCCTCCCTGGACACGGACAGTTATGACTTGGAGATGGACGTGAAATGGCGTGCCTACCGCCTGCCCGGCCGGCGGTGGAGCGGCGGCCTGCTGGACCTGCGTTTCGCTTTCAAGGATCTGGCGGACGGATCCGATTCCTATTACCTGCGCCTCTATGACCCGGCTTATGAAGGCCAGCGCTTTGCCCTGGCGCAGACGCAGGCGCAAATTGATGCGGACAATCAGGCGAAGGCGCTCGCCAAGGCGCAGAAGACCGTGGACGGCGCCCAGTTCGCCCTTTCCACCCGGGAGGAAAAAGAGGTTTCCTTCAACGGCCGGAGCCGGAAGGTCGTCACCCTGGAGCCGATGGCCGCCAAGGCGGCGACGCCCGCCCAGCTGAACCAGAACGCCTGGCACCGCCTGAAAATCAGCTGCCGCGGACAACGCGTGCGCGTTTGGTGGGACGGCAAGCAGACACTCTCCTGCAAGGTTCCCGACAGCCGCCCGCAGAACACCCTCACGCTTTGGGAGAACTATACGGAAGCCCTCTACCGCAATATCCGCGTAACCTCGGCCGATGGGAAGACCGTGTTCTTCGAAGGCCTTCCGGAAGATGTCCGGATTCCCGACGTTGCCCCGGAATGGAAGGCTTTCGGCCAGGGCAAGTACCGTCTTGTGAAAGGCGATGCCATCAATATGGACTATGCCCAGGAGATTACCGCCGGAACAACCGCGGCTGGTATCGCCCAGGGTCCGCAGAATGTGGTATCCGGAGAAACTTTCGTCGGCTCGGTCTATGCCAAGGGCGACGCCCGGCTCTCCGTCGCGCTGGTCCGGGACGGGCGCATCCTGCGGGAGCAGGCGCTCGGCGTCCCGGGCGTGGCCTGGAAGAAGTTCGACATCTCCCTGCCGGCGGGCGAACTGTCCGGCGACGCTGACTTTGCCATCCTGGCGACCGACGGGACGCTGTGCGTGGATCAGGTGACGCTCTCCACGGCCACCGGGCAGGCGAACGGCGGCTTCCGGCCGGACATCCTGCAGGCCGTGAAGGACCTGCACCCCACGTGCCTGCGCTGGCCCGGCGGCGGTTATGTCGCCCAGTATTACTGGCAATGGGGCATCGGTCCGCAGGAGCAGCGCTATCGCTGGCCGCACTGGATGTGGATGGACTACGACCAGAACTGCTTCGGCACGGACGAATTCATCAAGTTCTGCCGGGAAGTGGGTACGGAGCCGGTCATCGTGGTGTCCGTCCATTTCGAACGTCCGGCAGAAGAGTATGATTCCATCCTGGCCGACGCCGTGAACTGGGTGCGGTACTGCAACGCCCCCGCCACGGATGAATGGGGCGCCAAACGCGCCGCCAACGGCCATCCGGAGCCGTACAACGTGAAGTATTGGGAGATTGACAACGAGATGTGGGAAATGGGCATCGAACGCTACGAAAAGTGCGTCCGGGACTTCTCCACGGCCATGCGCGAGGTCGATCCTTCCATCAAGATCATCGCCTGCGGCGGTTTCCAGGAGGACGAGGCCTTCCTCAACCGGTCGGCGAATTACTTCGATTATCTGAGTCTCCACCACTACGAGCAGGCCGGCGGCTACGCCACCGGGCCGAAGCGCCTCGGTGCGCAGTACGACCGCTATGCGAAGATGATCGCCTCGTGCCCGAACCCGAACGTGAAACTGTTCATCTCCGAATGGAACCTGAACAGCACTGACTGGCGCACCGGCCTCTTCGCGGGCGGCTTCCTGAACGAGTGCGAGAAACGCGACGTGGTGGCCATGGGCGCTGCTGCCCTGTTCATCCGCCGGACCGATGCGCCCGACTGGAACAACGCCTTCATCAACTTCGACTACAAGGACCTGTTCGTGGCCCCGAACTACCAAGTAACGGAACTCTGGTATGACCATTTCTCCAGGTATCTGCTTGATTACGAAGGAGAAACCGGCGACCTGAGTGTCGTCACCACCCTCTCCGAGAACGGACGCGACGTCATCGTCAAGGTGGTGAATCCTACCGAGAACGCCTGCGACCTGACCGTCTCCGGCGACTGGAAAGGCATCGCCGACACGGCCTATGACTACTACGCCCCCGGCTCCCTGACCGCGGCGAACAGTATGACGGACAAGCATGCCGTCGCACGCAAACAGGCGTCTCCCGCTTTCAATGACAATGCTGTCACCCTCTACGTCGAGCCCCTTTCCGCCGGCGTCCTGACCATTACGAAAACCTTCTGATATGAAAAAAGCCCTATTCTTGTTGGCGGGCATCCTGCTTCTGGCCGGTTGCGCGCACGAAGAAGTCCGCATCCCGACTGAGGATGGAACACTGGTATTGCGTCCCCTGATGGAAAACGCCATCCGCGTTCGCCTAGAACCGTCTGACTACCAGCCACTTCCCGAACTGGTCTATACGGAAAAAGTGGCCGTGCCCAAGTTCGACGTCACCCGGAAAGACGGGGTCGTCGAAGTGCGTACGGCCAAAATGTGCGCCCGCTATGAGAACGGCAGCCTGACCTTCTTCGATGCCGACGGCAACGTACTCCTTCAGGAGGACTGCCACAGCATCGAAAAAGCCACCGTCCAAGGCGAGCCCACCTACGCTGTCACCCAGCGCTTCCTCTCCCCCGAGGATGAGTTCCTGTTCGGTACAGGTCAATTCCAGGATGGTTTCCTGAATGTCCGGGGCGTCACGCGGCGGCTCACGCAGGTGAACACGCAGATCGCCCTGCCGTTCATCCTGTCCAACAAGGGTTACGGCCTGCTCTGGAACAACTACGGCCTCACCGACTTCAATCCGGCGGACCAGTCCGTCGCGCTGGCCGTAGCCGGTGAAGACGGCGAGGGGCAGACGGTGAATGCCACCGGTACCGCAGGAAACCGCCGGGAGCGGCGTTTCTCCCGCTCCTTCGCCGGCAGCATCGACATTCCCGAGGACGGAATCTATTCCATCCTCCTGGACGTAGGACAGAAGATGTCGCGGCGGCACTTCCTGGCCATCGACGGCGAGCCTTTGGTGAATGTCTCCAATACGTGGCTGCCGCCGACTACCTCGACTTTGGTCAAACTGACCTCGGGAACGCACACGATCGATGTCGAAGGCGTCCGCACCGACAACCCGGTCCTTTATTGGAAGAAGGTCGATGACGCGACGACCTTCCGCTCCCCCGTCGCCGCGGCGCTGGACTACACGGTGTTCGCCGGCAAGGCCGACGAGGTCATCGGCTCCTACCGTACCCTGACGGGGCCTGTTCCCGAGATGCCGGACTGGATGTTCGGTTACATCCACTGCCGCGAGCGCTATCACTCGTCCGAGGAGATCCTGGCCAACGCCCGCGAGTTCAAGGACCGCAACCTGCCGCTCGACGTCATCGTCCAGGACTGGCAGTGGTGGGGGCCCACCGGCTGGAACTCGATGGAGTTTGACAAGGAGCATTATCCCGATCCCAAGGCCCTGACCGACTCCCTGCACGAAATGGGGACGAAGTTCATGATTTCCGTCTGGTCCAAGGTGGACAAGAATTCGAATCTGGGCAAGCGGCTGGAGGAACAGGGCAGCTACATCGAAGGAACCGACTGGATCGATTTCTTCAATCCCGATATCGCCTCCTTCTATGCCCGGAACTTCGTGGACAGCCTGGCCCGGCCGTACGGCATCGATGCCTGGTGGTTTGACGCGACGGAGCCGGAGAACGATGACCTGGCCGGCCGACGTGTCGGCAAGGACAAGGTACCGGGCGAATGGTACCGGAACGTGTATCCCCTGATGGTCAACCGAACGATGTACGAATCCCTGACGGCGGAAAAGCTTTCGCCCGTCATCCTTACCCGAAGCGCCTTCCCGGGCGCCCAGCGCTACGGCGTAGTCACCTGGTCTGGTGACGTGGGCAACGACTTTGAAACGCTGCGGCGGCAGATCGCGGGCGGCCTCGGCCAGATGGCCTCCGGCCTGCCCTGGTGGACCTTCGACGCCGGCGGCTTCTTCCGCCCCGGCGACCAGTACACCTCGGCCGAATACCAGGAGCGGCTCATCCGCTGGGTCCAGACATCGACCTTCCTGCCCTTCATGCGGGTCCATGGCTACATGAGCGAGACCGAACCCTGGCACTACTTCCCGGAGACCTACGAGATCATCGCCTCCTACATGGACATCCGCAAACGGCTGGAACCCTACATCCTGGACTGCGCCAAACGCGTGTCCAAGGAGGGATACACCCTCATGCGTCCGCTCGTCTTCGACTTCCCGGACGATCCGGTAGCCTTGAGCCAGGACGATACCTTCATGTTCGGCCCCGCCTATCTCGTCCACCCCGTCACCGCCCCGGGCGTCACCACCTGGACCACCTATCTCCCCGCCTGTGACGACGGCTGGCGCGACTACTGGACCGGCCAGACCTACGAAGGCGGCCAATACGTCGAAACGGCCGTTGACCTGGCGACGATTCCGGTGTTCGTACGGGGTGGCGAGGCTCCCGGCACGCTCTAGTGGCCCGTCGCTCCCCTCTCGGGCCGCCTTAGGCGCCTTTTTCCCTCCCCTTTGTACAAGGTGTGTTTTTATGTGGGACACCTTGCACATAAGAATGGCTTTCTAGCGCTGTCAGAGGGCTTCTCGGCGTTCAAGGTGTAACACGAAAAATCACACCTTGTACATGGGCCTAACCCGCGAGGGGCATCGGCTCCGTCAAAGAGGATGGATGATTGCCTGGACGGTCTCCCGGTCCAGTCCGAAAACGCGCGCCAATTGCCGCACGGTCGTTTTTCGTGTCCGGTTGAAGAAAGGGATGAGCCTTGTTTTCTGGAGGAGGCTCAAGGCGGACAGGTCTGTTCCGAACCAGCGTTGGGCCTCGGCCGCCGCATCCTTCAAGACTTCGCCGTCGGTATGCATTGTCCGAGGCCCATCCACGAGCCGCTGACGCATTTCCGCTACGTTCACTGTCCCGATCGTCCGGATGAAATACGCCTGGTCGTGGTTAAAGGCCTGCTCCAGATAGGCCGTGTCGCAGAAACTTTCGGGAACCAGGCAGCCATCGGCATCGACCAGCCAGGGAACACCGGAAAGATCGTCTCCCGTATGGAAGAGAGCGCGGTGTTCCCGGCGGGTCATCTCCGCGACCTTCCGAACGGGTCCAGGAGCCCCCGGAGGAATCCGGCCCCGGAACATCGCCCGATAGCCCGACCAACGGTACTCGTTGACGTTACAGCCATTATCTAAAGCGTTGCGTGGAACGTAGGCAAGCGCATTGCGGACGTACCAATCACTGTCCAGACAGGGAGCCTTTATGTCCGTCCCGCGAAGGAGCTTGCGTTCCCCATATCGACCGGACACCCACATCGATGCCATCTTCTTCACTTCCTCACCGTAGCTGTCAGCATCTTCCTGGCACAAGGCCAGGACAGTAGCATGGCTATGATTTGAGACGACAGTATAGATGACTACGATGACGTTTTTCCGCCGGGCCGCCAGGCAAATGATCTTGACAAAGGCGTCATAATCCTTGTCATCGCGACACAGCACGGCCTTTTCCAGACCCTCCAGACAGATATGGAAAGGCTGGACATTGCCAATGGTCCCATCAGGGAGAGTCCGCTGAACGATGCGCCACATCGCTTAGCTCCGCGACTTGGGCGGGGCGACGCCGGGGCCGAAGACCATGACTTTGCCGCCGGATTTCTCGAATGTCTTGCGGGCGTCGCGGATGGACGCTTCCAGCATTTCCGAGGCATCGTCGAGGAAGCCGACCATCTGCTTTCGGTTTACGCTGACTCCGAGGTCCGCAATGGCGAGGGCCCGGATCATGGCCAGGACGGCCTGCTCGTTCCCGCCCCACAGGGTAGTCATCATGGCCATGGCCAGTTCGGTGACGGTCTCATGGATGGTGTCCGGATCCCGGAGCGGATCGATGTCCGTGTGGAACCGGATGTCATTCTCTCCGTAGCGGAGAACTTCAAGGATTTTCTTCATGACGCACAAATCTTACAGTTTCACCCGCAAACATCGGAAAAAGAGCCGTTTCCCTGAAATTTAAAACGTTTAAGTTCCCAAATGGCCTTTCAGTGCGCTGGGTGGCTGATTCTGGGGGTCGCTGGGAAGTGGCAGCCAGGGCATTTTACGAAAAAAACACGGATTCTCGCATGAAAAGGCCCTTTCCTGACCCTTTAGGAACCGATTGGAGCCGGATGTCGTAAAACGGTTATTTATCCGGGGATTTTCCTTACCTTTGGACAAACGATCTGCCCATGAAACGCTTTTTCTCCCTGCTGGCCGCCTTGGCCATCGGCAGCCTGCTCTCCGCCCAGGAATTCGACGGCCAGAGCTGTACGTCCATCATGGTGGGCCGGAAGGCCTCCACCGACGGTTCCGTGATGACATCCCATACATGTGACGGCCGCTACCGCACATGGGCCCAGATGGAGCCCGCGGCCGACCATGCGCCCGGCACCATGCATCCGGTCCTCCGGGGCACCATGCAGACGAAGTTCCGCGGGGACACCACGGGCGTCAAACTCATGGGCGAAATCCCGCAGGCGGCCCATACATACGCCTACCTCAATACGGCCTATCCCTGCCTCAACGAAAAGCAGCTGGCCATCGGCGAGACCACCTTCGGCGGTCCGGACACCCTCGTGAACGCCGCCGGCTGGTTCACGATCGAGGAACTCGAGCGGGTCGCCCTGCAACGCTGCGACAACGCCCGGGATGCCATCCGCCTGATGGGTGCCCTGGCCGAGCAATACGGCTACGGAGATAGCGGCGAGTGCCTCACGGTCGCCGACAAGAACGAGGTCTGGCAGTTCGAGATCGTCGGCATCGGCAAGAACCGGATCGGCGCCGCCTGGGTGGCGAAGCGGATCCCCGACGACCACGTCGCCGTCTCGGCCAACATTCCCCGAATCGGCCGGATCGACCGGAAGAGCAAGGACATGATGGCCTCCGCCAATGTGGAGAAGGTCGCCATCGACAACGGTCTCTGGGACGGAAAGGGCGAATTCATCTTCTGGAAGTATTTCAACACCGACTATGCCAAGGGCAAGAACTTCAATGACCGGGAATACTTCATCCTGAACCACTTCGCACCTTCGCTCGGCCTCACCTACGACATGGAAGAGCTCCCCTTCTCCGTCAAGCCGGAGAAGCCCGTCGATATCCGGGAAGTGATGGCTCTCTACCGGGAGACCTACGAGGGGACGGACTTCGACATGACCAGGGGTGTCAAGATGGCGCGGGCCGCCAACAAGCAGCATCCGGCCGATACGGTCGTGAGCCCCATCGCAAACCCGTGGCTGTCCACCACCCTGCGGAACACCCTGAACACCATCGCCCCCGGGACTGTTGAATTCCGGCGGACGGTGGCCGTGGCCTGGTGCGCCTACTCGCATGTGACCCAACTCCGCTCCTGGCTCCCGGACGAGGTGGGCGGCGTCTGCTGGCTCTCGCTGGACAATCCCGGCCAGAGCCCCCGGATCCCCGTCTTCTGCGGAACAACCGCCCTCCCGAAGGCCTTCGAGACCTGCGGGCAGAAACAGTATGTCGAGGATTGCGCCCTCTGGCAGTTCCGCCGGGCCAACAAACTCGCGACCCTCGCGTGGCAGACCACCAAGGAAGAATTCAACGGTGAGATTCTCCGGCTTGAAAACCTCGCCCTTGACGGCGCCCCTACCGGCCCCGTCTCCACTCCGGCCTTGAATGCCTACACCGAATACATCTATCAGGAAGGCGTCCGCAGCTGGAAAACCCTGGAGGACAAGTACTGGCTGCAGTTCGGGACGGGGTTCTGATGACAGCCTGTTTTTTCTGGCACGATCTTTGATATACTAGGGTCCGCACATTTATCCGTGACAATCATCTTACTCATATCGCGTGGAAATCCTTAGGAACGATCCGTCGTCCCCAGGAGATCCCTTACTATGAGTAAGATTGACTCACGTAAGGCACTGAACAGCGTGTACAGGCGTTGCCTGTCCGCCCTGAACCAAAGCTACAAGCACCCCCAGCCCTCTGCGGAGAACTGCAGGAAGTTTGAAGCGCTGGTTGACGAAAAGGCGAAGCACCACCCGTTCGCGAATGCGAAAGAGTGCAAGCAGTGGACCAAGAAACAGTACTGGAAGCTCTACCACCGTGAGCAAGACAGGCTTTTCAAGGACCCGAATGCTTCCCTGAAGTCTTGGATTGAAGGTCTGATGACCCAGGTCGCCTGACCCAATCCGACAGGAAGCGCGTTTGGTGCCGAGGCTGGCCCCCGCACGGGATGTGCGGTCTCACAGACAAAACCAGGGAACAGGTACCCATCCGGACAGCATCCTTGCATGCTGCAACAGTAAGGCCTACAACTGACGGTCCGGACAATACCCCAAGTAAAACAATCCCTCCCGCCTTAATTGACGGGAGGGATCTTTCATTCATACCCACACACTGCCATCGACGATGGCGACGGGGAATCGGCTCAGGATTTCCATCCCCACGACGCCCTTGACCCCGAGCAGGGAGATGGCCGCGCCCATCAACTTGGGCAGATGGCCGGCCCGCATCGGGAAATCGTGGCCCGCGAAGGAGGCGGGGAACTCGAAGATGGGGGTCTCAAAGGTGCCCCCCGGCACCATCGGATTGAAGTCCTGCACCCGGTCGACCGGAGTCAGTCCCTCCGTGAGGGAGGGAGAGACGTACGAGACGGGCGCCCCCGTATCCAGGATCACCTGCACCTGACGGCCGTTGACGGTCAGGTTCATGAACACATAGCCCAGCCCCACGTGAGACGGGATCCGCGTCATTCCTTCCGTCCCGCCGCCGAAGGTCAGCTTCCCGGCCGGGACGTCGATCCGGACACCGCCGAGGCGGCCGATGACGTCCATCCCGACCAGCCCGCTGACGCGGTCATGGACATGTTCGGACACATATTCCGCATCCGTGCCCATCAGCGAGATGGGGACGGAGAACTCCTGACCGCCCAGGATCAGGCGGCCGGACTCGTGAAAACTGAGCGGGCTGCCCGTGTCCACCAGCAGCCGGCCGTTGCCACCCTCGATGAGGACGTGGCCGTTTGTGAGTTTGATATCGTATTCAGTCATGGTCATTTAAGGGTTATCTGCTATGCTGACGATGGGCGCGTTTCCACGCGCCTGTGCTGCTGCAATCCGCCGCCGTGAGGATGAGACGAAGGGGGCACATGAGAGACTCGAAAGAACGGTCGTGATGAAGACCGATGGCCGTCTTCTCTTCCGCCGTGAGTTGGTACCCGCAGTCCGTAAGGATGTCGACGCTGCGACGACCGTGACCACGTCCGTCACGTCTGCGTGTCTTGCCAAGGTCGTGAAAGAGAGCCACGACCGCGATGCTGTCGGTAGGGAACCCGCCCGCATGGGCCAGCATATGGTCGTATACCTCGACAGCGTGCGTAGCGAGTCCGCCGTTCTCCTTGTGGTGGCTATAGCAGCCACGCGTGAAATAGGATGAACGATTGAGGTATTCGATGACGGCGTCCGTGCCGGGACGTCCAAGGTTACGGATCGTTTCGATGATCCTTTGCTTCGTGTTGTTCATGTGATTCATACAAGTAATACTACGGAAGAAATCGTGTTCTTTTTCAACCGGCGGATCAATATTCCGCCGGTTCCCACGCCTTCGGCAGGGGTTCGTCCCCTGCCGGGCGCCACGTCAACCTCGTGTAGTTGTACCTCGTCAGGTCGTTCGTAATGTGTTTAGGGTCCATCAGCTCCTTCGCCACGTCCGCCAAGGGCAGTCCCTGTCTCAGCAGGTCGCCCAGCCTCCGGGCAAAGTCCCACGCATGGGCATTGGCCTCATCCTCCGTCGCGTCCACCCCCACGCAATCGGCCTCGCGGCCTTCGGAGATGAACATCCCGCTATAAAATCCTTTCAGTCCGTGCGCCTCCGCGTAGGAGGACGCGTAACACCATATCCCAATCAAATTGGGGCGGTCCTTCAGCAGCTCGGCGTCGCCGTCGTTCAGCACCAAGCCATAGCGCATATCGTACAGCCCGTAGGGGCAGCCGTGCCCCAGCAGCAGTATGGGCTCCTCGCGCGGAGCCGCCGCAATGGCTTTCAGTATCTCTTTACGCTGCTTCCAACTGTCAAACAGCGTCACGTTGTCAAGGCCTTCATAGACCTTCTTCAGCATCAATGTGCTTGGGTCGTAAGGGTGTACTACTATCATGTTCTGTGTTCGTTCTGGATAAAAGTACGACCCGAATGCGGATTTTTTTCAAAAAACTTGGAAGTTTCAAAACAAATCTTATTTTACACAATGAATCTAAAATATATTATAAACAGACCATCGGTAAATAAAGAATTTTTAGAAAAATTTGGAAATCTCAGATTTTTTACTTACCTTTGCACCATGATTGATTCCAACCGCTCGCTGAGCACCCTTCTCTCATAACACTATCCCACTCCGATCCCGACCTGCACCGCCACGCAAGTGGCCGGGTCCCCTTCTGCGCCCAGACCGAAACCAGCCTGGGTATACGGCAAACGCCCTAATAAAACCCAACTACTTGATTTATAACACTTTGAGAATGAGAGAAAACATTTCTTCCCCCTTTAATCCGGCCGACTGTTGGCCGCTCGCGACCAAAGTGGTCGCAAGTTTCGTTCGCAAGAACTACCGCGGTATGTTCACTGCGCAGGACGTTGACGATATCGCTGCCGACGTGGTAACGAGAATGTGGAAAGCCCGCGCGACTTTCAACCCTGAAAAGGGCGCTTTGCACGCGTGGGTGTGGCGAATTGCCCAACGGGCCGTTCTTGACACTGTCAACGCTCGGGCCAAGCGGCTCGGCATTTCGGAAGATATCGAGAAAGTGGGCGGCGGCACCTACCCCCTTCCCATTCCCAACTATTCCGTGGACGACAATCTTGTCTGCGACGACAAAGTCGAATACTATCTCCGCGAACTCAAGAGCGAGCGCGAACGGCGCTTTCTCCTTTACCTTGCGGACGGGCTCAGCGCCAAAGAAATCGCTGAGCGCGAATCCCTTACCCCGAACCAAGTCCACATGGCCGTCTACCACCTCCGTCAGCACCTGAAAGGGCTGACGGGGTAGGCGGGGTAAAGGTAGCGATTTCCGCCTCCTAATCCTGCGCCGACCGAACGATTGCCTCGATTTCTGCCTCGGATATTCCCCGCAAGCGCATTTGCTCCACCATTTTGCGGATTGCGCCCTCGCGACCTTCCTCACGACCTTCCTCGCGACCTTGTTCCCGACCTTTCGCCTCGGCGAAGACCAGCTGGTTGTATCGATCCCTTTCCGTAGTCATGTCGTTTTGGTATTTTACTCGTTCCTCGGGTGTAAATGTAGCAATTTCGGCCGACTCAAACAACAACTTGAAGATTTCCTGCTTAAGTTCCGCCGGCTGTTCGGTGAGATGTTCCATCTGATGCAGCGCATAGCAGATGTTCTCCAACACGGTAGCGCCAGGTTTCAATCCTTTTTGCAGACTGTTGGGAAGTTCAAGGAAAATGTACTGAACCCGCTGAGTCATCAACTCATTCGTTCTCTTCTCGCGTATTGTGTATCGGAAATCCACCTGGTCCGATCCGACATGGTACGAGAAATCCATGATGCCGATGAAATACACGGTTGGAAAATCATAGTCCAGTTCCCCTTTCGCTTTCTGTTGCAGAATGGCAAACGAGGAATTGAACACCGCCC
>JAEEGG010019336.1_pt1 | contig 13745 bp, 15 predicted proteins | sample 9134161 | NCBI WGS metagenome assembly JAEEGG01 (sample SAMN16246543, study PRJNA631951) | gut metagenome | biome: gut microbiome; feature: rumen; material: CR-attached | host: Bos | place: Iran: Karaj | collected 2018-10 | reverse complement strand
AAAGAGTTTTCTCGAGGGCTTGTGCGCCAAGCGGGAATACTGCGTCTCCGACATCCGTCGGAAGGCGCTGGACAGGCTCGAGGGGGACAGGGAGAAGGCCGATGAACTGGTGGCGTCGCTGATTGCCGACAAGTTCGTGGACGATGCCCGCTATGCATCCGCCTTCGCCCGCGAAAAGGCCTCCCTGCAGGGCTGGGGCCCCATCAAGATACGCTTCCAGCTCCGCGCCAAAGGCATCTCCGATACGGTGATTTCCGGGGCGCTGGAGGAGATAGACGCCGACAAGGCATCCGCCCGCCTGCAGAAGCTGCTGGAGAACAAATGGCATACCCTACAGGACGACCCGCAGGGGCGCCTCAAACTGTTCAAATTCGCCCTCACCCGGGGCTACGAATACGAAGAAATCGACCCGTTGGTTAGACAGATAACATCTCCGAAATGAAAAGATACATAGCATTGTTGCTGGCCATCGTGCTGGTGCTGCCCGCTTTCGCCGCAAAGAAGCAGGTGAAGCCTTCCAAAATCTACCACAAAGGCTGGATCGACCTTAACAAGAACGGCCGCATGGACGTCTACGAAGATCCTTCCGCGCCCATCGATGCCCGCATAGAGGACCTTCTGGGGCAGATGACCCTGGAAGAGAAGACATGCCAGATGGTAACCCTCTATGGCTACAGGCGCGTTCTTGCCGACGACCTTCCAACCCCGGAATGGAAGAACAAGATCTGGAAGGATGGAATGGGTGCCATCGACGAGCACCTGAACTCATACGTCAATTCGAAGAAAGTCCTCACCCCGGAGGAGAATCCCGGCGTGTGGCCGGCTTCGAACCACGCTAAGGCCCTGAACACGGTGCAGAAGTTCTTTATCGAGGAGACCCGCCTGGGCATCCCGGTGGATTTTACCGACGAGGGCATACGCGGGGTTGAGGCATACAATGCCACCAATTTCCCCACCCAGCTTGGCCTTGGGCACACCTGGGACCGTGAGCTTATACGCGAGGTGGGCCGCATCACCGGCCAGGAGGCGCGCCTGCTGGGCTATACGAACGTCTATGCTCCTATTCTCGACGTCGGGCGCGACCAGCGCTGGGGCCGTTACGAGGAGGTCTATGGTGAGGATCCCTACCTTGTGGCCGAACTCGGCGTGCAGATGGTGAAGGGCCTCCAGGAAGATGGCGGAGTGGCCGCGACGGGCAAGCACTATCTCGGTTATTCCAACAACAAGGGCGCCCGCGAGGGAATGGCCCGCACGGATCCGCAGATGTCCCGTCACGAGATGGAAAACATCCACGTCTACCCCTGGAGGGAGGTCATTGGGCGTGCCGGGCTGCTGGGAGCCATGAGCTGCTACAACGACTACGACGGCACCCCGGTTCAGGGTAGCCATTACTGGCTCTACGAGCGCCTGCGCGGGGATTTCGGCTTTCGCGGATACGTGGTTTCGGACAGCGACGCGGTTGAGTATCTCTACATGAAGCATCGCACCGCCGCCGATATGAAGGAGGCCGTGCGTCAGAGCGTCGAGGCGGGCCTGAACGTCCGCTGCACTTTCCGCAGTCCGGACAGCTACGTGCTGCCCCTGCGGGAGCTGGTGGAGGAGGGGAGCGTATCGATGTCCGTCATCGACGAACGAGTGCGTGATATACTGCGGGTGAAGTTTTTGGTAGGCCTTTTCGACCATCCGTACCAGGAAGATTTCAAGACTGCCGATGCCGTGGTGGCGGGCCCCGAGAATGCCAAAGTGGCCCTCCGGGCATCGCTGGAAAGCCTTGTGCTGCTGAAGAACGATGGTTTGCTGCCGCTGGATGCATCTAAATATGGCCGCGTGCTGGTCGTGGGTCCAAACGCGGATGACACCGCCTACGCCAACCTGCATTATGGCCCACGGCATACCGACAACGTTTCGGTCTATGGGGGATTGGCGGCTGCGCTGGAAGGCAAGGCCGAGGTTCGCTATGTGAAGGGCTGCGAGATCGTGGACAAGAGCTGGCCGGATTCGGAACTGATTCCCGTGGAGCCGGATGCAGAGGAGCAGGCGCAGATCGACGAAGCCATCGCCGCGGCCCGCGGGTCCGACCTGATCGTTGCCGTGATGGGCGGAAACCGCCGCACCTGCGGCGAGAACCGCAGCCGCAGTTCGTTGGAGCTTCCCGGGCATCAGAACAGGCTCCTGATGGAGTTGAAGAAGACCGGAAAACCGATGGTTGTAGTGCTGGTGAATGGCCGTCCGCTGTCCATCAACTGGGTGGACCGCAATGCGGATGCGATTCTTGAGGCATGGTATCCCGGCCAGTATGGAGGCACCGCCGTGGCCATGGCTCTGCTGGGGGATTACAACCCTAGCGGTAAGCTCACCGTGACCTTCCCCAAGACCGTCGGGCAGATCCCCTTCAACTTCCCCTATAAGCCTAATTCCCAGATAGATGCCGACAACATGCCGGGTGTGGACGGCACGCAGGCCCGCGTGAACGGGGCGCTCTATAATTTCGGCTATGGCCTGAGTTATACTACATTTAAGTATTCCGGCTTAAAGCTTTCCTCGACTGCTATCAAGCCAGGGGAGAGCGTTGAGGTTTCAGTGGATGTGACAAATACCGGCAAGCGCGCTGGCGACGAGATAGTGCAGCTATATCTGCACGACCGCGTTTCGTCCATTACGGTTTATGAGAAGCAGCTCCGCGGTTTCGAGCGCGTGTCGCTCGAGCCGGGGGAGACCAAGACCGTGAAGTTTACGCTCGGGCCCGAGGCGTTCAGGATTTTGGATGCCGATTTCAAGTTCGTTTTCGAGCCGGGAGAATATAACGTTATGGTTCGAGCCTCGTCCGAAGATCTCGGCCTGCAGCAGCGCCTGCTGATGCTGAATCCCGACGGCAGCGTGCCTGCCGGCTGCTCCGCTTCTTCCGACGACGGCCCGTTCCCCGTCTCGCTCGGGCGTGGAGATTTCGTGACGGTTCCCGTAGACCAGGAACGTGAAATTAAGGGTATCTTGCTCGAATGGGGCCCCGATTCCAATGCCGTGATCGACATTCAGACCACCTTCGGCGGCGGCCTCTACACCACCTGCGACCACGCTGTCGTGCGCACCGGCAATTCCGTCGAACGCCTCTTCAAAACCCCCGTCCGCGCCTCCGAACTGCGGCTGCTCGTCGCCTCGGGTCGTTTGGCCGCCGATAAGTTGACGGTGATCTACTAGTTTTTTGCATCTTCCTGCCCCCTCGTGGTCACCAGAGCAATTACATCAACGCCTGAACTTCGACTTTCAACTTGGGAAGGTCATTGATGACTATGCCCCAAAGGATGGTATCGTCAACTTTATCATAGCCGTGAATTACGAAATTACGAGCATCAACGGCTTGACGGGCGTTTGAGATAGCAATATCTTCGTGAATCTTCAGAATTCTGCTGGTTGCTTCACCTATAATCTCAATATTGCGCTCAATAGCCTTGTGCAGCATACTGTTACTGCAAAACTCCTGAAAAGTCTTTGGCCTGTCTTTGAAATAGGATTCTACATCTTCAATCGCAGACAGGATATCATACAAGTGTTTATTGGTATACTCATCCATATATCAATTGCTTAGTCCTGTCTACGTTCTGTTTGAAATAGGGGTTGCTGATGGAATCTTGAATCACCAGATCAACTTTTCTTCCAAGAAGTGTCTGTAAAGAATCGACCATTCCGAAGTAGTTGCCAGGGGCTTCTTCGAAGGGCATGGAATCAAATTTGACAATAAAATCGATATCACTGTCCTTGTTAAACTTGTCGGTAAGAACAGATCCAAACACATATAATTGTATCACCCTATGCTTTTGGCACAGAGCGGCGATTTGTGTTATGTTCTTACGTATCAGTTTCATAGCTCTTCCATGGAACCCGTGAAGCAAAGGTACGCTTTTTTCGACGAGTTATCAAATACGTGTCGCGTTTTCCTAGGAAAAATAACCGAATAAATGGTGTTTTTAGTCGAACGCCAATCCGGAATAGCGGCGGATATAGAACTCGTCGATGGTGCCGGTGCCTTTGCGCGTGACCAGGAAACGGACGATCTCCGCAATCTCCTCCGGCTGGATCAACTCGGAAGGGTCGATGTCCGGACGCATCTTCCGCACCATCTCGGTGGCCACGGCGCCGGGGCTGATGAGGTGAACTCGGATGCCGAAGGGCTGAACCTCCTTGGCGAACACCTGCGTGAATCCCGCCAGCGCATGCTTGGAAGATGAATACACACTCTGGTTGGCGTATCCCTTGAATCCCACCACGGAAGAAATGTTGATGACCGTGGGCTTCTTCGAGGCCTTTAGGTAGGGGAGGGCCGCCTGGCAGATAAAGAACGGCGCCCTGGCGTTCACCGCGAACACCCGGTTCCACTCCTCCGGCGTCACGTCCGTGAAGGGCCCCTTCTGCGGCACTCCGGCACAGTTCACCAGAATGTCGATGCCTCCCAGAGCCTTTGCTGTTTCTTCCACAATGCCCATGGCAGCTTCCACTTTGGAAAGATCCGCCACGATGCAGTGGGTCTTTACGCCTTTCGTCTTGCCTGCAACCGCCTCCAGACTCTCCCGGTCCCGCCCCACAAGCGCTAGGTCGAATCCAAGACTGCCAAGTTCCAGTGCGATGGTCTCCCCAATTCCCCGGGAGGCCCCTGTGATGAGTGCTACCATGATGTGTTCGGTTGGTTGTTCATACAAAGTTAGCAAAAATGGCTTATCAAGTGTTTTCTTCCTATATTTTTGGTTTTTCTTGCTTCTTTTTCATTTTCCTTGCTACTCTTTTATGATTATTCATATCTTTGTAATACTCGCACGGATAGGTACTTTAATAATAGGGATCATCTAAAAATGTGAGTCTATCGTTATCATGAAAAAAATTTGGACCTTCATTCTTGGAATGATTACTGGCGCGATTCTGTTTTGTCTCGCGTCATACTACATTACCTACAAACCATGGAGTAAGAGCCCAATGCTTATTCCTGGTCTAACGATTTTCGAGACAGCCGGAGACGTGCTTCCTTATAAGAGTTTTGAAGTATTACAAGTTCTTCCTAATGGGAGTGTTTTGGTGAAATCGTCGAAGTATAATAATGAAAGTAGTTATATTTCCTGTCCTATTTCATATATGCTCGCTCCTCAAACCGGAGGGTATTATGATGATCAAGTATTAAAGGTGCCTGTGGGGAAGATTGTTCGGCAGATAGGAACATATAACTATACTACTGGCGGAGGATTTGATAAGACCGTCCCGGTAATAGGGTTCTATGATCAATAAAGAATGACTAAACAGGTTCAGTATCCTTATGCATACGACGAAAACAACAATCTAGTTTTCGTCGGAGATATTGAACGAGAGCATCGTCATGACCATACATATCACTGTCCTGGCTGTGGGCAGTCGATGTTGCCGCGGTTAGGGGATATCAATGCCAATCACTTTTATCATAGCGAAGGTCAAGCATGTGGAATAGAATCATACATTCACGCTACGGCAAAGGTCATTATCGCTAATAGGTTTAATGCTAAAGAAAAGCCATTTAAGATAGGATTAACATCAGAGCTAACCTGTCGGTTAGCAGACGTATGCAAGGAAGAACAAGAAAATTGTAGAGATCTTTTCAAATACAAGGAATACGACTTGACATCTTATTATCAGAACGCATCTGTTGAGGAGCGTTTTTTGACCGATGACAATCAAGTTTTTCAACCGGATGTGATACTGCATAGTTGTAATACCGAAAGGAAAGACATTTTTATAGAAGTCTTTTATAAGCATAAATCTAGCTCCCAAAAAATTGAGTCTGGTCAGCAAATCATTGAAATCCGAATTAGGAGTTTTGATGATTTAAAGTCGTTGGCGGAAACAGATTGTTTTAAAGAAAGCGAAGATCTGGTATTCCATAATTTTAAGAATAGGATAGTCTCACCTGAGATAATAGCAGAAACTATTTCCCGGGAGTCATTCGAGAATGATCCGTATTTAGATTGCCTACTTCCTCCATGTAAACAACCTCTTGATTGCAAACGTGCAACTTCTCATCTCCGTAAATGTGTTATATATAAAAGCGGAAAATACTTTGATATGGGCATTCTCGAAGGTGAAGAGAATGATCATAAGCCAAGCGCTCTGATAGAGATTGTGTACAATGCTACCAAAATAAATACCCCTTTAAAAATACTGGCAATCAAAGACCACAAATACAGATTCTGTGAGTTATGCGATAATTGTATCACTTCATATGAGGACGGCAATCGATGGTGTCGGTTGGTTAAAAATGGCTCAAAAAGAAAAGGTACATTTGATAACGCAAAAGGAACCTACTGTGCTTTTTTTAAATGGAGTGAATCTAGCTATAATCCTTCCTCTGATAGCGCTTTGGTTGAAGGTGTTGATTACACAATCTGGCACAATCCCACTTATTAGTTTGATAAGCACGTGCAATTTTTTCTTCTCATAGTCATTATCATAGTAATAGTGGTTGTCGTCCGGATTGGCAAATCCGGAGGTTTAGAATTCATATTTGAAGACAAGGGCACTAGAGGAGAACGTCTTGTAGGGTCAGAATTGGCCGAGTTGCCGGAGGAGTACTACGTTTTTAATGATGTGCTCCTTAAAACCTGGAATGGTAAAACATCCCAAATAGACCATATTGTCGTATCGAAATACGGCGTTTTCGTTATTGAAACCAAGAACTATAGCGGTAAGATATATGGAAGCGAGAATACTGAATACTGGAAGGAATACTTCAAATCCTCAAGTCGCTATTATTGGAGAAATTCTGAATCTTATGACTTATACAATCCTGTAAGGCAGAACGAAGGTCATATACGTTCATTGAAGAAGCTACTATCCAAGATTGGAGATATCCAATGTTTTTCCATCATTGCATTCTCGAATGATGCCGAATTGAAAGTCAGTGTATCAAGCGCTGAAGTAACACATCTTCTCTATCTGGATGACGTGATAACGTCTCATCGTGTCGTATTGCTGACGGATGAAAAGGTCACAGCAATAATAGAAACTATTGAGAAAGCTAGACTCAATGAGAATGAAATTGAAGTCCAAGAGCACATTGCCAAAGCCAAAAACGCCAAGCTGTCCAGTTATGATAGGATGCAAAACGGTAAATGTCCCCGTTGTGGTGGGGAACTTGTTTTGCGCAATGGCCGATACGGGCAGTTCTTCGGATGTTCTAATTATCCTAAATGCAGATTTATACTGCATGATTATTGAGAGTGTACCCGGTGTCCCATTTTTATGGACACCGGCGTCAAAAACCCCGGTAGAACGTTCCCGGTCCCCCGAATTTAGGGACACCGGGAGCACCAGAGGATGCGGAGCGAATACCTGTTTTCCAAAGGAAGGTATACTGACATTCACTTCAAATCATTCCAAGGAAAGGTGATGCATTACACCGGCGGGAACAACCACAAGGCCCTTCATGGCTATCTGAGAAAGGTGTATAGTGTCTCCAATACAAGTACGCTCCGACATGAACTCAAGAAGAAAAAGTGGGAAGATCTTGCACCCGGGGATGTTCTTGTCTATGAAGCCGACGACAGGCGTAGCGTTGGACATGCCATTCTTATAGTTGATGTTGCCATAAATCCAAGAACCGGAAAGAAAGCCTTCTTGTTCGCCCAGAGCAGCCTGCATTTTCTGCATAATCTACCACCGCAAATCTTACCACCATTTTACCACAAATGTTACCACCAAAATACCACAAATCTTACCGTCGAGTTTTTCAAAAATATTTGGTAGAGTGCTGCAAAATACCTAAATTGCGCCAGAATTAAACAATGTGATTATGGACTACTTAAAGAGAGTCATTGATAACCAGTTGCAAGACTATCTGGATGCCTTCGGAGCCGTCAATATAGAAGGCCCCAAATGGTGCGGCAAAACCACCACGGCAAAGCAGAAGGCAGCCAGCATTATTGAATTACAGGATACGGACAAAAGAGATGAATACCTGGCCACCGCTCTCACCAAAGCGTCTCTCCTGCTGGAAGGCGAAACGCCCCGCCTGATTGACGAATGGCAGGATGCCCCCACCCTCTGGGATGCCGTCCGCGTAGCCTGCGACCGTCGGCAACAGCCCTCGCAGTTCATCCTCACCGGATCAGCCGCAGCCGATACGGACGAGACCGCCCACACCGGCACCGGCCGTATTGCTGACCTCACGATGTATCCCATGAGCTTGTACGAATCCGGCGAATCTACCGGCGACATCTCATTGGAGGCCCTTTTCGACAATCCCAAGACGGACCTGGGCGCCCGCTCAAAGATGAGCGTAGAAGATCTTGTCTTCGCGGCATGCCGTGGCGGTTGGCCTGCTGCTTTGCAGCCTAAGACAGAGCGCGGAAAACTCCTCGTAGCCAAGAATTACGTCAAGACCGTCTGCGACAAAGACATCTCCAAGGCTGCCAAGGAAAAACTCGATCCCAAGATTGCCCGGGCCATCCTTCGCTCCTATGCCCGCAACGTCTCCACCATGGTGGACAAATCCACCATCCTGGCCGATGTGACCGCCAACAACGACTCCCTCTCCCGCAGCACCTTCGACAAATACGTAGCGGCATTGGAGAAACTCTTCGTCATCCAGGACATCGGTGCCTGGAACCCTTCCATCCGTTCCAAGACTGCCATCCGCAGTGGCGAGAAGCGCAGTTTCTGCGACCCCTCCGTCGTCGTGGCCTCTCTGGGCCTCGGCCCCGGTCAGTTGCTCACCCAGCTCAAAACCTTCGGCTTCATCTTCGAATGCATGTGCGTTCGGGACCTCCGGGTCTATTCCGCCCCGCTAGACGGAGAAATCTCACACTATCGTGACCGCTACGGTCTCGAAACCGATATTGTCCTGCATCTGGAAGACGGTCGTTATGCCCTCATCGAATGCAAACTTGGCAGTGCGGAAATAGACGATGCCGCCAAGCACCTAAAAGATCTGGTGAGACTAATTCGTAAACACAACGAAGAAGAGAAACAAGTCCCCCTCCGTGAACCGGATCTCCTGATGGTCATCACCGGTGGTGAATATGCCTACGCCCGCCCCGATGGTGTATACGTCATTCCCTTGGCTTGCCTAAAAGGTTGATCACAATGCTCCCGGTGTCCCATTTTTACGGACACCGGCGTCAAAAACCCCGGTAAAACGTTCCCGGTCCCCCGGATTTAGGGACACCGGGAGCACCAGGGGGTGCGAACCCAAAGAATTATTATCTTTGCGTTCAGAAAGGATTCTTTTTGACATGAAAAAATATCTCATTATAGCTTTCAGCCTATTGGTCGTGCTTTTGGGTGCGGTGGCGTGCGAAAAACAGGGTGGGGAGGAAGAGGAACCCGTCGTGGGTGCGGATTCAAAGCTCTATAGTTGCTCTGATAATGATAATGGTATTATATGGCAGCTTCATTTAATGGGCGATTCAATGTGTGAAGTCACGGCCAAAACCTCAAAAGGCATTTGTTATCAAATAAATAGTATTTTATACTCTAATAATACATTCAGGTTTAGATTTGATATTAAGATTCCTGTCGACAAAGCGTCCAGTGGAAAAGATGAGAAATACAGATTTCTGGATGGCGTTATTAAAGACAGGATGTTTTTAATAGATATCTGCCGCTACAACGACGACGGCTCCCGCGGCGAATTGAAAAGATATTTATTCGAATAGATACCATGCTTACCATCTGTCTTCTCATACTCATTTACTCAATGCTCAAGAAACCGGTGGCGTCGCTGGTCGCAAAGATCAAGGACGCGGACTGGAAACGGCCTGTCAAGAATGCGTGGAACAAGATCGCAGACTATTCCAAGCGTGCGGGAAGGGAGGCGACGCGCATCGTGCTGCGCTTCTATTACGCGCTGACCGACGGCGACCTTTCACCGAAAGACAAGGCGCTGGTGTATGCGGGTATCATCTACATAGTAGTCCCTCACGATCTTCTGCCCAAGAAAACCCTCGGCCTGCTGGGCCTGGTGGACGATGCGGCGGTTATCGGCTGGGTATGGAAGAAGGTATCCGGGTGCATGACTCCGGCCGTGGAGCAAAAGGTGAACGATACCCTGAACGACTGGTTCGGGTATGATGTCAGGGTCTCTAAACCGGAATAATTACGCTATCTGCGGCCGGCCGGGCTTGTTGGGATGCTCGTCTTCGGGGACTGCGATTTCGGGCATCTTGCCCTCCTGCAGGGCCTTCCAGGCCTGACGGTGTTTCCAGATATCTATAGCTGCAAAGATGGCCGCACGCATTGAGCGGGGATCGGCTTCGTCCCGCCCGGCGAGCTCGAATGCGGTGCCGTGGTCGGGGGATGTGCGTACGACTGGCAGGCCGGCGGAATAGTTCACTCCATCCTCGAAAGCAATGGCCTTGAACGGTGCCAGGCCCTGATCGTGATACATCGCGAGGGTGGCATCGAACTGCTCATAGTGGCCCATGCCGAAGTACCCGTCAGGGGAGAAAGGCCCGAAGGCCATGATGCCTTCTTCCACGGCCTTGCGTATGGCGGGGATGATTATGTTCTGCTCTTCGGTTCCAAGCAGGCCGCTGTCGCCGCTGTGAGGATTCAGACTCAGCACGCCGATGCGCGGGTTCGCGATGCCGAAGTCCTGCTCCAGACTGGCCTTCATCAGGCGTAGCTTGCTCAGGATCTTCTCTTCGGTGATGGCCCCGGGAACGTCCTTAAGCGGAATATGCCCCGTGACCACGCCCACCTTCAGGCGTTCGCTTATCATCAGCATCGTCACATCCTTCACTCCGAAAGCCTCCTGCAGGAACTCGGTATGGCCGGGGAAACCGAAGCCCTCGGCCACTATGGCCTTTTTATTGATAGGTCCCGTTACCAGAACGTCTATCTTGCCGGCTTTCAAATCCTTCACGGCCCAGTCCAGGGCGGTGATGGCGGCCTTGGCGGAATCCGCGGTGGCTCCGCCGGGTTCGGCGAAAACGTTGTCCGGCAGGCAGTTCACGATGTTCACACGCTTGGTGTGCGCCTCGGCGGCCGAAGATATGGCGTTGGTGTCCATCTGCTCGATTTCGGGGATGGACTTACGGTAGAAGCTGAATATCTTGCTCGACCCGTACACAACCGGGGTGAGCATATCGAGGATGCGGGGATCGCTCAACGCCTTGATTATCACTTCGTATCCTATGCCGTTGCTGTCGCCCTGCGTGATTCCAACTATGAGTTTATTGTCTTTCATAATCCTAGAGTATTGTCTTCTTCGTTAACATAACCCTCGTCCTGAGGGAGCCCGGGCTGGCCGTAGGCTGCCACCGCGAGGCGGTCGCAGCGCTCGTTCTCTGGATGCCCGGCATGGCCCTTGAGCCAGTGGAACGTCACGGAATGCTTCTTATACAGAGGCAGAAAGCGCAGCCAGAGGTCCATGTTCTTTTTCTTCTTGAACCCCGTTGCGACCCACTTGTCCAGCCACTTTTCTTCCACGGCTTTCACCACATAGGAAGAGTCGCTCCAGACCTCCACGGTGGCGTTTTCCCACTTGATGGCCTCGAGGCCCATGATTACGGCCAGAAGCTCCATGCGGTTGTTGGTCGTGAGTGCAAAGCCCCCGGACATCTCTTTGCGAAGATCCCCGCATACCAGCACTGCGCCCCATCCTCCGGGGCCCGGATTGCCGCTGGCGGCTCCGTCCGTGTAGAGGTATATGGTCTGTTTTCGTTCCATTTTCAACAAAAATAACTATTTTTGTATGATTATGAAAGATAAAAAGCTCAATATTCTCGTGACAGGGGGCAACGGACAACTCGGCCGATGCCTGCGGGATGCGAGTAAAGATAGCCGCAACCGCTATGTCTTTTCCGACATCAGCGACCTTCCGGGCCTGGAAACCGTCCGTCTGGACATATGCAATCCTGCTGCCGTCGATATCGTGGCTGATTCCGAGAACATCGACGTGATAGTGAACTGCGCGGGCTATACGAACGTGGACAAGGCCGAAGACGAGACCGATTTCGCCAATCAGCTGAACCATGTTGCGGCAGCCAACCTGGCATCCACGGCCAAGCGCCGCGGGGCCGTGCTGATACATATTTCCACCGACTACATCTTCGGCGGCAACACCGCCACTCCGATTCCGGAAGATGCGGACCCTTCGCCTCTTGGCGTCTACGGTGCCACGAAGCTGGCTGGAGAGAGGTCCGTGAAGGCATCCGCCTGCAAGCACATAATCATCCGCACCGCCTGGCTGTATTCGAAATACGGCCGCAACTTCGCCAAGACCATGTTCACCCTCACGGCAAACCATCCTACCGTCAAGGTGGTGAACGACCAGACCGGCACGCCTACTTACGGCCCGGACCTGGCCCGCTTCATCGTGAACATAATCGATGGCGGCATGCTCGGCAAGACAGGCACTTACAACTTCACGGACGAGGGCGTGTGCAGCTGGTACGATTTCGCAAGCGAGATATGCTCGCTGGCCGGGCATCAGTGTAAAGTGACGCCCTGCCGCACTTCTGACTATCCCACCAAGGCGAAGCGCCCGCACTATTCCGTGCTGGACAAGAGCCTCGTAAAAGCCACTTTCGGGGTCACTATTCCTCACTGGACGGAGCCCCTGAAGGAATGTATAGAATTATTGAAGAATGAAAATTGAGCATACATCCATACCCGAGGTAATCATCGTCCATCCCGACATTTTCCGGGATGCGCGGGGCTATTTCTTCGAATCTTTCAACGAGAAGGCATTCGCGGAACTGGTGTGCCCCGTTCACTTCGTGCAGGATAACGAAAGCAAATCCTGCCGCGGCGTGGTGCGCGGCCTGCACTACCAGAAGGGGGATGCCGCTCAGGCAAAGTTAGTACGTGTAATCAGAGGAAGAGTCCTCGACATCGCGGTCGACATCCGGGTGGGAAGCCCCACCTTCGGCAAATGGGCGGCCGCGGAACTCTCCGGCGAAAATGCCTCCCAGCTGTTCATCCCCCGCGGCTTCGCCCACGGGTTCAGCGTGCTCAGCGACGAGGCGGTCTTCCAGTACAAGTGCGACAACTTCTACAATCCGTCTGCGGAAGGGGCGGTCGCATGGGATGATCCCGACCTCGGGATAGACTGGGGGATTCCGGCGGATGAGGTGCTGCTCAGCGAGAAGGACAAGCGCCATCCGCGCCTGAAGGACGTTCCGGCGGAGGACCTCTTCATCTACGGCAGTAGTCAATACTGATGAGAAAAGTTGCTATCCAGGGATACTCCGGCTGTTTCCACGAGGAGGCTGCGCGGAGGTTCTACTCCTCCGTAGGGGAGGATGCGCTCCGCATCGTGGAGTGCGATACCTTCGACGGCCTGTACGAGGCCATCGGCAGGGGAGAGGCGGATGCTGCGGTGATGGCCATCGAGAACACGGTTTCCGGCGGCCTCATCCCCAACTTCGACCTTCTCCGCAAGAATCCGCAGAAGATAAAGGGAGAGGTGTTCCTCCGCATCGAGCAGAACCTCATGGCCCTGCCCGGGCAGAAGATGGAGGACATCCGCGAGGTGCGCACCCACTACATGGCCATCAACCAGACCCGCGAGTTCTTCAAGGGCTGGCCGAAGATACGGCTGGTGGAGTCGGAGGATACCGCCAAATCGGCCGCGGACGTGGCCCGGGAAGGCCTTAAGGGCGTGGGCGCGGTGGCATCCCGGCTTGCCGCCGAACTCTACGGGCTCGAGATCATCGCCCCCGGCATAGAGACCTACAAGCAGAACTTTACCCGCTTCCTCATCATGGACGACTCCCTGTCGGTGCCGGAAG
>JAEEGG010019334.1_pt1 | contig 13746 bp, 16 predicted proteins | sample 9134161 | NCBI WGS metagenome assembly JAEEGG01 (sample SAMN16246543, study PRJNA631951) | gut metagenome | biome: gut microbiome; feature: rumen; material: CR-attached | host: Bos | place: Iran: Karaj | collected 2018-10 | reverse complement strand
TATCTGCCATAAAAAACTATTTGTTTTTCTATTTCTCACGGACGTGCTTGCCGGAGATATGGTCTATGGTGATTTCCATCACCAGGGCGTTCGGGGCATTGTTTGTCATATCCTTCTCAAGGTCGTAACCTTCAGGGAAGAACTTGGCCCCGATCTGCCTCAGAATCCTGTCGGTTTCTTGCTTGTCCGTCACTTCGCGGATGCGGCCGAAGCAGATGACGCTGGTGAAGCAGTTCCACCATTCGCCTGAATTCCTCACCGGTTCTGAAAGCACCGTGAAGCATACCTTGTCGTCAGCCCGCACGGCATCCAGTTTGTGTCCGGCCTTGGCGCAGTGGAAATATATCTTTCCCTCCGAGTACAGGAAATTCACTGGCACTCCGTATGGATAGCCGTTATCTCCGTGGACAGAAAGGATACCCCGCCAGTCTGATGACAGCACGGCCTGGCACTCCTCGGGTGAAGCGGCCTGCTTGAAACGTCTGAGTGGTCTGAATTCCATACCCGGGTCAGTCTATGGCCTCGAGCAGCTGCTCGCAGATGCTCTTCATTCCGTTTATCGACGGGTGGCCGTTCTGCTTCTCGATGTCGTGCAGCTCGATGAGCTGGACTCCGTAGTGCTTGCACACGACGCGCATCGACTCGTTGATTTCTTCTCTCAGCTCAGAGTTCAGCAGAGAATAGATCTTGGCCTTGGGATAACGTTTCTGCAGCATATCCAGCAGGCAGGCGAGGGCGGGGCGGAAGTCCTTCATATCCTCCGCAGTCCAGTCGGCATACTTGTATTCTCCGACAGGGGCTCCGGCCCAGGCGTCGTTGGTGCCTCCGAAGACGAAGATGATGTCCGGATCGCCGAGCATATCCACGCGGCTTGTGAATGAAGATGACGAAACATCCCTGTGGAAGTATCCGGTGTTGCAGATGGTGGTGCCGCCCCAGGAGTTGTTCTTTTCCAGCTGGTAGCCCTTGGCCTTGATGTAGAGGTCCCACCAGGTCTGCTCCACCTCCTTGACGTCATTGTTGGCATCCGGATAGAAAGGGTTGTATCCCTCCGGGTTGTAGTCCTTGAATGTTGAATAAGAGTCTCCCAGGATAGAGACTTTCTTTGTCTGTGCGCAAGCCGTCAGGGTAAAGCAGGCAAGCAGGGATAGAATGAAAAACCGTTTCATTGCAGATTCGTGTTTATTCGTATTTAAGTTCTTTCGTCTCGGGATCGCGGGAGAAGTGGGTGAAGAACTCCCAGATGTATGCGGCGGCTGGTTTGAAGTTCCAGTGGCCGTAATTGTTGATGACCATCAGGCGTATCATCGGCCGGCTGTCCTTGTACAGCTGTCCGAACTCGATCGTGATGTCGTTGCTCTTGCCGGTGTGGATGACAGTCCTGTCCCTGAGGACGAAACCGAAAACGGGATCGACGCTGAAATCCAGGTTGCCGGTGACATCCATTCCGTTCACAGTCTCATAGATTCTCCAGACGTTGAGGTAAGGGTTTCCGCTCCAGTTGCTGCGGTTGTAGAAAGGAATGGTGTCGTCGTGGGTGCCGACTACAGAGCAGTAGCCGACTTCCACGTGGCCTCTTTTCTGGATGGCTTCGTTCATCAGAGGTTCGCTGCCGTAGGCATAGTAGCCGATGCCGTTTCCTGAGAATATTCCACCCGAATGGCCGGCGACTGCAGCAAAGAGATGCGATTTGCGCACTCCGAGCATATTGCTGGTCATAGCTCCGGCAGAAAGGCCTTCCGCGTAAATTCTTGAAGCGTCTATCTGAGGATATTTCTTGAGAAGGACGCTGATGACAGCCTCGATGCCGTCAAGGCCCATAGCGACGTATCCGTTGCCGCCCTGCCATTCCATCTCTACTGCAATGAATCCTTTTTCCGCCGCCAGCTCTACAAAGCCTGAGGTCTCGCTCTGGGTGCGGGGGTCATTGCCGTGGCCGTGAAGCAGCACTACGAGCGGCACGCTGCCTGCCTGTGCATTCTGGGCCTGCAGGGGGATATATTCATACCAGAGATACTTGTCCGGATTCTCCGGCCTGCCGGGGGCATTCACGTCTATCAGGGGATATTCGACGGCGATGCGTTTCATCCCCGTCCTTTTGAAATCAGGGATGGACACGAGCTCGAAGTTTTTCACTCCCTCGGGATTGTCGATGCCCCTGCTCGAGTAGAAAGTGCGATAGAGGTTGTTGTAGCGGTAGTTTGCGCTCAGGAGCCTGTTCCACGCGTCTGCGAACAGCCCGGCTTCGGGCTCGCTCGAGTCTGAGTTCACGATCACCTTCAGCAGAGGGTCTGCCGGGGCGGCAGCTGCAGCAGCCTGGTAAGGCTTGGCTGTGTTGGCAGCTTTCCTGCCTCCGATATATGCAGGTACGGGATATTTACACACCTTGCCCGGATCGCCGTTGATCGAGACGATTCCCGCAACCACGCCGCTGAAGTCAGAAGGAGCTATGTAGTTGTTGACGAAGGTGGCTCCGGAGCCCAATCCGACGATCTTGATGTTGGTGGGGGAGCTGCCTCGGCTCAGCAGTTGCCGGAAGGCGGTCAGATCCCTTTCCTGCCATTTGTCGGAAGTCGGATTCACCAGCATTATACGGCCTCCGAACTGCCTTAAGATGTCGGGCAGGCCGAGCCTCTGCGCCAGCTTCTTGGCGGAAGCCGCGTCGAGCCTTCCGTCGGGGAATATATAAAATACGGGACCATACCCTGCACGGGAATGGATGTCGAACTCCCTCGACAAATTGTAGCTGAGGACAGATGTCCCTTCAATCACTGAAAACTCATCGTCCGGGCCTTGTGCCCCCGTAGACTGGGGCTGGGCGATTGCAGCCGTTCCGATCATAGCGAGGAGGACTGCAGAAAAGAATCGTTGTATTCTCATATCGTGTGTATAGAGTAAACGAACATAAATATATAAAAACTTCTCGAATCACTGGCCTTGTCCTGCGCGGCCATCCATCGTCATCAGCATCTCGACGACGCCGTAATAATCCCCGGCGCCCTGCGTCACTCCGTTGGACTTCAGGAAGCGGTCCATCATCCATTGCTGGACTTTGTCTATGATGCCGACCCTACGCTCGTTCCAATAGCGGCTGGAGCGGGCGGAGTCTTCAATCACCTTGCTGTCAATGCCTGCCTTCCACTCGTCATAGCGCTCAGCCGGCAGGTTGGCCCTGGCGCTGGCGGAGACGTAGGGCAGGAGGGCCAGATGTCCGCTGTAGCGGACGGCTGGGAGGTCGGAACGCCTGCAGTAGACGAACGCCCAGTAGTTGGCCTCAGCCTCCCTGGTCACACCGGCGAGGTGGGCGAGCTCGTGGGCCATAGTGAAGGGATACTGTTCTTCCAACAGCTCTTTGTTGAGCTGGGATTCGCAGAAGAACGGCCCCATAAATCCCAGCACACCCACTGCGGAGTAGAGACGGTTGATGAGCGGATCCTTCACGTGCTGCCACTTGTGGAATTTCGTATATCCGCTGGCAGATACTTCGTTGGTATAATAATCTTTTATGTCAGCTTCGAGGCTTTTTCTGTCCGGCGCTGCAGTGCTGACTGCAGCCTCGTTCAGGGCTTCGGTATAATCGGCAAGGAAGCCTTCGAAGGCCTGCTCGTCGTAGGACGCCTTCTCGATGCTCAGCCTGTCGTAAAGAGGCGTGCGGAAGTAGTTGCAGGCCCAGCCCAGATTGAGCCAGACCACAAGCCACATCGCCGCCCGGGCGGTCCTGCCCAGCCAGCTGAAGAACCCGGCTTTGCGGCGGATGGAGCGGACAAGGATGGCTATGAATGCGGCGACGAAGCCGAGGACGACTATTTCTTCGAGGGAAAATGGAACTGCAGCAGCGGCCAGCGAAAGCAGCGTGGAGATGGCAGGGTAGCAGTGCGCGGCGTAGAAATCAGCGAGGGGAGTCAGCAGTCGGCATCCGACGGCGAATGCCAGCAGTACAAGCCCTATGATGTCGCTTTTCCGCATACACAACAAATTTAGTGATAAATTAATTCCTATTTTTGTGAAAATTTAAGAATATGAAAAAGATCTCGATTCTAATGATGGCCGTCGCCGCAATGACGGTGGTCGCTTGTTCCTCGAACATCGCTAAATATGACGTGACTGGTGTGAACGCTCCGCAGGACGGTGCGGTGGTTTATCTGGTGGACCGCATCCTGTCGGCTCCCATTGACAGTGCGGTCGTTGCCGGCGGCTCTTTCAATATGAAAGGAAATGCCGAAAAGGATGCGTTCCTGTCGGTCAGCTTTGATGACAGCTGGTATTTTCCGCTCTTCAATGACGGCAAGCCTGTCCGCATAGACCTCGCCGACAGCACTCTCACCGGTTCTCCCCTCAACACCAAACTCTCCGAGTGGGACAAAAAAGACACAGGCGCCTATGCGGAGTACCGCAGCTTTATCGACGATTATCTGTCTCTGCCGGAGGCCGAACAGCAGGCCAGGGAAGAGGAGTTCATCGCCCAGTATGAAGACAGGCTGCAGAAATACGCCGACTCTTTTATGGACATCATTGAAGAGAATATGGACAACCTGATTCCCGTGGCATTCATCTCTCACGTGCCCTCACTTGCCGGCAAGGAGAAGTTCGACGAGTTGGTGGCTTCGGACGCTCCCTTCGCGCAGCATCCCTATGTACAGGATCTCAAGCGCAGACGGGACCTCGCGGAGGCCCTGCAGAAGGCAACCACCGACCGCCAGCAGTCGATCGTCGGCCAGAAGTTCCTGGACCTCGAGGAAGCAGCTCCGGACGGCAAGATGCACAAGCTGAGCGAGTATGTAGGACAGGGCAAGTGGGTGCTTGTAGACTTCTGGGCAAGCTGGTGCGGCCCCTGCAAGGCTGAGATGCCGAACGTGGTGGCTGCCTATAAGAAATATCACAGCAAGGGCTTCGACATCGTCGGCCTGTCTTTCGACAAGGAGAAGGACCCCTGGATCCAGGCGATCAAAGACTGGGAAATGCCCTGGATTCATCTCTCAGACCTGAAATACTGGGACACCAAAGCCTCCGAAGTCTATTCGGTCAACGCAATCCCCGACAACCTGCTCATCGATCCGCAAGGCACAGTCGTAGCCCGCGGCCTCCGCGGCGCCGCCCTGGAAGCACGGCTGGCTGAGATATTCGAGTAGTCGGATGACTGACTTCGCAGCGATAGATTTCGAGACGGCGAACGAGCAGCCGTCGAGCGTGTGCAGCGTGGGGGTGGTGATTGTGCGGGGAGGGGAGATTGTGGATTCGTTTTACAGTCTCATCAGGCCGGAGCCGGAGTATTATCAGTGGTTTTGCCAGCGGGTTCACGGGATTTGTGCGGAGGATACTTATTGCGCGCCGGTGTTTCCGCGGGTGTGGGAGAAGGTGGTGCCGATGATCGAGGGGCTGCCGCTGGTGGCGCACAACAGCCGTTTTGACGAGGGGTGTCTGAAGGCTGTACATCGGGTCTATCAGATGGATTATCCGGATTATGTGTTTTACGATACGCTTGCGGCTTCGAGGCGGTATTTCGGACGGCGGCTTGCGGATCATCAGCTGCAGACGGTGGCTGCCGCCTGCGGGTACGAACTCGTCAATCATCATCACGCGCTGGCGGATGCAGAGGCCTGCGCACGCATCGCCCTGCTGATTTTGTAGAAAAAATGGTATTTTTGCGCTTCGGATATGAAGTCATTTTTTCTTTCTCTGCTTGGGGTGACTGCCAGGATGAGTCCCTATCTGCTGTTGGGTTTCCTGATAGCTGGGGTACTGCACGTGTATGTGCCCAGAAAGTTTTATACCCGCTTCCTGTCCAGGGACAACAAATGGTCGGTGCTGTGGGCTGCGCTGCTCGGCATCCCGTTGCCGCTGTGCTCCTGCGGGGTGATTCCTACGGCCGTCGGCCTCAAGAATGAGAAGGCGTCCAACGGGGCTGTGGCTTCGTTCCTTATCGCCACTCCTCAGACCGGCATTGATTCCATACTTGCTACCTTTTCGATGATGGGGCTTGGCTTTGCGCTGATGAGGCCGGCTGCTGCCTTGATTACGGGTGTCTGCGGCGGTTTCCTCGTCAACCGTCTGGTGTCTGATAGCGATAGCGACGAGGCTTGCTGCCAGACGGCTGCGGCGCCACGGGGCAACAGGTTTTTCAGAGTGTTCCGCTATGCATACTTCGAGATGATGCAGGACATCGGCGCAAGACTTCTCGTCGGCCTGATCATCGCCGCCCTCATACAAGTGGCCGTGCCGGATTCATTCTTCCTGTCCGTGGGCAGCAACACGCTCCTGCAGATGGGGGTTATCCTGCTGGTGGCAGTCCCTATGTATATATGTTCTACAGGCAGCATTCCTGTGGCGGCGGCCCTTATTATGAAAGGTCTGTCGCCTGGTGCGGCTATGGTTATGCTGATGGCAGGGCCGGCGGTGAACATCGCGTCTGTCCTGGTGGTGCGCAAATCAATGGGCGCCCGCTTCACTGCCGTCTATCTTCTCACCATCATCGGCTTCTCGGTCCTTTTCGGCCTGCTGGTCAATGCCCTCGGGATCGGAGCGACGCTTCCGGAGTCTGCAGGGCACGCTCACGGCCATACGGCAGTGCCGGGTCCTTTCGGCATCGTATGCACCGTAGTGCTGCTGATTATGATTATTTATGCGCTAGCTATGAAATTATTCGACCGTTTTAAAAAGGCGCCGGCCGCTGAAGGCACGATAGTATACGGCGTCGAAGGTATGCACTGCAACCACTGCAAGGCTGCCGTTGAGGAATCTGTCCATAAGGTGAAGGGTGTCAGCGAGGCTGTCGCCACACCTGCCGCAAACACACTTGTCGTGAAGGGCAATGCCAGGGAGGAGGATATCCGCAAGGCGGTGGAGAAGGCCGGGTTTACCTTTACCGGAGCGAAACAATAATCTTCCATCATCCTGCCGGAGGCCTGTCCAATGAAAACCATCCGACTTGCGCGTGAAGCCGATTTGCCGGCAATTATGTCCGTCATCGAGGCAGCCAAGGGGATTATGCGTGCCTCAGGCAATATGTTCCAGTGGAACGACGGTTATCCGTCCGGGGAAGTCATCCTTTCGGATATTGCGGCAGGGAACGGCTTCGTCATCTGCGAAGACGGCGGGGTTGTGGCCTACTTCGCCCTGATCGCTTCTCCCGAGCCGACCTACAATGTAATATACGGCGGAAAGTGGCTTGACGACGAAAAGCCCTATCACGTAATCCACCGCATCGCCAGCACTGCGGAATCCCACGGCGTTTTCGCAGCCATAATGGATTATGCCTTCAGCGTCGACGGCAACATCCGCATCGATACCCACAAGGACAACAGCATTATGCAGCACAATATCCTCAAGCACGGATTCAGCTACTGCGGCATCATCTATCTGCTGTCCGGCGACGAGAGGCTTGCATATCAGAGGATAGTGCAATGAATGTAATTCTGGCTCCAGATTCCTACAAAGGCTGTATGACAGCAGCTCAGGTCGCTGCAGCAATGGCGTCGGCCCTGCGGGAGCTGCATCCCGACTGGGAGCTGGTGGAGCTGCCGCTGGCAGACGGAGGTGAGGGAACTGTCGACGCTGTAATGTCAGCCCTGGGCGGCAAGCTGCTTCAGGCAAAAGTGTCCGATCCGCTGGGCAGGCAGGTTACTGCAAGCTATGGCCTCTGTGGCGATCTGGCTGTCGTTGAGGTGGCGGAAGCTTGCGGCCTGAAGCATCTGGCCCCTTCCGAGAGGAATCCGCTCATTGCCTCGAGCAGTGGAGTGGGGGAACTGCTGCTCGCTGCCCGCAGCCAAGGTGCGTCCCGCTTCCTCATCGGTCTCGGCGGAACTGCAACCTGCGACGGAGGTGCAGGGATGATGGACGTTCCTGGATTGAAGGAGGCACTCGAAGGCTGCAGTTTTGAATTGCTCTGCGACGTTGACAATCCTTTCACAGGACCGGAAGGAGCTGCGAGAATCTTCGCTCCGCAGAAAGGCGCTTCGCCGGCTGATGTGGAAACCCTCGAAGAGCGTCTGACCGCACTTGCGAAAGTAATGCTGGCAGAAACGGGGAAGGACATAAGCCGCAGACCGGGAGCCGGAGCTGCCGGTGGACTTGGCGGGGCTTTTATGGCTCACTTCAATGCCGCCAGCGTATCCGGCATAGACAGGATTCTGACCCTTGCAGGCTTCGACTCCCTGGCCGAAGGGGCCGACCTTATCGTCACCGGCGAAGGCAAGTCGGACTTACAGACTTTAAGCGGAAAAGTGCCTTTCGGAGTGCTCAGAAGGGCATATAACATTCCTGTTATCCTCATTTCAGGCCGCATAGAAGACCTTGAGACACTTCAGGAAGCGGGCTTCTCGCAATTATTACAGGTTTCTCCTGAAAACCTGTCCGATGAGGAAGCGACACAGAAGATAGTCGCAATTGCAAATCTCCGGCAGGCCATCTTCACTTTATTCGACGGACACTGTCTATATGCAGAATAGGCTCCGGTAGGCCTCGGCTTTCCGGGCAAGGGGCAGGGGATAGGCGCGGGAAGTGGAGGGCATACGCCAGAAAGACAGCTGACGGCCGTTTATGACAAGCGGGGTGTTGCCGCCCATCGGAGGCTCTGCGCAACCGAATGTACTGACAATGACATCAGTGGCTTTCTGGCCTGTTGTAACCAGCGCATCACATTGTGGTATCCTGTCCGCAAGGGCCGGGATGTCAGTGGGGGTGACGACCTCAAGGAACTTGTCGGAAGCGTTGTCTTTCAGACGACGGACTTCGCAGGCAGTGTCATACAGGGCAATGCGCTGCGTGCGGCAGAATTCCCTTACCTTGTCGATGTCAAAGCGTTTCTCTGAAGGAACTGCGAACCAGTCTTTGTCATCGTGGAACAACAGTCCCATAACCCTCCAGAAATCGTTAGTCCAGTTGGGGTAGAAGAAAGGCATAGACCATCGTTTTTCCTGTGGCGGGAAACTGCCCAGGAAAAGAATCCTTGCATCATCGGGCAGGAAAGGCTCGAACGGATGCAGTTCAGTCATTATGAGACAGTCTTCTCAGATTATCTGACAACCCTTGTGAAATAGGGCTCCTTGCCGGCAGGGGCGACTACGTAGATCTTGATGCCGGGGGCGTTGGTGTCGAAGAGATATTCGGTGCCGCCGGGAATGGGACGGGATGCCACGCTGGTGGCTTTTTCCTGGATCATATGGTAGGTGCCGACTGCGGCGTTGAAGATTGCGACTTCGGCTTCTGAGGCAGGATGCGCTGCGCTGAAGGCTTCATATTCTTCATAGTCGCCGTCGATGAATCCGCCTTCCTTGAGGAAACGGTCTACTTCGGCGGGGATGGCGTCGGTGCGGGCTGCCCTCACGCCATAGCCGTCAAGGATATTGGCCTTGGGCTGCGCAGCCTTGAGGTCCTTGATGCCGGCCTCGAGTCCGCCGCTGCCGAAAGTGCAGAACGGAACGACAGTCTTGCCGCTGAAGTCAAGGGTCTTCAGAGCACTCAATGCGGGAAGGGCGCAGGTGCCGAACCAGATGGGATATCCGAAGAAGATCACATCGTAGTCATCGAGATTTGCAGAGATAGGGTTGACTTCGGGGAGTTCTCCGGTTTCTCTTTCCCTCATACAGCGTGCGATTGTTTCTTCATAGGTTCCGTCGTAAGGATTGACGACGGTGATCTCTTCGATGTCGGCTCCAAGTTTCTTGCAGAGTTCCTCTGCCACGGCTTTGGTGGTGTTGGTCTGTGAATAATATAAAACAAGGTATTTAGGGCTCTTGTCCTGTGCGCACGAAACGGCCATAAGCGTTGCGGCAATCATCAGCAGTATCTTTTTCATAGTGACTGGAATTTGAATTATGTGCGAAATTACAAAATTTCAGGCCACTTTTTGTAAATATCGCTTGCGATATAAAATAATAGTCTTATATTTGCATCGTGAACGATATAAATACTAAAAGATATGGCAACGATTTATGATTTCAAGGCCCTGAGCAACAAGGGTGCAGAAGTATATTTCTCTCAGTTCGAGGGCAAAGTCCTCCTTATTGTCAACACAGCTTCAAAATGCGGCTTCACTCCCCAGTACGACGGACTGGAGGCTCTCTATCAGAAATACAAAGACCGCGGTCTGGTGATTCTCGGTTTCCCCTGCGACCAGTTCGCACACCAGGAGCCGGGCAGCGACGAGCAGATCGAGGAATTCTGCCGTCTCAACCACGGTGTGACCTTCCAGCTGATGAAAAAGACAGACGTGAACGGTCCGCAAGAGAGTCCGGTATTCACCTGGCTCAAGCAGGCAGCTCCCTCAGAAGAGTACAAGGGCCTCAAGGGCAAAGCTACCCAGAAGATGCTGAAGGCTCTCAGCAAGAGCGTGGAAAAAGACAGCGACATCCTCTGGAACTTCACCAAGTTCCTCATCAACAAGGACGGCAGTGTAGTAAAACGTTTCGCTCCGGTAGCTGAGCCCGCATCATTCGAGAAGGATATTGAAGAAATGCTGTAATGGACGGACGCTTCAATCTTGACAACCAACTCTGCTTCAGGCTGTATACCGCCTCGAGACTGATAACTCAGGCGTATCATCCGCTGCTGTCCAGTCACGGCCTGACCTATCCCCAGTATCTTGTCCTTATGGTGCTGTGGGAGAAGGACTCCCAGCCGGTGAACGACATAGCCAAGCGGCTGATGCTGGAGACCAACACGGTAACCCCGCTTCTCAAACGTATGGAAGCCGAAGGCATCCTGACCCGCACCCAGGGAAAGAAAGACGCCAGGCAGATGATTGTCAGCCTTACGCGGAAAGGACAGGAGCTTCAGGAAAAACTGACCGACGTCCCCGAGACCGTCGGCAGGTCCGTGCTCTGCCAGAGCGTAACTCCTGAAACCGTACCGGGTTTATACCGTATGCTGGATGATATTATCGGACAATTGAGAAGGCATAGCGAATAGTCCTATTTAAGGCCCGTTTCAGACTATTGTTAACCATCGTGCCTGCATATATTTGCAGGCACGAATTGTTTTAGTATGAATCTGAGTGGAATAATAGTCGGAGCGGCCGTCTTCCTGAGCATAGGCATCTGCCATCCGGCTGTAATAAAAATGGAATATCACCTGGGCCGGCGCAGCTGGTGGATATGGCTCGTCGCCGGGCTGGCCTTCTGCGGCCTTTCGCTTTTGATAGACAACACCATTGTGTCAACCATAATCGGAGGTTTTGCATTCTCTTGCCTCTGGGGCATCCACGAGATGTTCCTTCAGGAAAAACGCGTGCTGCGCGGCTGGTTTCCGGAAAATCCGAAGCGTCACGACTACTATGAAGCCCGCCGTGCACAGATGGCCGGCCAGTTGTAGTGCGGATCATTGCAACCCGGTTGCAAGTTTTCTTTTGCTATCTTTGCGGTGAACTTAAGGCAAAGAGATGAGTCCTGTTTTCACAGCATTGATGATTCCGTTCCTGGGCACGGCCCTGGGGTCGGCCTTCGTATTCTTTATGAAAAAGGAGATGCCTGCGCTGCTGCAGAAAATCCTGCTTGGCTTCGCCTCGGGAGTTATGGTTGCGGCCTCAGTGTGGTCACTGATCATTCCTTCCATAGAGATGGGAGAAGGGAAGGCCGCGATCGTGCCACCGACCATAGGCCTGCTGGCAGGCTTTGCCTTCCTGCTGCTCATCGACTACATTACTCCGCACATCCACCCTGTCGGCGGAGCTGAAGGGCCGCAGAGCCGCCTTTCCCGTACTGCCAAGCTGGCGCTGGCCGTCACCATCCACAATTTTCCCGAAGGTATGGCAGTGGGCGTAGCCATAGCCGGCGCCCTGACTGCCGATTTCAATATGGCCGGGGCTTTCGCACTGTCCCTCGGTATAGCGATACAGAACGTCCCTGAAGGCGCCATCATTTCAATGCCGCTGCGTGCGGCCGGGAACTCCCGCTGGAGGGCCTTCGGCATCGGAGCCCTGAGCGGGATAGTGGAGCCGGCCGGCGGCGCGCTGGTGCTCCTGCTTGCGTCGTCCGTGCTGGGTATAATGCCCTATATGCTGGCTTTCGCCGCCGGCGCGATGCTCTATGTCGTCGTCGAGGAACTGGTTCCCGAGTACTCTCAAGGAGAGCATTCCAATGTCGGAACAGTGGGGTTCGCGCTGGGATTCGCACTGATGATGATACTGGACGTGGTGCTCGGATAGGGGACTGCGGTTCATCCAGGTGTTTTTGGCTGACTTGCTGGATTTTTTGAAATAAATACAGTAACTTTGAAAGTTCATAATCCGGCAAATAACAAGACCATTTCTATATGAGACAAATTTCTACTTTTTTCGCGATGATTGCCATCCTGGTGGCAACTGCCTCGTGCGGGAGCTCTGAACCGAAACTTACTCCTTCGCAGGTGGGTTCCAAATGGGGATTCGTCAATTCCAAGGGCGAGGTTGCAATCGAACCTGTCTTCGACGCCGTTGAAAACTTCCATTGCCAGCTGGCGAAAGTCGTTATGAACGGCAAGGTGGGCTACATCGGTCCGGACGGCCTCTTCAGGATCACTGCAGACTATCTCGACGGAACTTCGTTCTTCGAGGACAAGGCTTATGTAGTCGGCCCCGGCGAGACTCCCCGCTGCATCGACAAGACCGGAAGGGTCCTCTTCACGCTGCCTGACGATATCCAGACCGCAAACGTTTTCTCAGGAGACATCTCAAAGGTGGAGTCTTACTCTTCTGCCGTCAGGTATGTAGACCAGGCCGGCAATGCCGTCACCACACCTGCAGTCTATCAGCCGGACGCAACTCCCGGCTTCACCACAAGCGTAAAATCCGACGCCTATTATGCACCTGAGTTCAAGACCACTGTCCACGCCGCTTATGGTGAGGTTTACGATATGGGACTTTCTGCCAACAGCACTCTTGGAGATGTGAGAAACCGTTTCAGCAACGCTGCCCAGGGATCGTCTAACAACAAGCTCGAGTACATTCCTGGCGTTACAACCTCCCTCGACGGTGTTACCCTTGACAATATCCAGTTCACCTTTGACGGCCCTGTGATGGGCTCTGCCGGCGGCGGAAGGGATATGGGTTTCTTCGGCAGATACAAGACAACCGCTTCGCAGTCATACGTGACTTCCCGCAAACTGATGAACGCGGAATATCACTTCACTCTTGCTGATCCGGCCAAAGGCCCCGCCTTCGTCCGCACTCTGACCAAGGAAATTGCCGACAAGACGGCAACTCCCGGCTCAAACCTCGGACTGAATTCTGCAATCGCACTGACGGCGTCTCATCCCGGATACAACATCTCCTGGACCGGGAATGAAGCTGTTCTCAAAGTGATCTACGCTGAATAAACCAGTCGCAACGGCACAAAAAAAACTTCGGAAAGATTTCCGAAGTTTTTTTTGTGGTCTTGGACCAGCTGCTAGAAGTGGTAGTAAACACCCATCTGGAAGTTCTGGTTGGTGTCGATGTTGATGCCGAAGGCACCGTTGTAGTAACCGATGCGGGCGAGGTGACCGACAAATGAGAACTTGTTACCGGCCATAATGGCGATACCGGGAGCGATACCTACACCGAACTGGGTTGTTGTTGCTCCACCTGCGGTCCAGGCATTAAGCTGGAACTCACCGTCGATGAAGAAGCTGACAGGACCGAAAGCCTTTACGCCATAACGGTAGTAAGGAGCGATGACGAACCTGTTGGCAGCAGTTGCGTTGCTCCAGCCGATCTGTGCACCGATAGCTGAAGTTTTGTTGATGTTGTAGCCAAGTTCAGGCAGGATGGTGACAGTGGCGTTGTTGCCGGCAGCC
>JAEEGG010019331.1_pt1 | contig 13747 bp, 9 predicted proteins | sample 9134161 | NCBI WGS metagenome assembly JAEEGG01 (sample SAMN16246543, study PRJNA631951) | gut metagenome | biome: gut microbiome; feature: rumen; material: CR-attached | host: Bos | place: Iran: Karaj | collected 2018-10 | reverse complement strand
AGAAAGTTACTATTAGCATCAAACATTTATCGTCTTCTCAATAAACGAAGAAAGCGCACTGACTTTTCGCCCAGATATTTGACGACTTTGTTTTTCACTGTGTTTCGTGTAGTTTTTTAGTTTGCTCATGCGTCTAATGGGCAAACAAAGACTTTATTGGACAAATCATTTAGAATTATAACATTATGAAAGCTGCATTTAAATATCTGATTATCTTTCTGCTAATCAATATCTTCGTAGGGCTTGTGGCCCTTTTGTTGGGTTATCTGGTATGTGCCATCATCGGGCATCCATTTCCTGGTTTGGAGGAAATGTTGGGTCATCCCTGGTACACTGCTGTATCATTGTTATTGTGTGATTTGGTCGTTCTGTTAGTGTTCTGGATGAGGAAATATACCAACTTCAGTTTCAACTTTGGCTATACCTACGGTGAGAATTTCTCGGCCAAAAAACTCTACCTGTGGGCAGCAGTGGCTGCCGTCGGCTTGCTGATATTTGATCTCATGGCAGGGTTCTATCTCCCCATTCCCGAAGACCCCGAGATTATGGAAACGCTCATGCAGATGATGACGAACCCCATCGGTCTGCTCTCTGTCTGCCTGATTGGTCCGCTGGCCGAGGAGGCTATCTTTCGTGGTGCCGTTGAGCGCAGGTTGCTGCAGAAACACTGGAATCCGTGGTTCGCTATCGTGATTTCGGCGCTGTTGTTCGCTGTCAGTCATTTCAATTGGGCTCAAGGTTTTACCGCCACCGTCATCGGCATTTTCATGGGTTGGGTTTATTACCGCACGCGCAGCATCTGGCCCACTGTTCTCATCCATGTAGTGAACAACACGGCTGCCTGCCTCGTCGCTTTAGCTTCGCCCGATGCCATGTATGATGAAAACTTCACGTTGCCGTTGACGATAGGCATTCCCTTGACAGTGGTGAGCATCATCATCATCGCTCTTGCTGCAAAGAAAATAGGCTGGCTGACCAAGGACCGTACTCCCATACCCGCTCCTGTCACCGAAGTCTTGCCGCCGCCCCTGCCTGTTGAGGCGATGGAAATCGCCCAACCGGTTCCCGACATCAACAACGAGGCTCCGACTGAAGAATAAAAATCTATAGAGGCAACAAGCAGTACTAAGATAAAAATGGAATCCGTCTCCATCATGATGAAGGCGGATTCCTTTTTGTTTAATCAGACTTTGACGTCAGAATCTGCTATGGTGTCTTATCGGATGACGGCGATTTTGGTTACTACGGCTTGGCCGCTGCCGTTGGCTTGGGAGCAGAGCACCATATACACGCCTGTCTTGACGCGCTCGCCATACTGGTCACAGCAGTCCCACGTCGCCATGCCTCCTGTTGATTTCATTTGGCGGATGACTACACCGCTGGCATCGGCAATCTTGATGAGCGAGTTGTCCATCATGCCGGTAATGGTCACGTTGCCGCCGAAATCAGGACGAACGGGGTTGGGATAGGCGTAAATGTTGTTATAATTTGGCTCAGCAGGACTTGAATCGCTGAAGTATTCATACAGTCCCTCAGGTGTCGTTACATATACCGAGTTGCTGTTAGGGTTGCAGCACACTTTATAGACCGTGTTGGATGCCAATGGACTGTTAGTGGCATTGAACTTATTGATAATCTGGGTACCGTCGGCACTGACGAGGAACAGTCCTGAATTTTGGGTGGCAATCCACTTGCGGTTCGCACCATCAACAGCGATGCCGTTGATTCGGATACCATCAAGCAGGTAGTCGGCCATGCCGGTGCCGTCATTGCGGGGCACCTTGATGTGGTTCACCCTGAAGTCGCCCGAGAACGCTTTAGCCGGGTTGAATGAGACGATGCCCTCGGTGGTGCCCATCCAGACAGTGCCGTTCAGATCCTCGGTAAGACACAGGATATTGGTCCAAGAGAAGTACTGGCCGTCCTGGTCCAGCAGTTTAGTGTAAGACACGCGCTCTGGATTGAGGAGACTGGGGTCTCCAGCGCTGTTCCAGAAGACGATGGGCATCTCGAAGTCTCCATCGGTAAATATCTTGATGTCGTAGTTGCTGTAGCGCGTGGACAGGAAACTTGCTTGCTGGGTGTGTCCAGTGAAGACTTCCTCAATATCGGGCAGAATCCAGTCGGCAGCTGTCGTCTGGTTGAGTTTTGCCTTGGCTGCGGGAAGTACCATTACAGGATGATCAGGGTTCTCAAGGGACTGAACAACCCACACGTTGCCGTTACGGTCAATACTGGTGATGGGGTGCATGGCACCACTGTATTTTACCAGTGGGCTATTGTCGGCATTGTACTTCATGACGATTTCGTCGTTAGTCACCTTGTAGAGGCCAGTGGTCCAGCCGCCCATGAAGTAGGTGTCGTCGTCATCGGGTAGGAACTCGAGCCAATAGGTTCCCGACTTTGGCGCGCCCTCAGGGGTGACATTCTTCCACCTGATGCCGTCAAACGTATTGACCTCACTTTGCATCGTCATGGATTTATAGAAGGCGTTGGCGGTGGGGGTGGATACATACAACATGTCTTTACCCTTGTTGTAGGTCATCCACAGCGGGGATGAGAACGAGAGGGCATTGGGCAGGTAGTAGTTCTCCTGGCCAAACTTATGCAGGCCCTTAGGACCGACGGCCCACGGCTTGCCGTCGCCGTTGGGGTGTGCGCTGCACAGCTCAGTTGTCTCAAACTCTTCAACAATATCACCATCTTCATCGGTCACATAGCATTTGCCCTGCTTGGGGACATTGAGCAGATAACCATCACTGATGGTCTTTTGCATCACTGTGGACTGGGCCTGGATGATGTCGTGCTCATTGAACGTTACCTTACCCTCATCATCAATCGTCATCGTCGCGAGGCGAGTCTTACTCGTCACACGGAAGAATGTGTGATCGTTCAATGGGAAGATGCGGCCGTTGGCCATTGACTTATTGAGGGAGAATGAGGACAACTGCTCGTAGTACTTGTCGGCATCGCCATAGTAGATGCCATCAGCAGTTGAGAGTAACAGCATGTCGCCCAGCTGTGCTGCCGACAAGATGGGTTTGCCATACAGGTGTGACTCCTTGATGACAAACTTGCGGTCATCAATTACCGCGTAGCCAAAATCGGTTGCCAGATAAATCAAGCCGTCGGCAAAGGTCACATCGTTGATGCTCTTGCTCGCAGTCATCACGGCATCCTTTATTTCGGGCATATTCACGACAGCTCCATCAGTCTTGATGATATCAATATTGGAATTGCTATAGACCACGACCAGGTAATCCTTGTCGTTGTTGTAATAAATCTGCTTGATGCTCATGTCGCTCAGGCCGTTAACGAGGCTCAATGATTCGTTTTCATCGGTGACCTTGTCCAGGCGGAAGAGGTTGCCCTCCAATACTCTAACCGAGTGTGCTCCTTCACTATCATTGATAATGCGTGGGGTGCCGCCAGTCAAGTAATATACCCAATCATTACTCTCAGCAACGGAAAGCACCTCAGTACCCACAAATGATGTGTGGATTTGCCAATCGCCAACAGCATTTTGCGCTACAACCCGGCCAAGACCCATTAAGGTCATGAGTACCAGCAAAAATATCTTCTTTGTCATGTCAAACTCTTGTTTTAAAGCATGGATAACACTCATCGCGGTAATGGTAGGTCGCCATCACCAGCGTGTTTACTATAATAACGTAAAGACTGCCCGTTAAATTGTGTGAGCATGATTTTCATTATCATGATGGGCTGTGATAGCACCGTATCTGCTACAATACTAGAAGCCCTCAAATGTGATTTCTTCAGGATCGGGAGGCAGTGTCAAGGGAAAGACCATCTTGTGGACCGACGTGTCAGGTCTGCGGCAGATGAGGTAGCATTGCCCTTGATATTCAACGGGATAGAATCCGATGGGGATGTAGTCAAGATGGATGCCGTATTTCTCGCGTTTTTCTGCCTCAGTCTGGTCAACGGTTTTGTTTTCTGCCGATGAGGAATAGGCTCGAGCCGTCTGGAACGTGTACGGCAGGGTTGTGCTATTGAGCTGGACAGCCATGTAATCCTGGCCTTCAAAGGTGTAAACGGGACCAGCAAGTTCAGGCCGGTCGCTATGGGGCATAATGGCGGAAGCGCCGTCAAGCAGGCGTCCCTCATGATACCGCACATAGACCGAATCGCTGACGAACTGCACGTTCTTCTTGTCAAAATAGGCACGATAAACAATCTCGTGGGCAAAGAAATTGTCGCTCTGGAAGTTCATCGGCTTGATGAAGCGGCTATACCCCTGGAACTGGCGTTCATGCAATACGGCCTGTTGCGGGGCTCCCATAATCTCGCGGACTGTCTGGTCATTGAAAGCCTTATACTCCTCTAGGACCTTAATGCCGCGCCCGAAGGTGAATACAGCCAAAACGCCCGAAAGCAGGATGACTGCCAAACGGAGCCACAGCGCTTGTGAGAGGATGTAGTCAACACCGATGGCCAGAATGATGAAGGCCACTGTGATCCAAGGGAAATAGGCGCGCTCGTGCAGGATGCCCAGCATAAACATCACCAGTGTCAACCCAAGGAATACATAGGTCCATACGTTCATCCTGACGTTATGTCCCCGTTTCACGATTAAGGCGATAATGCCTACAATCAATGCTCCTATGGGAAGGTAAAAACGCCATGATTTCTCGATAAAGATATGCCAACGACTCGTGAACAGCTGGTCAATGGATTTACCAAGGATGATACCCTCCTCAGCAGCCCGGTTCCATGCCGCCGGCGATGACGCGATGAGCAGGATGCCGATCATATATCCGACTAGGGCAACAACGGCCCTGCGATCCAGCTGTCGGTGATTGAAGATGTAATAGAGCACCAGTCCGGCAAAGAATCCGAATGAAGTCGCCTCGTTGAAACCTCCTGCCACGACAGCACCCAGGAATAGCAATGCCCCCTGACCCAATCCCAATGATTGGTTATGCTGCCGTCGCAGATAATAGATGATTCCGAGTGAGAGGGTCACGGCCCACATGTAGTTGGCGCTGCCGGCCATCCACAACATCGTCTCGCCTGGCACGGGATAACAGGTGCCCACGACGGCAAAGAACATCGCCAGCACGGTCACTGAGCGGCGATGGACGCACAGCAAGCTCAGTAGATGTGCCAGTAAGCCGAATACCAATGTATTGCACACGTTGAATGCCCCCTTGCCAAGCAACCCGGCAAACAGAGTGGGAATGATGTCGGCAAGGCGGCGGTTAGTGTTCGCAAGATGGTTGCAATAGGACTGCCAAGCGTCGGCAAGCGAGTTCACCCGTGTCCACACTCCGTCTATGAGCGTGAATCCCATGTCGTCCTCCTTGTAGGGCGTCAGCACGTTCATCCAATAGAACACTGCGCATGCTACCAGCAGTAGGCCCCAGTAGGCGACATCATGCCAGCGACCCGGCATCAGGCGAGAAACGGTTTGTCGGTGATAGTTTCCCATGTCAAGCGTTTATAGGTATGATGGGCTGGTAACAGTTGGAAGCCGCTTCAAGGTCATGTAACCCAGTGTCCCGTCATAGTCAAGTTGCAGGACGATGTGGGAAGTGACAGAATCGATAAGGGGGAGTAGCAGCAGGTGCTTACGCTGATAGTACAACGGATAGTAGGACAGCGGCATATACTCCATTTCAAGGCCTAATTTGGTGCGGTATTCCTTGTCCTCTTTGCTGAGGGTGTTCTCAGGTTCGAAATGGTAGTAATTGGCCAGTTGTGGTGAGGGCTTAAGGGTGTCGGCGTTCAGCACCACAATCATGTATTGCTGGTCGGGAAAGCCCAACACGGTGTCAGCGATTTCTGGACGGTCGCTCATCAGTGGCAGGACACGGGCACCGTCAAGCAGTCGCCCAGTGTAATATCGGTTATAGACCGAGTCGTTGACAAACTGGACATTGTCCTTGTCATAGTAAGCGCAATAGGTTGATTCACGGTTAAAGAATTCGGCCGACACATAGCGTAGTGGCGTGGCAAATCGACTGAATGCACCCTTGAAGCGGTACTCGTGCAAAATGGCTTGTCGGGGAGCGGCGGTAATGTCATGCTCAATCTGGTCTTCAAATGACTTTAATTCGCCCAAGACCTTCAGACCATGGCCAAAACCGATACCGCTCAGAACGATGCATACGGCAATGGCCGCCAGACGCAGCCTGTTTGCCATGAGACCTCCTGATAACAGATTCTCGACAGCTATGGCCACAATAATGAAAGCGACGGTGGCAAGCGGGCCATAGGCACGGTCGTACAGATAACCTAGCACAAACATCACGAATGCAAGGCAGAATAGGATATAGGCCCACAGGCTGTGTCTGATGGGGCGGAACCCTTTCTTTATCAGCACGATGACGCCGACGATGAAAGCGATGATGGGCATGACGCTGGTCAGCATCTTCTTGCTGAAAATGTAAGAGCGGCTGACCAACAAGTCCTGCAGGCTCATGTGCACGGCAATGCCGCCGTTCTGCACCCTGTCCCAGGCACCGGGAGAGCCCATAATGAGAATGATTCCTGCAAGATAGGCCAATAGAGTAAGGCCGACGGTGCGGTTGAATTCCTTGCGGTTGAACAGATAATACAGCACCATACCGCCGAAGAAGCCGAACGAGGTCGCCTCATTGAAGTTTCCGGCGACAAACGCCAACAGCACGAGCAGCAGGGTCCTTCCCTTGCTGAACTGGGGTTGGCTGCTGTATTTGCGAAGCAGGAAAATCATCAGCAATGAAGCGACGATTGCCCACATGTAGTTACAGCTGCCGGCGACAAACAGCATCGTCTGACCAGGCACAGGAAAGCACAAGGCGACATAAGCAATGAACAACGCCAGAATCAGCACCGAGCGGCGTCCTGCGCTCAAGATGGTAACCAGATGGGCCATCACTGCAAATATCAGCGTATTGACGATATTGAACAACGGCTTCCCCAAGTAGGCACAGAACATGGTCGCAAAGAAATCGGCGCAACGGCCATTAGAGGTCATGTAGTGATCCAACTGGGCTCGCCAGAACTCCATGAACCCGGCGTCCCTGAGCAATGAAAATTCCATATCATCTTCCTTGAACGAGGTCCACTGGTTCATGATAAACATCACAATGCACGCTGCCAACAGCAGTCCCCAGTAGACGAAGTCATGCCATCGGGGGGCGTTTGTATTGATTGATTTGCGCTGGTTATCCATTGTTCACGATAGTTGGGCGTTAGGGTTTCTTCTTTTTGAGGACTTTGACGTTGGAGGGATTGGGTGCTTCCCTGTATAGCATGAGCAACTCTTCTCCCGCGTAGTCCAGCAGCAACATCATGCTGGATACGTCATTGTCCATGAGCGGGAGCACCATGACGACTTTGCCATCGTAGCGCAAGGGATAGTAGCCAAACGGGTCACTGGACGTCTTGATGGCATGGCTGCGTCGATATTCCCTTTCCTTGTCGGAGATGGACTGCGAACTGTCGCTCCAATAGGCGGTGCCTACCTGATAGGCTGTAGGTAGTGTATCTAAGTTCAGGGGGAGCACCATGTAGTCTTGGTCGGGGAAGGCCATCATCGGGCCGGTCAGACTGGGCCGGTCACTGGAGAAAGGCATTTCCACAGCGCCATCGAGCAGTCTCCCCTCGTTGAAACGGCAATAGACAGAATCCGAGACAAACTGTACATTCTCTTTATCAAAATAGGCCCGCCAGATGTATTCGTTGGTAAAATACTGGGTGGATTGCATCGGCAACGGATACAGGAAACGGTTGTATTTGTCGTAGGGGCACTGGTGAAGAATAGCTTGGGTGGGAGCTTGACGGATGGCATTGACCACCATTTCGTCATGGACCTTGTATTCTTTGAGTATTTTGACAGCACGGGTATAGGTGAAGGCGCTCAGCAACAGGCATGCGAGAATCGCAACAGCTCGTAGCGGGAGCCAGTGCAATAGCACATCGGCGGCAAGGATGACAACGATGAGCGAGATGGTGACGAGGCCGGCATAGGGACGATTGGGGAGTAATCCCAAAACGGTCAGTACCAGTATAATCATCACCAGGATGTAGGGCCAGACACTGGACTTTAAGGGCTTGAAGCCTTTCCAAATTACAGCACCGATGCCCACGGCAATTGCCGCTGCCGGCATGATGAACCGCACTAACTTCTCACAGATGATGTGCAGACGACTGGTCAGTAACTGCATTGGTGGCAAGTCCAGAGCCAGTCCGCCTCCCGTCGCCCGTTCCCAGGCCGCTGGTGATGCCATGATGAGCAGCACCCCTAGCAGGTAGCCCGTCATGACAACAACGACCTTGCGGTCCACTAGTTTGCGGTTGACGATGTAGTAAAGACACAGTCCGCCCAGCATGCCGAACGAGATGGCTTCGTTGCCGGCACCTGCCATCATTGCTCCCAACAGGAGCAGGACGGCACGTGGCCATGTCAAGGAACCTGAACGATGATGGAGCAAGTAGTACAATACCGCCAGCGAGCCTGTGATGCTCCACAGGTAGTTGCAACTGCCAGCTAACCATAGCAGCGTCTCGCCGGGGACAGGGTAGCAAGTGCCGATGCAGGCATAGAGCATCGCTTGGGCTAGCAGCGATCGGCGTCCTGTTGCCAATAGACTGACCAAATGGGCCAGCAGACCGAACATCAACGCATTGCACACGTTGAACAACGGTTTGCCTAGCAGGCCGCAAAAGAGTTCGGCCACCATGTCTGAGGTGCGGCCATTGGTAATCAGGAACTTGTTATGATAACTGCGAAACAGGTCTCCCAGCGAGTGGACGTGGGTCAAGTCACCGATGACCAGTGAGTGCAGCATGTCATCCTCCTTGAAGGGCGTGAGCACGTTCATCCAGTAGAAAACGGCGCACGCCACGAGCATGAGACCCCAGTAGGCCACATCATGCCAGCGATTAAACCCTGGCAAACTCAGATGGTTGTCAGTTTTCAGTTCCTGATTTGTAAGTAGAGACGCAAAATTTTGCGTCTCTAAACATTTTTAATTCTCTCTAAACTCTAAACCCTAAACTCTAAACTTCAAGTTCTAAAGTGATGACGTCACTTTAGAACTTGAATATCGTTATACGGTCAGGATTTCCTTCTCCTTGGCAGCAAAGATCTCGTCAATCTTCTTCATGAACTTGTCATGAATCTTCTGCACCTTGTCCTCGCCATCCTTGCTGATGTCCTCGCTCATGCCTTCCTTGACGGCCTTCTTCAGACCCTCAATGGCCTCGCGACGGGCGTTGCGGATGCTCACACGGGCTTTCTCGCTCTCGGCCTTGGAGTCCTTCACGAGCAGTTTGCGGCGCTCCTCGGTCAGGGGCGGAATGTTCAGGCGGATAACCTCACCATTGTTCACGGGCATGATGCCCACGTTGCTGTCGATGATGGCCTTCTCAATGGTGCCGATCATGTTGCGCTCCCACGGCATGATGGCGATGGTACGCTGGTCGGGGGTGCTCACGTTGGCTACATTGTCGATGGGCACGGGGCTGCCATAGTAGTTCACACGGATGCCGTCCAAAATCTTCACGTTGGCTTTACCTGCACGGATGTGTGCCAGGGTGTCATCGAGGAAATCCACGGCTTCCTGCATCTTTTTCTCGGCTGCGTCGAGATAAAATTTCACGTCGTTCATAGTCTTGCGTTATTATTGTTTTTAAGTTATATTGTTCATTTAGTGGTCACGAAATTACACCATTTGCCACAACCCTGCAAATTTTTTGCAAAAAAACTGTCTGTTACGTCATTCCTCGTTCCAATCATTTCAAGCGATAGTTTTTTGCCTAAATGCATCTCATTTAAAGGACCCTCTCGCTTGTTTCTACCACACGTCAGGATATTCTTCATCTAGATCATCTCTAATATCAGATGCATGATTATAATCTTCTTCAATGCAAGTTTGTTTTTTTATTGTTGCTAGAATTACATTCCAGTGCTGTGTTGATATCGTGATTCTTTTACAATACTTTCTCGTCATTAAAGACTCTCACAATATAGTCGGGCCTGTTTTTAGTCTCGTTGTAGATGCGGCCGATGTACTCACCGATGATGCCCAACGAGAGCAGTTGGATTCCGCCCAGGAACAGAATCAGAATCACCAGCGTGGGATAGCCCTGCACCGGGTCGCCATAAATCAAGGCTTTGAAGAACACATAAATCATGTACAGGAAAGCAAACATCGACACGACGAATCCAACAATGGCTGAGATGCGCAACGGGGCATTGGTAAACGAGGTGATGCCGTCAATCGCAAGCGAGAACAGCCCACGGTAGTTCCAAGAGGACTCACCTGCCACGCGGTCACCCTGCACAAACTCGATTTCCTTCTTCTTGAAGCCAATCCAGCAGTACATACCCTTGGTATAACGCTCACTCTCACGCATCTTCTTCAAGGCATTGATGCAACTGCGGTCCAGCAGGCGGAAATCGCCCACATTCTGCAACACGTCGAATCGGGACGAACTCTGCAATATCTTGTAGAACTGTAACGACAGGCGCTTGCGCAGCCAGCTCTCCTTGCCGCGGGTCTTGCGCTTGGCATAGATGTCGTCATATCCCTGCTCCCACAACTTAATCATATCGGGAATAAGCGTGGGCGGGTGCTGCAAGTCGGCATCGATGATGACCATGCAGTCACCAGTCACATAGTCAAAGCCAGCCAGCATGGCGGTTTCCTTACCGAAGTTGCGTGACAGGTCCACATAGTTGACCCGCTTGTCCTGCTGACGAAGTTTGATCAGTTCCTGTAGGGTGTTGTCACGGCTACCATCGTTGATAAACATAAGTTCCCACTCATAGTTCTGGTTGGCATCCATCAGTTTTACCAACTCGGGATACAGCAATGGCAGGGATTTCTCTTCATTATAACAAGGAATGAGAATCGAGATTTTCTTCATTGTTCGTGATTGTTATATTGATGATTGTGATTTATATTTCATTGGAAAGTGAGTGAGGAGAGGCGGTTGGCGTTCAGATAGGCAGCAGCCTGAGCTATCTCAACGGCAGTTACCGCCTGAATGCGGGCAATCGTATCGTCAACCGTTGCCATCGCACCGTGGTACAGCAGTCCGCGTCCTGCACGCATCGCCATGAATTCGGTGCTGTCTGCAGCAACCTTCAGTTGCCCGCAGTACTGCTTCTTGTAGGCATCAAGACGGCGGGCTGACATCTGCTGCTCGCCCAATCGTGTGGTGATGCGCTCAATCACGCGCAGACTGGAACGCACATCATCGGGGTCACAGCCCAGATAGATTTCAATCCACCCGCAGTCACTGAGCAATGTGAGCGTTGACTCAACCGTATAGACGTAGCCACGGCGTTCACGCAATTCCACATTGAGCAGAGAATTCATGCCTGGTCCGCCCAGGATATTGTTCAGCAGCATCAAGGCAAAACGCAAAGGGTGATTCATGTCAGGCAAGCGGGCTCCGACGATGGTATGGGCCTGGTGAGTGCCTATCTGCATGACCTTTCTGAACGGGACGGACTCCAACGGCGTGATGCGATGACGCGGTGCCATCACATGATTCATAGGGCCAAAACAGCGCTCGGCAATGCGGAACACCCGCTCGGGTTTCTCGGGTCCTACCGAGAAAAACGCCATGTTAGTAGGCACATACAACGTTTTTAGGTAATGCATACAATCCTCCTGGGTGAGCTGTTCCAATTCCTCTTTCCTGCCGAGGATGTTGTGTCCCAGTTCGCTGCCTTCAAACAGCAGGTCCTCAAAGTCGTCATACACGGCGTCGGCAGGTGTATCGCGGTAACTTGCCGCTTCCTCAAGCACGACATCGCGTTCACGGTCCAGTTCATCCTTCGGAAACACCGACCACTGCACCAAATCGGCAAGCAAGTCTATCGCGCGGTCCAAGTGCTCATGGGGGAATACCGAGTAGAGCATAGTGCCCTCCTTGGTGGTATAGGCATTCAACTCACCGCCCACGCGTTCCATGCGGTTGAGAATGTGCCACGCGCGGCGGTGTTTCGTTCCCTTGAAAATGGTGTGTTCAACAAAGTGGGCCAGGCCATACTGGCCGCAAGTCTCGTCACGACTGCCGGCATTGATAGCCAGTCCGCACCAAGCGACCCGGTTAGTCGTCATCAGATGCACCAAGCGCAAACCATTGGGAAGTGTATGGTAGAAGATATTCATTCTGTTTTCAGTGATAAAGCCACGGCAGGGCGGGCAGACTGCTGTCAGTTACCTGCTATCTACAGCCTTGAGTTAAGATGAAGCACATGCTGCACGAGCAACATCTCATGGATGTCATTGCGCCGCACGTCCATATCGTCATAGTTAGGATTCTCGCTGCGCAATACCACCATATTGGGGTCGGTGTGACGGCGCACATATTTAACAAGCCTGTAGTCATCAAGCTGCACGATATAGATTTGACCCCAATATATCTGGTTGGGGTTGCTCAACTCGCGCACTGCGACAAAATCGCCGTCCTGGATAACAGGAGCCATCGAGTCACCGCTGACACGCACAATTCGGCAGTTGGGACTGACATTGGGCAAATCAACCCATCCCACGATGTTTTCACTGGAAAACAAATCGTTGCGACCCGAAGAAGTGCCAGCTGTGGCATCCACATCATATACTGGTGTACCCACTGGAGTAGTGTTATTTCCAGAACCCATCAGCGCCAGACGACTCTCGCCAGCATCAAAGTTCACAGGCGTTTTGCCAAAGGGCAAATCCGTTCCCTCAAGCAACCACTCTTTGGAAACGCCCAAATTGACCACCAGACGGTTCAAGAAAGAGTCGCTTAACGGCATATGACCATTCAAATACTTCGACAGATTGGACGTGTCCACACCGATGCGCTGAGCAAACTGCACCTGTTTCACTCCCATCTCACGCATCAAATACTTGATTCTTGAGATAATTTCTGTGTTTTTCTGTGAATCCATTATTTCTATTTAGTTATAGCTTTTTGTTAATTTCTCGGCAAAATTACCACAAAAAATTGTATTTCGCAACGATTTTACCTTTTTTCTATAAGATTTCACCACAAAACAATGACATAAAACTGCGGCATTACATACCTTTAATTATCTGCTTTGGCACATATTGCAGTTTTTTTATACCTTTGCAAAGAATAATCAAAACAATGGGCTGAAAATTAAGTGATGAGACAACTGACATTAGTGATATTGATGGTAGCTATGATGCTGGGACTAGGGTCCTGCATCAAAAGGGCGAGAAATTTCCCGCCTAAGAATCCTAATGTACATCTCGATTCGACCAATCTGCCCATCGTGTGGATTGACGTGGATGGTGATTCCATCAAGCGCGACAAGCGCATTGGTGCACACATGAAAATCATCTACAACGGTGAGGGCAGGCTCAACTACGCTGATACCATTGCCCACCCGGGACAACACATCGACTACCAGGGGCATATCGCCCTGAGACACCGCGGCAATTCCACCTATAATGACAGTCCCAAGAAGCCATATTCATTCCGCACATTGGCCGATCCCATGTGGCGTGGCATTGCCAAGAAAAAGAGAGTGTCGCTGCTAGGCATGCCCAAGGACAATAACTGGGCACTGCTGGCACCCTATGCCGACAAGAGCCTGATACGCGACCTGCTGGCGTTCGAAATCTCCAGACCCTGGATGGAATATGTGCCCGAAGGACATTACTGCGAACTCATACTTGACGGGACATATTACGGCGTGTATATCCTGAGCGAAGTCGTTTCGAGGGGCCGCTATCGCCTCCACCTTAAAGAGCCAACCGCCAGTTCTGGT
>JAEEGG010019328.1_pt1 | contig 13750 bp, 9 predicted proteins | sample 9134161 | NCBI WGS metagenome assembly JAEEGG01 (sample SAMN16246543, study PRJNA631951) | gut metagenome | biome: gut microbiome; feature: rumen; material: CR-attached | host: Bos | place: Iran: Karaj | collected 2018-10 | reverse complement strand
GGCGATGAATCGTATTTTGGCGCTGTGATTGATTGGTTGTCCAGACATTATTCGGTCGAGGCAAAAAGAAACGAACTGCATTATATTCCCGGAATCGTTGTCGGAATAGCATTTTGCATTCAGGCGTTTACAAAGCCTGGTGACAGGATTCTGGTCAATACACCGGTGTATCCGCCGTTTGTAAACTTGCCAGTAAACAATGCTCGTGAACTTGTTACCAATAAGTTGAAACTCGAGAATGGTCGTTTCGAGATTGATTTCGATGACCTTGAACAAAAGGCAAAAGGATGCAAGATGATGTTGCTTTCCAATCCTCATAATCCGGGCGGAACAGTCTGGTCGAAGGCGGATTTGCAACGGGTTGCCGAAATTTGCAAGCGCAATGGCGTTCTTGTGATTTCAGATGAGATTCATGCCGACCTGACTTTGCCGAACTACAAGCATACATCATTCTCAACTGTTTCTGATGATGCGCATTGCAACAGCATAACTTTTATTGCGCCAAGCAAGACCTTTAACATTGCTGGCTTATCGAGTTCTGTGGCTTACATTCCCGAAAAGTCAATTCGTGACACATATTTCGAGTATCTTGAGGCATCGGAGTTTGCAAATGGTAATATCTTTGCCTATATTGGTGCTGAAGCGGCATTTAGGTATGGCGAGGAATGGCTTGCCCATTTGAAGGACTATCTTGTTGAAAACATTGCTTTTGCCGATGAGTTCATAAAGAAAAATATGCCATTGGTAAAGGCGGTTTTGCCCGAGGCATCATACTTGCTCTGGCTTGATTTCAATGGACTCGGATTGTCGCATGAGGAATTGCAGGATAGACTTATAAACAAGGCAAAAGTTGCACTTAACAGCGGACTTACCTTTGGCGGCAACGATTATGCTGGATTTTTCCGTATGAACATTGGTTGTCCGAGGTCAATTCTGAAAGAGGCTTTGGAAAGGATTGCTATGGCGTTTGACGATGTGCGTTAGTGTTTTTATTAACCTCGGAGGATATATAGAGAAAGAATCATTGGTGACCGCTAAAAAAAGGATGATAATATTAATAATGGACTCGTCATTTACTTGCTACGCTGCGTGAGCAAAAGGTACGGAAGCTAGTCGAAACATGCGATACGGAACGGGGAGCATTGTGAAGACTGCTATCCGTAATCTCCTACAATATTGCTAATAAAGGAGATTGGCTACGCCGAGCTAAAGGTGCCGCATAAGCGAGTTCACACGACACGTTCCTTAGTCGGTTCACTCTGCTTTGTGGAATGACGATTCTCTTTTTAGCGCTTAATAATGTTTAGTGTTACTACTTCCCATTTTTCTTCGTAAACGCTACCGAATCACCCCAAGCATTGTACAATATTTTGTGATTTATCGACTTCATCCGCAGGTCAAGGCACGATGAACATTGGTCGGGCTTGTCGCTTACGCATGCCTTGTCGGGATAAATGAGGTAGTCCTCGCGGTATTCGTTGGGGGTTAGGTTTGGCATTATGACATTAGCTCCAGCCATTATCGCCTTCTCGCGACCAAGCGGGTCGATGGTTTGGTTTGCCGTGGCAGCCACCATGTTTATTTCGGGCATCATCAGGCGGAGCGTGGCAATCATTTTTAGTGTCAGGTTCATTCTGTCTATAGCAGTTGGAATCTGGTCGGCATATTTGTACAGTGGAGTGTCGGGGTGAGGGATGAACGGACCCATGCCCACCATAGCCACATCTTTCTGCCTGAAGAAGATAAGATCATCGGCAAGTATGTCGATGGTTTGGAAGGGCAATCCCACCATTACGCCAGTTCCCGTTTGGTAGCCTATTGAAATCAGCGAATCGATGCATGCCAGTCGCTTGTGAAAGTCGTGGCGCTCATCGTGCGGATGAATCTTGTAGTACAATTCCTCGTTTGACGATTCTATTCTAAGCAGGTAGCGATGTGCGCCAGCCTCAAACCATTGACGGTAAACATCATCGGTCTGTTCGCCAAGCGAAAGTGTTATGCCAAGAGAACCGCCATCTATTTCCTTTATGCGCTTTATGATGCGGGTTATGGTCTCAATGAATTCCTTGTCGCTTCGTTCGCCACTTTGTATTGCAACGGAACCATAACCAAGCTTGTGCGATAGTTTTGCACATTCAATTACTTCATCTTCCGAAAGTGTATAGCGTTCGATGTTTTGGTTGTTGCTTCTAACACCGCAATATAGGCACGATTTCTTGCAGCGGTTGCTATATTCGATTAGTCCACGCAGGTGAACATAATTGTCAAGAACCGAAAATTTTACTTCCTGCGCCTTGCGGAAAAGCATCTGCATTTCCTCTCCAGTGGTTGAAAGAAGTTGTATAATGTCGTCTTTTTCAAGATATTGCTTTGTAAGTATTTCGTTTATGTTCATATTGCATGTTTTACTTTGTGTTGTATTGATTCAGATAGTAATCTGCTTTTTCCTTGTTTCCTTTTTCTTTGAAATAATTGTATAGTGTCGCAGCTATGTTTTTGTTGCCCTTGAACTTGTCGTAGGCTATTTCCCAGTTTTCGATGGCATTAATGGTATCTCCTGCCATCATATAGTAGTTGCCAAGGTCAACGTAGGGCAAATCCTTGTCGGGGAAATGCTTGACTTCCTGCTTGCCAAGATGGATTCCGAGTGCGTAATCTTTTGTCGTTTCAACGAATTTGCTCAATTCGGGAACTACATGTTGGAAGTTTTCATCGCGCAGGCTATCGATGCAAAGTTTATAATATTCAGTGGCTTTAGTGTTTTCTCCCAATTCAAAGTACGACTTTCCGATGAAGAAATATGTAAGGTCGTAAAATTTACTGTCGTATATGGTTGCTGTATCGTATCTTTCAAGGTTTGCAATGGCTTCGCGGTGCTTGCCTTTCATTGATTTTGCCATTCCGAGGAAATAGTAACTGTTGTTTAGTGTGCTGTCGTATTTCAGTGCCTTTTCGAACATAATCTCGGAATTGTCATAATCCTGATATACAATTTGTTTGAGATAGGCGAGGTTGTACCATGCATTTCCGTAGGTGGAATCTATTGCAAGCGCCTGTCGGTAAAGATTTTCGGACTTTTTTATGTCCTTGAGGCATTTTTCCTGTGCTGGAGTTCCTGCAACAGATGGCAACTTGTCGTATGCGTTTCTGCTTAACAAATTGGCATACAGTACATTTGCTTTTGCACTCTCGGCTGAGTATGCAATGTCGTGGGCAAATAGTGTTTCGCGATCTTTCCAGTCGTGGTTGCGGTTTATGGCGATAACTGCGTTGGGAATTACAATGATTGCCGTCATAATGCAGACCGCAAGTTTTTTACCTTTGCTGATGCTTTTTTCTGACTTGGAAATCAATATTATAATGTAGCCGATTACAATTGCAAAACCTATGCTTGGAGCGAAAAGCATTCGTTCGCCAATGATTCCTGTGAATGGGAAAAACAGGTTGGAAAACGGAAATATTCCGATTAGGTAGAATAGTATTCCGAATGAAATCAAGTTGCGCCTGTTGAACAGCCAAATGGCAACAATAATGAGTGCAATATGAACGATTATGGAAATTATTGCAATTGGATTTTCAAGCCCAACATCGGGAATTAGGCTGTATCCGTAGTAGTAGCGCAAAGGGTAGGGAACAAACAGTAGTTTCAGGTAGAAAGCAAGGCTGTACATTGCTATTGCGATGTGGTTTCCGGACGACTCTTCAGCAAAAATCGGATTCTGCCACTTTGACATTACGGCATTGCTTTTGGGTAAAGTGCTTTCTGGAATGTAGTGGGCTATGGCTATTGTTGCTGTCGCTACGATGAGAATAAGTGCAAAAGGAAGAATTATTTTAAGGTATTTCCATGTTTGTGTGGCTCGGTTCTTAAATTTATTGCGGTCTGAATTTTCTTCCGAAAGAGATGCTAGCATAAGAATTATGGCAAAGATTCCTGTCCAATGCGTCCATAAGATTGTCAGTATTAAGGCAATCGACCAAAGTATTATGTTGCGCTTGGTTAGTGCGTTTTTTTTATGTTTCAGTATTGTAATTATTATGAAAGAAATAATGAATATTAAGAACATTGTTGCTGAAATCCGATCAAGAATTATTGGTGTAGTTCCAAATTTCTTCTTGATTATTAATCGTGTAATACCCAATGGCACTAATGTTGTGCCGAATGTTGCTAGGAAAATGTTTCGCTTGAAATATGTTGCAATTTTTTTCCCTGCATTTGAAAATGATGGAATTTTGATTTCGGTGCGGAAGAATATGATTGCCAATGGGATAATGGCTAGGAACACTATTGCCGATTCCTTGGTGAGAAAGCCAATTCCGAGAAGGATTATTGCAAATATTATGTCGATGATTTTGCGTTTGTCGTAGTAGCGCAAAGCCAGCAGTGCCGATGATAGGCAGAAAATAAGGCACAGTATTTCTTCGCGGTTCTTTAGGCTTAGTATTACCTCTGAATGTATGGCGTGTGCCATGAATATGGCTGTGACTACTATGGAAATCAGTAGATTTGTTGATAAAAACTTGGTTTCCAGAAGTTTGCGAAGGAAGAAAAACAGGATTATGCAAGCTATAATGTAGTAGATTACATTGAAGAAATGTCCGATTGCCGTTGATTCTCCAAATATCTGGTATTCAATTGCGTATATTGCAATTGTGACAGGACGGTAGCCGAACATCACACCACCGCTGTTGTTGTAGCGTGATGCAAAAATTTCGGGGATTCCCTTTATGCCTTGTTTTACAAGTTCGTGGTTTTCGCATACATAGTCGTCATCAAGGTTGTAGCCGTTTTGTAGAGAACCGCCGTATAGCAGGAATCCTGCTGCACATATTGCAACGATTATCCAGATTGTTATTTTGCGGTTGTTCGGCTGTTTCATTTTGCTATATTTTTATTCCAACCCCATCGTCATTCCGTAAGACAAAGCGAACAAGCGTAGGTACGAGCTTTGTGTGCCTGTCTGTACGGAATCTCCAGTGAAAACGATTTTCAGAAGGGGATTGTTCGCTTTGCTTCACGAGGCTGTTGCGTTCCGCACAATCGAACATTACAACGCTCCCCGTTCCGTATCGCGTGTATGTTCTGATTTGTGGACCCTTTAGCGCACGAAGCTTGCGAGTAATGACTATAATATGTTGGAAATGTATGATTTTCATTTCTAATAGGTTAAAAGTCTTCTACATCAAGCAGTTTGTTCATCACGGCATAAATTGTCAGACCAGCGATACTGTTGATTCCCAACTTGTGCGAAATGTTCTTGCGGTGCGAAATTACCGTGTGAATCGATATGTTGAATTCATCGGCTATCTCCTTGTTTGTCTTGCCTTTGGCTACGGCTGTCAGTATTTCGCACTCGCGGGTTGAGAGTTCGTTGCTGTTGTCGTCCTGCTCCTTGTCTGATGTGTTTTTCAGTGCCGACAGCAGTTTCTTTTCTATCTGCTCCTGCGTGCTGAACATTCCGATGCAACTGTCGTAGTTGCGCAAAGTTTCCTCATTGTAAGCCAGATAGCAGATGGCAACGATAGCGACATTGTCTTTTGCCGTGATAATGTTTCGCGGGTCGTTGGAGTCGCCTATGTTCAGCACCGTTGGGTTTATCAGTATTATGTCTGGATTTCCATTTAGGTTTTCTGAGTAGTCCTGTATGGATTTGAATATTTTCGTGACATGGAAGTTTCCTCCGTATTCGACGAGCTGTTTCAGTCCTGCCGAAACTATTTCCGAAGGTTCTATTATTGTTACCTTGTGTTTTGTGCTCATGTTATTCGAATTTGGAAACCAATGGAATCAAAATCTTGTTTTCTATTATTGAATGCTTGTTCAGGTCGTCTTCGATTTTGAAGATTTCGTTGAGAACATTTATGCGTGATTGTTGCGATGCGCTTTCTGGCAAGTACTTTATCACAATGTTCTTAAGGTCTTGGAGTTTTTCCTCAATATTGCTGTGGTTCTCCTCGAAGTCCTTTATCCTGTAGCTGTTGGCATTCTTTTGCTCGCAGTCGATTAGCGACAAGATGTAAGGGAATACGGTGTTTTCTTCGTAGTCGAGGTGCTTCTTGATTTCTTCGTCGTAGTCATCGTAGAACTTGTTGAGCATTCGTTTGCTTGTGCCGTCGCACGAATCCAGCATGGTATGAATGTTTGAATGCAGGTTTGGGAAGAAACTTTCCGTCCAGTATTTGTGTGTGCGCTGCAGGTAGCCGATGATTTCGGGAATGTCCTCCCTTGTCAGGTTTTCGATGTCTGGGACAAAAGTTTCTACAGCATAAACCTTGCAAATCTTCAGGAAAAGTTCAGTCGACAGGTTGTTTCTGCGGCATATTTCGTTGATGCTGGCTTCACCGAATCCCAGCTTTATGTTAAGCCTTTCTATTATCGATAGCAGAGAACTGCTGGTTATTATTTCCGACATTTTTGTCTTCGCCGAGAATGTCGGTGCATTGATTTTGTTGTCCATTGTCGTTTTTTATTTGCTTTGCAAAGATAATAAATTAATGAACAATGGATAATTGATATGTTTCATCCTCATCAAATTTTTGCCAAGTTGAATCTTTGAATTTTTAAATCTTTGAATCTGCAATTTGAATCTTCAAATCTTCAAATCCTCAAACACCCATAGCCGTGAAACATTTCTAAATATTGCCATGCATCTATTGTTTTGTGACAAAAATATTATATATTTGCCATTTGTTTTATCACAATGTAAATTTATCGTAATGAAAAGGATATTGCTGTTAGTATCATTGTTTTCCCTTGTTGTTGTCGCATTTTTGGGTTGCCACAAGGATCCAATAGAATTTGGAAATGTTGGTGTGCTTAATTTAAGTCTGCAACGAGGCTACAAGACCAATAACAAGGCTGCGTTAGAATCGTTTGATGCGCGTGTTACAATATACTATAGTACTGAAGATACAATAAGCTACAATTGCCGCTTTACCGATATTGATGGCGATGGTCGCTACATTAATGACCCCAAGGAACTTGATTGCATATATGTGCGCCGAGAAGTGGGTTTCTGGGTAGGTGTGCAGGCTGTTATACAGGGCGATACTGTTACAGGAATGACCGATCCCACCAATCTGCTGTACTTGTCGGAGGAAAATCCTCTGCTTGATGTTAACATTGTGCTTGTTGCTGGCTATCCGCGCATTGTGGTAAGTACAAGCACTGAAGTTGTAGGAGAGGACATTCTGATTTTCGGCGAAGTGCTCGAAGGTGGCGAGATGCTGGAGGAATATGGATTCGCTATTAGGCGTGGGCAACTCGGCGATGACGAAAAGCGCTTGTGGGCAAGTCGTGTCCTTACAGAGAGGGATATGGAGAATCTGTACTCGTATGGGGATTATCAATTTTTTGATGCTGAAATACTTGAAACAGGAACTAATATGTTCGGTTGTGCGCTGGAAATGATGGACTTTGATTCTGTGGAGTATTCGGTGGCTGCAATTGCTTGGCTGCGCGAAGGCGTCGATTCGCTGATGGCTTTTGTTCATAGTCCTGTGGTAAGCATGACAATTTCTGGCGGGGCGATTATAGAAGAAGAACCATCATACAGCCAACCCACTGGCTATAAGGATGGCTATGGCTATGTTGATTTAGGCTTGCCGAGTGGCTTGCTGTGGGCATACAGTAATGTCGGTGCAAATACTCCCGAAGGCTACGGCGACTATTTTGCTTGGGGAGAAACAGAAGCCAAGGAAATCTACGTGTTGACTACCTACCGCTATTTCAACGAATCAGGACTTACAAAATATTGCAATGTTGAAAGTTATGGACAGGATGGCTATACCGATACTCTTACTACATTGGAATCCACCGATGATGCCGCCACCGTCAACTGGGGAAGTAGTTGGCGTATGCCTATACAGGACGAAATGCAGGAACTGATAGATAATTGTGATACTATTTGGACAGAGCAGAACGGTGTAAGCGGACTTTTGTTCATCGGACCTAATGGCAATTCTGTCTTCCTGCCTTCTGCTAGTAGACGCCTCGATAGTGGCTTGGCTGGAGGGGCAGGAGGCTACTACTGGTCAAGTTCGCTCAACACAGAGGTTGAACCGAGCAGCGCGTGGTCCCTCTATTTCCGTTCTGGCAGTTGCCGCATGAACAACGGCGACCGCTCCTATGGGTTAACTGTTCGCGCTGTTTGCCAGTCCCAGAACTAATCTTTTGTTCTCCACCCGAAACGCGCAAAGTAGCGAGAGTGCAAAACAGGCGGAGAAGGCGGCAAGTCGAGCAGTCGGGCGTGGTGCGCACCCCAGTGCGCTACCCAACCACGCACGGCAAGCGGGTTGCCCCTACCTCTCGCAGAAAGGAAATAATACCGCCAGTGGCGGTTTTTTTGAAAAAATGTTCGTCCTGTTTGCGTACAGACCAAGAAGAAAAAATAAGCGAAGACCTATTATTTGGGCGGTCTGTACTGCAGATTGAATCAATTGTTGCAATTAAATTTTTGCAAAATTGAATCTTTGAATTTTTAAATCTTTGAATTATTGAATTATTAAATTATTTTTGCATCAGTTTTGAATTTGAATTATGCTAAATAAATAAAGTTATGGCAGAATATGATGAAACTCAGAATGTTGCCGATGAGTTCAACGAGTTCAAGGAACCGGAACTGTCGGAAAAGAAAGAGTTTAAATGCAAGAATTGCGGTGCTTCGCTGGTTTTTGAGCCGGGAACCACATCGATGAAATGTCCTTACTGCGGTGCTGAAAACGAAATCGAGATAAGCGAGGAGGCAATAGAGGAACTTGACCTCGATGAGTATCTTGCAAAGTTGGAGTCGGGTGGAGAAACTGGTGATGGAAACAAGTTGGAGGAAGTTTCTACTGTTGCTTGTAGCTCGTGTGGTGCTGTGGTTACCCTCGATGCAAACATAGTTTCCGATGAATGTCCGTTCTGTGGAACAAAATTGGTTGTTACCAACGAATCGACCAAAAAGATGATAAAGCCGAAGTCGGTGCTTCCGTTCAAGGTTAAGGACTCCGAAGCTTTGCAGGCTTATCGCAAGTGGATAAAGGGTTTGTGGTTTGCTCCGCCAAAACTGAAAAAGTACGCTACGCAGTGCGAAAAGATTGCCGGCATGTATATGCCGTACTGGACCTACGATGCTCAGACCGAGTCGGATTACCGCGGTTTGCGTGGTGATGACTACACCGACACCATTACCGTAACGGTAAACGGCAAGACCGAAACCCGTACCGTTGTAAAGACGCGCTGGACACCAGTTTCGGGACATATCGGACTGTTCTTCGATGATGTGCTTATTCCTGCATCAAAGACATTGGAACGCAAGAAGATGGATGAACTTGAGCCATGGGATTTGGAACAGCTTGTGCCTTACGAGGAAAAATTCTTGTCGGGATTCCGTACCGAAACTTATCAGGTAGGACTGAAGGACGGATACGAGGATGCAAAAGGAATAATGGAACAAGGAATCAGAGAAGAGGTTCGCCGCGATATTGGTGGTGATCACCAGAAGATTACAAGCTTGAGCATACAGTTCTCCGATACCACTTTCAAGCATACTTTGTTGCCAATTTGGATTAGTGCATATCGTTTCAATGCCAAAGTTTACCGCTTTATCGTCAATGGCCGTACAGGAAAGGTTGCTGGCGACCGTCCGTGGTGCTGGTGGAAGATTACACTTTTCGTACTGGCAATAATTGCAGTGCTTGTTGGAATTTTCTATATTTATCAATATTTTGAATCATAATAATAAAGGTGTCATTCCACAACCTTCAGCTCACGCAGCGAAGCAAGTAAAGCAGAACGAACAGGCGTAGGAACGAGCCTTGTGAGTTCGCTTATGCGGAATCTCCTAAAAATTGTATTTTGAATCGTAATTAAAATTAAATATCATGAAGAAAATCAGTATTTTGATTGTAACTGCTGCATTGTTCGCATGTTCGTGCAGCAACAAGGAAGAAAAGAAAGAAGAACCTAAGCAGGATGTTTCAGAAATGAAGGCTTTGGTAAACAATTATGCCGAAGTCGATTTGACATCGGATTTAGTATCGGAATTGTCCGACAACCAGAAGCAGATGCTTAAGAAGCTCATAGAGGTTGCCGACATTATGGAAGAAGTCTTCTGGAAGGAAGCAATTGGCGAAAAACAGGCATTTTTGTCATCTATAAAGGACGAAGATGCTCGCCGTTATGCCGAAATCAACTATGGTCCTTGGGATCGTCTCGATTGCAACAAGGCTTTCATAGAGGGTTACGGCGAAAAGCCCAAGGGCGCTTGCTTCTACCCAACCGATATGACCGATGAAGAATTTCAGGCACTTCCAGAAGAAGTTCGCAACGGATGGTATTCGGTTATTCGTCGCAACGAGGATGGTTCGCTCAAGGAAGTTCCTTATCACGAGGAATATCCCGAATTGCTCAAGGCTGCCGATTTGCTAGATGAGGCTGCAGAACTTGCAGAGGATGAAGGTTTCAAGAATTATTTGAAACTCCGTGCAGAGGCTTTCCGTACCGATAAGTATTTCGAGAGCGACTGTGCATGGATGGACATGAAGACCAATTTGATTGACTTTGTTGTCGGTCCTATCGAAAGCTACGAGGATGAAATCAACGGTTCGCGTGCTGCACATTCAGGACAGATTCTTATCAAGAATATGGAATGGACACGCAAGATTGAACACTACAATGCAATTCTTCAGACTTTGCAGTCGAATTTGCCTGTTGAACCGCAGTATAAGGCCGAAAGCGCAACCAACTCGGGCGACATGAATGTTTACGATGTTGTTTATTCTGCTGGCGACTGCAATTCGGCAAGCAAGAACATCGCTATCAACCTGCCTAACGACCCGAATGTACATGCAACAAAGGGTTCGCGTAAATTGCAGTTGAAGAATGCTATGAAGTTGAAATTCGACAAGATTCTCGTTCCTATTGCAGAAATCCTCATTGCTGATGACCAGTTGAAGAACATCGACTTCGAAAATGCTTTCTTCCAGAATGTTATGTTCCACGAAGTAGCTCACGGACTTGGCGTTAAGTTTACAATCAATCCAGACAAGAAGTCGGTTCGCGATGCTCTTGGCGATTCGTACAGCACAATCGAGGAGGCTAAGGCCGATATGCTTGGTCTTTACCTTGTTACAATGCTCCACGAAATGGGCGAAATCAAGGATCAGGATTTGATGAACAACTATGTTACTTTCCTTGCTGGTATCTTCCGTTCTGTTCGTTTCGGTGCTGCCGAGGCTCACGGAAAGGCAAACATGATGGAATTTGCATATATCAAGGAAAACGGTGGTTTCAATTTCGACGAGGCAACAGGAAAGTACTCTGTTAACCTTGAAAAGATGCAGGAAGCTGTAAAGTCGTTCGTTACAAAGGTTATCGTTCTCCAGGGCGACGGCAACAAGCCTGAGGTTGACAAGTGGATTAAGGAAAAGAGCGTTGTTACCGAAGACCTCCAGAAGAGCCTCGACAAGATTGCCGGCGCTGGTATTCCAAAGGATATCGTTTACAGACAGGGAGCAGAAGTTCTCGGTTTGTAAATTCTGATATAACCTATTAAAAATGGTGGACATTTTATGTGCCACCATTTTTTTTGTTGAGAATATATTTTAGGGAACTATATACGTGTTGGCTCATAGTTTTTTGTGTTAGTCCGCTTCGTCATTCCGTAAGACAAAGCGAACAGCAAAAGGGACGTTGCTTGTGAGCCTGTCTGTACGGAATCTTTTTTGTGTACGAATGGGAGATTCCGCATAGTCGAACATTACAACGCTCCCCGTTCCGTATCGCGTGTATGTTCTGACTTGTGGACCCTTTAGCGCACGAAGCTTGCGAGTAATGACAGAAGAGTGGCAAACATTAGTCAACTTGTATATAGTTACCTTTTTTATTGTCTGTAAACAATAAAAATGTGTTTTTTTTGATTTTGTAGTCTATCAACAATAAAAATATAATCCATCTTAGCCTTCGCGATTTTCTTATAAATGGTTTTGTCGGGTAATTTGTGCTTTTTATTAATCTTTCCCCTAAATTGTTTACCTTTGCACAAAATTTCTAAAATGACATTCGGAACAACAATATGCGCTATATCGACGGCTTCGGGGGCAGGAGCAATAGGCATTGTAAGGATTAGCGGTGCCGATTCGTTCGCCATTGCGCGTAATATTGTCGTGCGCAAGTCAATTTTTGAGGCGGAAAGTCCGCGTACTATGCTTTTTACTGGCATAGTTGACGAAAAAGGCACTCTGCTCGACGAGGCGATGGTGGTGAAGTTCGCATCTCCAGCATCATTTTCGGGCGAAGATATGGTCGAGATATATTGCCATGGTTCCGAATATATTGAGCAGAAAATTCTAGCTGCGCTCACGCATTATGGTGCTGTGCTTGCTCGTCCGGGTGAGTTTACGCAGAGGGCTTTCCTGAATGGCAAGATGGACTTGTCGCAGTCGGAGGCTGTTGCCGATTTGATTTCGAGCAGTTCGGCTGAATCGCATCGTGTGGCAATGTCTCAGCTGAAAGGTCAGGTGTCATCGAAGATTTCGGAACTGCGTGGCAGAATGCTGGAACTTACTTCTCTGCTTGAACTGGAACTCGACTTTTCGGAAGAGGACGTTGAATTTGCCGACCGCACCAAGTTGGTCTCACTTATTGACGAGATTTGTGCCGAAACCGAAAAACTTATCCGTAGTTTCGAATATGGAAACGCTGTAAAGTCAGGCGTGCCTGTTGCTATTGTAGGTGAGCCTAATGCAGGCAAATCAACGCTTCTGAATGCCATATTGCATGAGGATAGGGCAATTGTTTCATCGGTGGCAGGAACAACGCGCGACACGATAGAGGAGGAGTTCGTCCTCGACGGCATACGCTTCCGCTTTATCGACACGGCCGGTATCCGCAATGCCGACAACGAAGTGGAGGAACTTGGTATCCAGCGTACCTATTCAAAGCTGAAGTCGGCACGGATTGTAGTGCTAGTGCTTGATGCATCGGCAGAAAAGCAGCATAACGATGAGATTGTTGCATCTATCGAAAAGGAGATTTCAGACGATACAAAACTTATAGTCGTGCTCAACAAGTCGGATATTTGCGATGCCGAATATGGATATGGCGATTCTCTGTTGATTTCTGCCCTTGACGGTTCTAATGTTGATGCCTTGTGCCGTAGGTTTGTCGAGTACGTTTCGTCGCTAAAGACCGAAACCGCAGATGTTGTCATTACCAATGTGCGTCATGTGGCCTCGCTTACGGCGGCAAGGGATTTGCTGTTGTCGGCAAAGCAGGCGATAGGAGAGGGGATTCCTTCCGATTTCATTGCTCAGGATTTGCGCGAAGCAAACTATCATCTTGGTGAAATCACAGGCGCTATCAGTACCGACGAGGTATTGGGAAGCATTTTTTCTAAGTTCTGCATAGGCAAATAGTCGGATATTTTGGAGGACAAAGTGTTTCTTCATATTTTCAAAAATACTATATTTGCGTTCTAAAACATATAACAACACATGAAAATGAATTGTTGCGCACCTATATTTACGGCAAAGACAAAAATGGCCGAGATAATTACCGACTACTCGTTGCTTACAATCATCGACAGGCTAAACATAAAACTTGGTTTCGGTGATGCCAGCATTGAGGAAATTTGTCGTCGGCACAACCTATCGACCGACCTTTTCCTGATGATTTGCCGAGTATATGCCATCGACGGGTTCGTTCCCGACATAAGCAACCTTACAAACAGATATACAGAGTTTCTGCTCGACTGTTAGACTTTTA
>JAEEGG010019323.1_pt1 | contig 13752 bp, 11 predicted proteins | sample 9134161 | NCBI WGS metagenome assembly JAEEGG01 (sample SAMN16246543, study PRJNA631951) | gut metagenome | biome: gut microbiome; feature: rumen; material: CR-attached | host: Bos | place: Iran: Karaj | collected 2018-10 | reverse complement strand
CGTATATGAGATAGGAATGCTTCCCGGAGGAGATCCTGTCGTAGAGCCTGCGGAGAGGCTTTTTCCGGGGCTCGGCCTCGTATTCCGGCAGCATGAGGTTTTCGTTGTCCATTTAGAAAACAAGCCTTTCGGGGTCGGCGGACCGGACCCGGATTTGATCAGTTTATTATAACATACCGGGCCCTGTCTGTAAATCCCCGCGCGTAAAAAATAAACAGTATTTAACATGATTTTCTTTTGACAAAACAGGATTATAATGATATAATATAATGCGGTCAACTTTTTGCAGTTTGCGGGAACGGCCGCTTCTGGGTCTGCGGGACCGTATGCGGTGCGGCCTGTCCGACGGACGTTCCGCAGTTTGCGGCAAAGGCCGCGGGAGGTGCCTTATGACGATACTTGGAATAGATCCGGGCTTCGCGATCGTCGGCTGGGGGGTCATCTCCACGGACGGGACGAAGCACAAGGCCGTGGCCTACGGCGCCGTCACGACGCCGGCTCACAGCCCCATGGAGGCGCGGCTGCTTGCCGTGTTCAGGGAGCTCGAGCAGATCATCGAGAAATACAGACCGGACGTTATGTCCGTCGAGGAGCTCTTCTTCAACACCAACATAACCACGGGCATCAGGGTCGCCGAGGCCCGCGGCGTCATCATAATGTGCGCCGAGAAGCACGGAGTCGCCGTGAGGGAGTACACGCCTCTGCAGGTGAAGCAGGCGGTGGTAGGATACGGCCGGGCGGAGAAGAGCCAGGTCATATCCATGGTCACGAGGATCCTGGGCCTCGGCACACCCCCGAAGCCGGACGACACCGCGGACGCGCTGGCGCTGGCCGTGTGCCACGCTCACGCGGCCCCCTCGAGACTGGCCTCTTATTACGACAGGAAGGACGGCTGATATGTGGGCCGCTGACAGATGGAAGGATTACGCGCTGCTCGACGCCTCGGACGGCGAGCGGCTCGAGCGCTGGGGCAGATATGTCCTGGTGCGGCCGGATCCCCAGATCATATGGAAGTCCGAACGCAAAGACCCGCTCTGGGATAGGGCCGACGGCGTCTACAGGCGCTCCGCTTCGGGCGGCGGCTCCTGGACCGTCAACCGCCTGCCCGGAGAGTGGACCGTATCCTACGGCGACCTGCGCTTCCTGCTGAGGCCCATGGGCTTCAAGCACACGGGGCTGTTCCCCGAGCAGGCCGCGAACTGGGACTGGTTCTCCGAGCTCATACGCGACGCCGGCAGGCCGGTGCGCGTGCTCAACCTGTTCGCATATACCGGAGGGGCGACGCTGGCCGCCGCGGCGGCGGGGGCGTCGGTCTGCCACGTCGACGCCGCAAAAGGGATGGTGCTCCAGGCAAAGGAGAACGCCGCCCTGTCGGGCCTCGCCGGGGCTCCGATAAGATACATCGTCGACGACTGCCGCAAATTCGTCGAGCGCGAGCTCCGGCGCGGCAACCGTTACGAAGCAGTCATAATGGATCCTCCGTCCTACGGCCGCGGGCCGTCGGGCGAGGTATGGAAGATCGAGGAGTGCGCCGACGACCTCATAAGTCTGGCCGCCGGGCTCCTCTCCGGCGAGCCGCTGTTTTTCCTTGTCAACTCGTACACGGCGGGGCTGTCCCCGTCGGCGCTGAAATACATACTGGATCTGCGCGTAACGGCGGTCCGGGGGGGAAGATCCGAAGCCTCCGAACTGGGCCTGCCCGTCGCCGGCACCGGCCTTCGTCTGCCCTGCGGCTCGTCCGTAAGATGGCAGCCCGGCCGCAGGTGAGACGCCGATCCGCGGAAAGAGAAACCAAATTGAACCGTAACGAGACCGAAAAAGACTACATAAAGGCCGAATCGCTCTCCTTCGCGTATCCGGATCCCCAGGGCGGAGCCCCGAAGCAGGCGCTGAAAGACGTGTCCCTGGGCATCCGGCCGGGCGAGTTCGTGGCCGTGGTCGGTAAGAACGGCTCCGGGAAGTCCACCTTCGCGAAGCTGCTCAACCTCATCCTTGAGCCGACCTCCGGATCGCTGACCGTCGCGGGGACCGTGATCACGCCGTCCATCTCCGACGCTGAGGTCCTGGAGCTCCGCAGGCGTGTCGGCATGGTGTTCCAGAATCCCGACAACCAGATCATCGCGACGGTGGTCGAGGAGGACGTGGCCTTCGGGCCCGAGAACATCGGCCTGCCGCCCGAGACCATCAGGGAGAGGGTGGACGGCTGCCTGCGCGAGATGAGGCTGACCGACCTTGCCCGGAAAGAGCCGTCCAGGCTCTCGGGCGGCCAGAAGCAGCGGGTCGCCATAGCCGGGATACTGGCCCTGCGTCCCGAGTGCATGATATTCGACGAATCCACCGCCATGCTGGACCCCGTCGGCCGCAAAGAGGTGCTTGCCATAATGAAGCGGCTGTCCTCGGAGCACGGCATAACGGTGATAAACATTACCCACCTTATGGACGAGGCCGCCGCGGCCGACCGCGTAATAGTCCTCAGGGACGGTGAGCTCATAGCCTCGGACTCGCCGGAGAGGATATTCTCGGATCCCGTTCTTATGGGCAGGGCCGGGATAAAGCCGCCCCAGTGCGCGGAGCTGTGTCTGCTTCTGCGCAAAATGGGGATCGACGCCGGCTTCGGACTCACGCCCGAGCAGACCGCCCGCCTCATCCTCGGCAGCTTCGGAGCGGACGGCGGGCCGGAGAGCGGCCCCGCGCCGGGAGGGGAGGCCGCGTCATGAGCGGGATCGAGCTTGAACACGTAGGCTTCATATACGGCCGCGGGACGCCGTTCGAGAAAAAGGCCCTCGACGACGTCAGCTTTGCGGCGGGGCCAGGGACGGTCACCGGCATCATAGGCCACACCGGGTCGGGGAAGAGCACTCTCGTCCGCCTTCTGAACGGCCTCGAGCGCCCGACCTCCGGAAGGGTCCTCCTGGACGGCCGCGACATATGGGAGAAGCCCCGCAAGATAGGAGCTCTCAGATTCAGGGTCGGGCTCGTGATGCAGTACCCCGAATACCAGCTCTTCGACGAGACCGTGTACGCGGACATCGCCTTCGGGCCGAAGAACATGAAGCTCGGTGAGGACGAGATCGACCGGCGCGTGAGGCATTACGCGGCCGTGGCCGGACTGTCCGCGGACGATCTCGGCAGATCGCCTTTCGACCTGTCAGGCGGACAGAAGAGGAGGGCGGCCATAGCCGGCATCATGGCGATGGAGCCCGAGATCCTGGTCCTCGACGAGCCGGCCGCCGGTCTCGATCCCGAGGGCCGCGCCACCATATTCGGCGCGATCGATGCCTACCGCCTGGAGCGTTCGGCAACGGTCATTATCGTCTCCCATTCCATGGAGGACATGGCCGAGCGATGCGACAGCATAGTTATACTCAAGGAGGGCAGGCTCTTTGATTCGGGCACCCGCGGGGAGGTGTTCTCCCACCCCGAAAGACTGGTGGAGGCGGGCCTCGACATGCCCGAGATAACAAGGCTGTCCGTGCTGCTGTCCGAGGCGGGACTTCCCGTCGGTACGCAGTACACCGTTCGTGACCTGGCCTTAAGGCTGGCCTCGCTGCGTGAACGGAGGGATCTGCCGTGAAAAGGATCACTCTGGGACTTTACTATCCGGTGCGTTCGCCGCTGCACTCCCTGGACGGCAGATTCAAGATCCTGTCGGCGCTGATCTTCATGGTCACGGTCTTTCTCTGCAGGTCCGCGGCCTCGTTCGCCTTCCTGCTTGCGTTCACCCTGTCCCTCGTGGCCCTCAGCCGCGTGCCGCTGGGCGTCATCCTGAAGTCCGTGAGGATGATAACGTTCATAGTGGTGTTCACCTTCCTTCTGAACCTGCTGTTCACAGTCGGGCCGGACGAGCCGCTGGTCTCCTTCTGGATCTTCAGGATCTACGAGAAGGGGCTCCTTAACGCCGTCTACATCGCGCTGCGCATTATGTGCCTCGTCGTCGGGACCAGCCTGCTCATATCTTACACGACCACCCCCATAGACATAACGCACTCGCTGGAGTCGCTCCTGTCGCCCCTGGCCCGCCTGCGCGTCCCGGTGCACGACTTTGCCATGATGATGTTCATCGCCCTCCGGTTCATCCCGACTCTCGGCGACGACACCGACAGGATCATGACCGCCCAGATGTCCCGGGGAGTGGACTTCAGATCCGGCTCTCCGATCAGGCGGATAAAGTCCCTCATCCCGATACTCGTGCCGCTCTTCGTGTCCTCCTTCCGCAGGGCCGACGAGCTGTCCACCGCTATGGAGTGCCGCTGCTATCACGGCGGAGAGGGCCGCACCTCCATGAAGGTCTACCGGATCGCCGCATCCGACGTGGTTATGCTTGCCCTTATGATCCTGTCCGCCGCGGCCGCGGTCGCACTCAACATCCTTCTGCCGGAGTATTCGATTTGAAGTATCTTCTGACTGTCGCGTTCATGGGCGGAGCTTATTCGGGCTGGCAGGTCCAGAACAACGCTCCCTCGGTCCAGGGCACGCTCACGCGGGCCTGCTCTGACCTGACGGGCGCGCCCTGCCTCGTCACCGGCTGCAGCCGGACCGACGCCGGCGTCCACGCCCGGGGCTTCAGGGCCACCGTCGAGCCCGAGGGCGGAGGAAGCTTTCCCGCAACTCTTACGGCCGGCCGCTTCCCGTCCGCGGTGAACACGCTCCTTCCGCCGGACATATCCGTGCTCCGCGCCGAGCCCGTACCGGACGGGTTCCACCCCAGGTACTCCGCGACCGGCAAGACATACAAGTACATGATCGCCGACGGCCCGCAGCGCGACCCGTTATTCGAGGGCCGGGCCTACCAGCCGCGGCGGGAACTGAGCACGGAAACGGTCGCCCTCATGGACAGCGCGGCCGCAAGGTTCGCCGGAAGGCGCGATTTCGCGTCGTTCATGGCCTCGGGCTCGTCGGTCCGCGACACGGTCAGGACGGTGACCGAATTCTCCTGCCGCAGGGAGGGGAAGCTCGTCGTCATCACCGCCTCGGCCGACGGATTTCTGTACAACATGGTGCGCATCATGGCGGGCACGCTGCTAATGATCGGCCTGAACGGGCTGCCGCCGGAGACCGCCGGCGACGTCATCGCCGCCCGCAGCCGCGACGCGGCCGGACCGACGCTGCCCGCGCACGGCCTGTACCTCTGGGAAGTCACATATCCGGACCTCCGTCCGGAAGAGGATGGTTAGCATATGAAGAAAGAGATCGTCCGCGGTTCCCCGGAAGGACCGGAGCCCGGACCCGAAAAGATAAATGACGTCATTGGCGGCGCTCCCGCCGGGAATCCCTTCTACGGGGCGGTGTCGCTCGTGTACCGGGTGTCCGAGTTCCTGCTGCTCGGCGTGCTGCTCCTGTTCATCGTCATATCCGCCGTGAAGAACGCGGGCGGGGTGACGTATTCCAATCTCGAGTACATAGTCCGCAACTTCGCGGTGAGGCTCGACGAGAACTCCGACAAGGCCACCGAGATCCTCTACAACCCGGATTCGGACATGAACTACTCGCTGTACGGCAGCGGCATCGCCGTTTGCGGCAACTCCGGGGTCACGGTCTTTTCAGCCACCGGCCGCAAGACGCTTTCATACACCTTCAACCTGCGGTCCCCGGTGATGGCCGCCTCGTCGAAATACATCCTGGTCTACGAGAACGGCGGCTGCGAGTACCGCGTGTTCAACGCCTTCTCCCAGGTGTACGAGGCCGGGACCGACTATCCCGTCAGGGGCGCGTCCGTCGCCGACGACGGCACCTACGTCCTCATAACGGGGACCGATCAGTACACCTCCTGCGCCGAGGTCTACGACAGCGATTTCCGCCTCAGGTCCAGATACCTGAAGAACGGTTACATCGTCTGTGCCGCGCTCGACCGGGACTCCCGGCGCATCATGCTGGCGACCCTCTCCATGGACAGTGAGGGCAGGTACCTCACCGAGATCATGGTATGCGTCCTCGGCAGCGACGCTCCCGAGGCCGTGTATACGGTCAGGGACGATTTTCCGCTGGCCTGCGTATTCAGAGACGGCGGCGTCGCCCTCATATGCACCGGCGCCTTCCACAGCTTCCCGGACGGCTCGTCACAGCCCCTCAGCTACAGTTACGGAGGACGGACGCTGTCGGCCTTCGCCTGCTCGGAGTCCTCGCTGTGCCTGCTCCTCGAGAACGATCTGCCGTCCGACGTCTCCGTCGGCTCTGCTAACCGCACAAGGACCGCCCGCCTGCTCGGCTACGACGGTTCCGAGCTCGGCTCATACACCACCGACACCGCCGTCGCCGCCGTCCACATGTACGGCAGCGAGGCCTACGTGCTCCAGTACGGCCTTCTGACCGTCATTACCCCGACGGGGCTCATCCCGCAGAATCTGACGTCGGCCATCATGCCGGCCGACGTGCTGGCCTACTCGGAAGGACACGTCTACATCTGCTGCAGGTCGGCCGCATACTACCTGCGCGTCAAATGAAAGGAACGACCCGATATGAACTGGCTGCTTGACGCCGTGCTGATCTGCCTGTTCGCGCTCACGGTGCTGATATACGCCCTGAGGGGCATCATAGACTCCATATGGGGCGCACTGAGCGCCGCCGCCGCGTTCGCCCTGTCCTACCTGTTCGGCGGAGCCGCCGGCGATCTCATCCACTCGGCCGGGCTCTTCGGCTCGGAGGAGCAGGAGAAGACGGCGCGGCTGCTCTCATCCATACTCGGCTACGTCGCCGTCTTCCTCGCGGCCGTCCTTGTGCTGTCGATAATCGGTCTGCTGCTGAAAAAGCTGGCCGGCCAGTCGGTGGTCAAGACCGTGAACCGCATCCTCGGAGGGCTGCTGGGGGCGGTTGCCGGCTTTGCCTATGTGTGGCTCGCCTGCCTCGTGCTCGGCTTCCTCGTGGAGAAGGGCCTTGCCGGAGACGCCACCGGCACGCTGAAGACCCTCTGCGAGAACTCCTTCGTCTTCCGCTTCGTCCTGGGGATATCGCCGCTCGACTATATCAGCCTCGGCGACGCCGTCGACAGGATCAGGGAGCTGCTGGGCATATGACCGGCCGCCCCGGCAAGACTATCAACGCAAGCTCCGGCCGCCTGCGCGGCCCGCAAACACAAACAAAGGATTGCAAAGATGATTAAATGTTCCAGATGCCGCAAACGCATGGCGGTGATATTCGTAACAAAGATCGAGAACGGGACCAAAAAGTCCGAGGGGCTCTGCCTTCGCTGCGCGAAGGAGCTCGGCATGCCCGTCGAGAACATGATGGGCGAACAGCTGAAGCAGATGGGCATAACGCCCGAGCAGATGGAGGAGATCACGGAGAATCTGTCCGGCGAGGACATCCCCGAGAATTCCGAGGACAGTCCGGTCCTCGGCGACGAGGGCGGCGCCACCAGCATCAACTTCTCCAAGCTCTTCGACGACCCGTCCGGGGACGCCGGCGGGGCGGAGAAGGAGAAGGAGCCGAAGCAGAGGCAGCAGAAGGGCCAGGAGAAGAGCGAGTTCCTGTCCAGGTACTGCAAGAACCTCACCGAGATGGCCTCTCAGGGAAAGCTCGACAACATCGTCGGGCGCAAGAACGAGATAGAGCGGGTCATTCAGATCCTGTGCCGCAGGCAGAAGAACAACCCCTGCCTCATCGGCGAGCCGGGCGTCGGAAAGACCGCCATTGCCGAGGCGCTCGCCCTGCGCATCGCCGCGGGCGACGTCCCGTTCAGGCTCCGCGGCCAGCAGCTGTACCTGCTCGACCTCACCGCCGTAGTAGCCGGCACCCAGTTCCGCGGCCAGTTCGAGCAGCGCATGCTCACCATGATAAACGAGGTCAAGGCCGCCGGCAACATCATCCTCGTCATCGACGAGGTCCATAACATAGTGGGCGCGGGCGACGCCGAGGGCTCCATAAACGCGGGCAACATCCTCAAGCCCGCCCTGTCGCGCGGCGAGATAAGAGTCATAGGCGCCACCACTCTCAAGGAGTACCGCAAGTACATCGAGAAGGACTCGGCCCTGGAGCGCCGCTTCCAGCCGGTCATGGTCAACGAGCCGTCCGTCGAAGAGGCCGCCGACATGCTCAGGGGCATAAAGCATTACTACGAGGAATACCACCACATCACCGTGCCCGACGAGGTCCTGAGGCGAGCCGTCGCGCTGTCCGAGCGTTACATAACCGACCGCTATCTCCCCGACAAGGCCATCGATCTGCTCGACGAGGCAGCGGCCAAGCTGTCCCTGTCCAGCGCCCCGCTCAACGAGGCGTACGAGATCAGACTGAAGCTCCTCGATCTGAAGAAGCGCCGCGAGGAGGCCGAGAATTCCGCCGACGGCGACGAGGACCGCAAATACGAGGAGATCGCGACCGTGAAGTCCCAGGAGCTCGCCCTGTCTGAAAGGCTGAAGAAGCTTGAGGACGAGGCAAGGGAGGTGGTGCTCACCTTCGACGACCTCGCGGGAGTGATCGAGATATGGACCGGCATCCCCGCCTCCTCGGTGCGCGAGAACGAGTTCGAGCGCATCGACAGGCTCGAGGAGCGCCTAAGGGCCCGCGTGGTGGGCCAGGACGCGGCGGTCGAGGCGGTCGCCCGCGCCATCAGGCGCAGCCGCGCCGGCATCGCCTACAAGCGCAAGCCGGTCTCGTTCATCTTTGCCGGGCCGACCGGCGTCGGCAAGACGGAGCTCGTCAAGGTGCTGGCCGCCGATCTGTTCAGCACTCCCGAGACGCTCATAAGGTTCGACATGTCCGAGTTCATGGAAAAGCACACGGTGTCGCGCCTCATAGGCTCGCCCCCGGGCTATGTCGGCTATGACGAGGCCGGCCAGCTCACCGAGAAGATCAGGAGGCGGCCGTACTCGGTCGTGCTCTTCGACGAGATCGAGAAGGCCCATCCCGACGTCCTGAACATACTGCTGCAGATCCTCGACGACGGCCGCGTGACCGACGCCCAGGGCAGGACGGTCAGCTTCGAGAACGCCGTGATCGTAATGACGACCAACGCCGGCTCGCAGTCCGGCTACTCATCCATCGGCTTCGGCGGCGGACCCGGCGCGACTGACGCCGGCAGGGCTGAAAAGGCGCTCCTCGAGTTCCTTCGCCCCGAGTTCCTCAACCGCGTCGACGAGGTCGTCATTTTCAACTCCCTTACAAAGGAGAACTTCGTCGACATCGCCGGGATAATGCTCGGTGACCTGCGCGGCGTCCTTGCCGACAGGGGCATAGCCTTCACGTTCGACGGGGCCGCGGCCGAATACATCGCCGAGAACTCGTTCTCCGCGCGCTACGGTGCTCGAAACATGAGAAGATACATCACCCGCAACGTCGAGGACATGATCGCGTCCGAGATCATCTCCGATTACGGCAGACAGATCTCGTCGGTCAGGCTGACCGCCGACGAAGGCGGACTGAGACTCACCTACAGAAGAAGGAAAGCAGCCAAGTGAGAAACGGTCTTTTCGACGAAAGGACTAACGGAGGCGGAGGTCTCACCGGATTCCGCCCCGGGAGCGAGGGCCCCTTCAGATGGAGAACGGACACGTTCCGCGACTGTCTGCTGGCCGCCGTATCGGATCCCGCAGTGCCGGTGTTTGCCGTCGTGCTCGCGGTGGCCGCCTGCCTCGGCGGATGGGCGGAGGCGTTATGCATATTCCTTGCCCTCTGCGCGGGCGTGGCCGTCAACGCGCTGCTGCGCTACAGGGCCGGCGCCGTCTTCTCGGCGATGAACTCCGGCCTCGTCGCGCCCGTCAGGATCGAGCGCGACGGCGAGGAGCGCACCGTGCGCTTCTTCGACGTGTGCGAGGGCGACGTCCTCGTGCTCGCGCCCGGGACCGTAGTGCCCGCCGACGCCGAGCTCGTGTCCGGCGACAGGCTCAGGGTCCTCGAGCAGTATTACGACTACGAAAAGGGAATGAAGGCGGCCAGGAAGGTCGACAAATACATCTCCGGCACGGATTTCGGCGAAGCCCCCGGCCTCACCGATCCCAACATAGTCCTTGCGGGCTCCACCGTGCTGACGGGCCGTGCCAGGGCGTCGGTCCGCGCGGTCGGAGCCGACACGCAGATATCCCGAAGGCTGGGAGGCATCAAGGTCGCCCCGTCCGAGCGCCGCACGCCGTCGCTCCGGGCGCTGGTGTCCGCCTGCGGCACCTGCTCCGTCGTAATGATGACAGCCGGCATACCGCTGCTGCTGCTTTATCTCGTGCTGTTCCGCAACAACGGCGAGACCGGAGTGCCCATCATCTCCATGGCGGCCGTGTTCCTGGCCCTCCTTTTCGCCGCGCCCGGAGGGCGGGATTCCGCTATATATGATTATGTCTCCGCGCGCGAGTTCGCCCAGCTCTCGGGCATACGCCGCAACGGCAGGCTGCCCGAGGACCCGGCGGCCTGTCTGTACATACCGTCGCTGGCCGACGACATCCGCCGCGCGGACACCGTCATCATGCTGGACCGCTCGGTCGTCGGCGACCTCAACTCCGAGGTGCGGTCCGTCTTCTTCGATTCCAAAGACTACTCCGGAGAGCTCGTCGGGAGCGGCGACCTTACGCCGTTCTCCGAGAAGGCGCTCCTGCTCCGCGCAGTGCACATGACCGGAGGCTCCGCCGACGAGACCGACGCGGCCTTCGACTCGTTCGCGACCATGCAGAAGACCGACAGGGACTTCATCCTTCGCGACGTGTCCGCCATAAAGCCCAGGATAGGCTACCCCGGCGACGGCGACGTATCGGCCTCGGTGACCTACAAGGGCGAGCTGCCCGAGACGTTCCTGCTCACCCGCACGTTCAGCCGCGACGTGGTGAGGCACTGCCGCTTCTTCCGCCGCTACGACGGCAGCCTCGGCAGCTGCGACCTTGCCTTCTCGGACAGGATGGCCAAATGGCTCGACGTCACGGACGGCAGGTGCCTGACCCCGGTATTCGTCACGGCGTGCAGGTCCGATTCCGACATACTCATACTCGAGGGCGCCGCGGCCGTTGGAGGCACCTTCCCGGATTTCAACTCCGAGGTCGTGTCCGCCATGAGCGAGATCGGGCTGAGGCCCGTGCTGGTACTGCCGGACGACTCGCCCGCCTCGGTGACCGCCGCCCGCATGTGCGGCATCGCCGCCGACGCGTCCGAGATAGCCGTCGCGGCCGAGTACCGCAGGACGGGAAGGGAGCTTGCCGACGGCTTCGATAAGATCCGCGTGTTCACGGGCTTCGGGGCCTCGGGCACCGAGAAGATACTCTCGATGCTTAAGGAAAAGAGCACGGGGATCATATCCGTGGTATCGGACGCGGGAGCCCTGCGCAGCCTCAAGGCCGGGACCGTAACGCTTGCCTCGGGCGGCGCGCCGGGCTCCGTCAACATCGCTTGCGCGGGCTGCGTGTGCCCCGCCTCGGAGCACTCGCCCTCGTCGGGCGTGGCCTCGGTGTTCTCGCTCTGCCTGTCGGCCGTGAACTCCTCGCTCAAGATCTCTCTGCTGAGGACTCTCATGCTCTTCAGGGCGGTCTTCCTCATCTCACTCGTGCTCCTGCCCCTGGTGACTGGCAACTACTACCTCGTGCCCGGGGCCTTTGCCCTCTGCGCCTGCACGGTCTTCAGCACCGCCTCATTCGTCTTCGGGACGGCGGCGGACCGCTTCCTGCCGGCGAGCCTTGCGTCGCTGCCCGATCCATCGGACCGCAGGACGGGGCTCCGCTCCGATCTTCTGACAGGCGCAATGGCCTTCCTGTCGGCCATAGCCGTCACTGTAACGGGCGCGCTTGCGTCATCGGGCGGGCGGGAGGACCTGCCGGCCTTCGTAATGTTCGCACCGGTGTTCGTGCTCGTGGCCGCCCAGACGGGCTTCAGGGCGGAGAGGCGCAGGAGCTGCGGCCTGTCGGGGATCAATCCGGTCGCGGCCGCCGCGGCCGGACTTGCCGTACTTTGGTTCGCGCTGTGCTGCTTCCTGCCGGCCCCGTTCCCCTTCCTCGTGTCCATGACCGGGGCGGGAGCCGCGTCGGTCCGCCTGGTCTGGCTATCGGCTATCCCAGCGCTGCTGTCCGGGCTTATGGTCTGGGCCTCGGGCTTCATCCCTCTGCGGGCCTCAGACAAGGGCTTCGGCTCCCGAAAATTGTAAATTTTCCGTGAACGGACGGCGGTTTTCGCCCCGGGGCTTGACAATCCGCGGAAAAGTATTATAATATCTATCTGTTTGCGCGCCGCGCATGAGCGGGCGCGGACCATCACACACACGGGGCGTGTCTCCTTCCCGGTGCCGGATCGCTCCGGCAGGTTCGGAAAAGCTCCGTGGTGGAAAAAACCAATATCAAGGAGGACATTCAGATGTCAGTCATCACCATCAAGCAGCTGCTTGAGGCAGGCGTCCATTTCGGACACCACACCAGAAGATGGAACCCCAAAATGGCGGAGTACATCTTCACGGAGCGCAACGGTATTTACATTATCGACCTCCAGAAGACCGTCAAGAAGTTTGACGAAGCCTACATGTTCGTGCGCGAGCTCTCCGCCAACGGCGGGACCATGCTGTTCGTAGGCACCAAGAAGCAGGCGGCCGACGCCATCAAGGAAGAGGCCGAGAGATGCGGCCAGTTCTACGTCAACGTCCGGTGGCCGGGCGGCATGATGACGAACTTCAAGACCATCAAGAAGTCCATCGCCAGACTCAACATGCTCAACAAGATGAGCGAGGACGGCACCTGGGACATGCTCCCCAAGAAGGAGGTCGCCGCGAAGCAGAAGGAACTTGCCGACCTCGAGAAGAACTACGGCGGCATCAAGACCATGACCGAGCTGCCTTCCGCCATCTTCATCGTCGACCCGAAGAAGGAAGCCAACGCCGTTAAGGAAGCCAAGAAGCTCCAGATCCCCGTCATCGCCATCGTCGACACCAACTGCGATCCCGATGAGATCGACGTGGTCATTCCCGGCAACGACGACGCGATCCGCGCGATCAAGTTGATTTCTTCGGTCATGGCCGACGCCGTTATCGAAGGCAAACAGGGCGAACAGCTCGAAGACGCGTCCTCTGCCGGCGAGGCGGCCGAGACGGCGGAAAAAACCGAGGAAGAGGCGTAATCCGCTGTACCGGACAGGTATTTATAAGCTGCAGATCCGGAGTCTTGGAAAAGATTCCGGATTTGTCAGGTAACATCCTATATCTAAAAACGAAAGGAAAATGAAAATGGCAGTTATTACCGCGAAAGCAGTAGCCGAGCTCCGCGCCAAGACCGGCTGCGGCATGATGGACTGCAAAAAGGCCCTTACCGCTTCCGACGGCGATTTTGAAAAAGCTATCGAGTTTCTCCGTGAAAAAGGACTTGCCGCTGCCACCAAGAAGGCCGGCCGCATAGCCGCTGAAGGCGCCGTTTACTCCGTCGTTGACGAAAACGGCGTAGGCGCCATCGTTGAGATCAACAGCGAGACCGACTTCGTCGCCAAGAACGCCAACTTCCAGGAGTTCTGCCAGGGCGTGGCCGCCGTCGTCGCCAAGGAAGATCCCGCCGACCTCGAAGCCCTCAAGGCCTGCAAGTATCCCGGAAGCGAACTCACCGTCGAGCAGATGCAGCAGGAGAAGGTCCTCACCATCGGTGAGAACATCCAGATCCGCCGCTTCCGCCGTCTGGAATCCGGCGTGATGGAGAGCTACATCCACATGGGCGGCAACATCGGCGTCCTCGCTCAGTTCGAGCTGGACGGCGTGTGCCCTTGCAACGAGGATTACAAGACCGCTTCCCACGACATCTGCATGCAGATGTCGTGGGAAGCGCGCTTGACATATGCATGCAGATCGCCGCGATGCTGCCCCGCTACGTATCCGCGGAG
>JAEEGG010019322.1_pt1 | contig 13752 bp, 8 predicted proteins | sample 9134161 | NCBI WGS metagenome assembly JAEEGG01 (sample SAMN16246543, study PRJNA631951) | gut metagenome | biome: gut microbiome; feature: rumen; material: CR-attached | host: Bos | place: Iran: Karaj | collected 2018-10 | reverse complement strand
TCTGGTTGTGGCAGCAAAATATTGCCCGGACTATGTGGAGTTTCTCGCCAAAGAGAAAGGCGTGAGGGCATTCATTATCATCTCTGCCGGATTCGGCGAGGAGACTGCAGCAGGTGCCGCCCTTGAGAAGCAGATACTGGATACCTGCGAGCGTTACGGCTGCTCGCTGATTGGTCCGAACTGCATCGGTCTGCTCACCAGTCAGCATCACTCTGTATTCACCAAACCCATTCCACGGCTCAATCCGAAAGGGGTGGATTTCATCAGCGGTTCAGGTGCCACTGCCGTGTTTATCCTTGAAAGCGCAGTGACCAAAGGACTGCCTTTCAACTCCGTATGGTCGGTGGGCAACGGCAAGCAAATAGGCATCGAGACGGTACTTGAATATATGGACGAGCATTTCGACCCGGAGCATGACTCGATGGTGAAACTGCTTTATATCGAGAACATATCCGACCCCGACAAACTTCTGCTCCACGCCACGTCGCTCATCCGCAAAGGGTGTCGCATCGCCGCCATCAAAGCGGGTTCGAGCGAGCGGGGTAGTCAGGCGGCATCGAGCCATACAGGCGCAATGGCATCGAGCGACTCCGCCGTGGAGGCACTGTTCCGTAAAGCTGGTATCGTGAGATGCTTCTCCCGTGAGGAACTTACTACCGTAGGCTGCATCTTCACCCTCCCACGCTTCACAGGCAAGAACTTTGCCATCGTGACTCATGCCGGCGGTCCCGGCGTGATGCTCACCGACGCGCTTTCGAAAGGGGGTATGAACGTGCCGGAGTTCAAAGGGGAAGTGGCAGAAAACCTGAAGAAGCAGCTGTTGCCCGGTTCTTCCGTGGCAAATCCCATCGACATCCTTGCCACCGGAACGCCAGAGCATCTGGGAACCGCCATCGACTACTGTGAGCAGCTGGACGACATCGACGCTATAATGGTGATTTTCGGCACTCCCGGGCTGGTGAAGCTCTATGAGGTGTACGAGCTGCTTCACAAGAAGATTCAGGAATGCAGGAAGCCTATTTTCCCCATTCTTCCCAGCGTGATAACAGCTGGGCCGGAAGTACAGGAGTTTCTGCGCCGCGGTCATGTGAATTTCAGTGATGAAGTGACCCTCGCCACCGCGCTCACTCAGATTATGCGCACACCGAAGCCTGCGGAGCAGCATATCGAAATTATGGGCGTTGACGTGCCTCGCATCCGCCGCATCATCGACGGGATAGAGCAGAACGGCTATATCAACCCGTCGAAGGTGCATGAGCTGCTGGAAAGTGCCGGCATAACCACCGTGCCTGAGTTTGTCAGCTCCGACAAGAATGAGGTTTTGGCATTTGCGGAGAAGTGCGGCTTCCCCGTGGTGCTGAAAGTGGTGGGTCCGGTCCATAAGAGCGATGTGGGCGGCGTGGCACTGAACATCCGTTCGAAAGGGGTGCTGTCGGCGGAATACGACCGCATGATGCAGCTGCCGGATGCCAAGGGGGTGATGGTGCAGAAGATGCTCAAAGGCACAGAGGTGTTTATCGGTGCCAAATATGAGCCACGGTTTGGTCATGTGGTACTGTGCGGTCTGGGAGGCATCTTCGTGGAGGTGCTAAAAGACGTGTCAAGCGGTCTGGCACCCCTCTCCTACGCTGAGGCAGAAAGCATGATAAAGTCGCTCCGTGGCTTTAAGATTCTGGAGGGCACGCGCGGGCAGGCAGGAATCAACCTACGGAAATATGCCGAAATCATCGTCCGGCTGAGCACGCTGCTGCGTTTCGCCACAGAAATCAAGGAGATGGACATCAACCCGCTGATAGCTGACGAAAATGCTGTAACTGCGGTTGACGCAAGAATACTGATTAATAATTCATAAAACCACAAGCCAAAGAGAATGGCTTGTGGTTTTTATGTTAGTTGCGCCCAACTTGTTTGGAAAGAATAACTAATATAACTCTTATTTTTCAGAAGGTATTTCGTCGTTTGTTTTGACACTGCAAAATTACGCCGAATACCCGAAAACAAGTGTTATTTTCTGGACTTCCAATATAACAAATCGGACTTTTTCATTGAAAAACATCAAAAAATGCCTTGAATTCGCTGAAAAAACGAATACTCCACTCCTTTTAATTATTTTTTGTCTTCCTGAATTCCGATGGCGAGATGCCCTCCACATCCTTGAACACCTTGGAGAAATAGCTGGGCGACTCGAAACCGCAGACCGCCTGAATCTCCCCAATGGTGAGCGCTGAGTCACGGAGCAGCTGCTTGGCTTTCATGATTCGCCTGTCGCGGATGTAAGTGCCGGTATCGATACCTGTGATGGCTTTCATCTTTCGGTTGAACTGTCGCTGACTAAGGCACAGTTCCTGTGAGAGACGGATGGAAGAAAGCGAGGAATTGTCAAGATGCCGCTCTATAACATCATCAACTTTCAGGATGAACTGACGGTCAGCCTCGGTGGTGCTGATCACGTCATCCCCAATGGAAATATGTGACACGTCATTGTTGTCTGCATTGAAATCACGGGTGAGCGCATGATAATACTTCACATTCAGCCGTTGTTTCTCCCGTTTGATATAGCGAATGTAGAAATAGGCAGCCACAGCCAGAATGAGCAGAAGGAAAAACACATTGAAAGCAATGAGCCAAGCCCTCTGAGAATGAATACGGCTCTCCTGCTCAGCGATTTTGTTCTCTTTCGTCACCAAATCGTAGCGTGCAGAGAACTCCTGCGTGGCCATCTGGATTTTCTCGTTATAGATGCTGTCCTTGAGCTGAAGTGCCTCCCGTGCGATGAGATACCCCTTCTGACGGTCGGTATCACCATAGAGTTCCGCCATACGTGAGAGATCTGACTCCAGAAGGTAGTTCAGTCCGTACTGCCTTGCCACTTCAACACTCTTTTCATAATAAAAAAGAGCCTGTTGCCGACGGTTTGTCTTGTCGTAGAGATGTCCCAGCTGCTTGTAGTTGATGCAGATGGAATTCATGAGCGACGTGTGGCTGAGCAGCTTGGCAGCATCGAGATAAGCCTGCTCTGCCTCCGGAAACTGATTAAGTGCAGCAAAAGCATCGCCTATCTGCGAAAGCCGCTTGCCCATGTTCGCCGTGTCACTGCGTATGCTGTCCAGCTCAAATGCCCGCTGTCCGAAACTCAGTCCCTCCTTGGGATCGGCTGCTTTCGTGTATATTTCTGCCGCCAGACCATATCTCGACGACATATTCTCCTGATTCTTAGTCTGCTGTTCCAGTTCTATCGCCTTATCGATGAATTTCTTCGCCGACTTCAGGTCTTTCGCAGAGAGGCAGAGGGCAGCCAGCGTGTTGTAAGAGCTGCTGAGGTTCTCCGTGTTGTTGGTGAGGCTGTCGAGATAGAGACATTTCTTCACCATGTCAATGCTGAGGTTGAACGCTCCGATACGGTGATAGGCGGTTGACATCTGAAAATAACAGTCGCTCATGCCAGTGGTGTCCTGTTTTTGCTCATATAGCTGCAGACTCTGACGGTATTGTTCGATGGCTTGAATATAGTCATTTGCCTCGAAGAGCGAATCTCCACGGAGAAAAAGTTTCTCAGCCAGTTCATCAGACACAATGGCACCCTTCTTCTCATTATCACCACAGGCGCAGAGAACGAGAACAAAAGTAGATAGAAGAAAACAGAGGGGTTTCACTTTATATTTTAAAAGTTTTTTTGCGTTCTATGTTGTCCTAGAAAATCCTAGGAAATCCTAGAACGTCCTAGGTTATCCTAGGGAGTCCTAGGGAGTCCTAGGAAATTCAGGTCATCCTGAAGGGATATAACTCCATCCGAAGGATATAACTCCATCCCGAAAAATTAACTCCCTCTAATCAACAAGCTGACGTACGACTGCGTGACTGCGAAGGACTTCTTCGACACGTTTTTCCAGAAGTCGTGATACTGTGAGGCATGCTCGTCGGTCATCGGCATGTCGCTCACCACCCGGAACGACACGAACGGCACATTCTCCCGGTGGCAGGTGTGGGCAATGGCAGCCGACTCCATCTCCACAGCTTTCGCCTCGGGGAAATGTGAGAGGATGTCGCACATCTTGTCCTTGCTGTCAACAAACCAGTCGCCGGTGACAATAAGTCCTGGATGAATAGGCGGAAGCTGTATGCCCGACTGAGCCGCCTGTTCCTGCAGACGTAAAGCCGTCTCGACAAGGCAATCAGGTGATTTGAACCGTGCCGGCATCCCTTGAATCTGTCCATACACACTGCCACCCATGGCTTCACCACAATAGACATCATGGTATGCCGTCTCGGTGCTGACCACCACGTCGCCCACATGGATACCCTCGCCGTTTCCGCCAGCACATCCTGTGGAGATAATCATGTTGGGATGGAACTCCCGAATCAGTTCAAGACAAGTCAAAGCGGCATTGACCTTGCCTATGCCGCTCTGACGAATTTGTATGTCGGGCGAAGAGAAGAACGACTGGAGCTGCTCCAGCTCCTTCTCCATCGCCACAAGTATTCCGATTTTCATTATTTTAAAGAGTTGATAGTTGAGAGAATTCAAGGATTCCCTGGAATTGCCAAGAATCTACTGGGATACCTAGAATGCCTAGGATGCCTAGAATCTCCTAGGATCACCTAGGATTGCCTAGGAAATCTCAGCAGGGCCGTTTCTTGGGAAGGTTGAACACGTCCTGCACTTCTTTCATCGCCTCATCAGTCATGCCGGTGGGTTCGAAGCCCATACTCTTCGCACGCAGATAGATGGTGGCTGCCTTGTTGAGCACATCCGCCTGGTCGAAGGCGTCCATGATATCGGTACCGACGGCGCAGATGCCGTGTTTCTCCCACATCACCACGTCGTAGTCCTTGATAAGTTCAAGTGTAGCCTCAGCCAGTTTCACGGAACCGGGCAGCTCGTAGGGCACGATGCCCAGTCCAAGCGGTGCGAAGGCGAGCGTCTCGGGAATCATCGACCACAGGAGTTTGCCCATCACGTCCTTCTCCAGCATCTTCGGGTTATGGCTCATCGCCACCAGCTCAATCGGATGGGTATGTAGCGTGGCTTTGTAGCAGCTGCCACTGCCAATCAGATAGTCGTGCATGGAAAGATGGGATGGGAGCTCCGATGTGGGCATCACCGGCTCGTCGGCGATGATGACATACGACGCGCAGTCGTCCAGGATGCGGATGACGCTGCCATTCGCCATCGGCCAGCGGGCGAGGTCGCGCATACGCTTGCCTGTGCCCTTGCAATAGAAATAGCAGCCCTTGATGTTAGGCAAGGTGGTGCCGATTGACTTCACTTCAGAGATGGCAGGGAGCTGACGTATCTCATCATCCACATACTCGGTGATGTTGATGGTGATGTTACCGCCGTTGCGCTCCGCCCAGCCTTTCTCCCACAGGTAGCCGGCTACTTCAGCCACCTGCATGACCGCAGCCTCTAACTGCGGACGGTTTTCTAATATGGATTTTGACATTTTTATAATTGAGAGTTGAGAGAGATTTTTTTTGACTTTATTGATTTTATAGTTTCTATAGTAACTATATATTTAAAGCAAATCAACTAGAAACTAAAAACTATAAACTATAAACTAAAATACTAAATATCCTCGCCGTAACGTTCGCGGGTGATCTGTTCGAGCGACTTGCCGCGTGTGTTGGGCGCACCGATTACTCCGACCACGAGCGAGATGGTAAGCAAGGCAATCATACACCATGCAGCCAGCGTGAATCCTTCGCCGTTCTCTCCGTAGATGGAGGTGAACACCAGCGACCAGACAGCAGAAAGACCACGCACGATGAAGAACATCAGTCCCTGGGCTCCTGCGCGGAACTTGGCGGGAAAGAGCTCTGTTCCCCATAAGGCATAGAACACCTGCACTGAACAGCCGTTATTGATGCCCCAGAGGATGGTGAACACCCACAGCCACATGATACTGTTCACGCCGATGCCGATGATGATGAACCAGGCAGTGAGGGCACAGAGGAGTCCGAAGACATAGAAAATGCGGTGCGCCACCTTATCGACGATGAAGGAGATGAGGAACGTGGTGGCAACGACCACCACCCAGCTGATACAGCTGAGCATGTTGGCGTCTTTGTTGTCCATGCCACCCGCCGACTCATAGATATGCGGCTGGAAGAATCCCATCACCGATGCCACGAGGTTCCATGTGAGGTAGATGAGCGCAAGGAATATGACGGTCTTTACTGCCACCTTGTTCTGGAACAGCACCTTGATGTTCTCCATCAGACCAGCCTGCTTGCCAGCCTCTTTCTGTGCTGTGAACTCGGCACTCTCCTGCAGTTTACGTTGCAGGTTCCATGCGATGAACGCCACGATGAAGAGGGAGAAGAACACCACGCGGGAGCTGAACACCTCGACGGCAGCCTTGTCCATCGACTCGCCTCCTACGGCATGGGCTATCGATTCCACCCATCCGTAGAGATAGCCGCCCGGGGCGAAGAGCATACCGAGGAAGAGGATACACATGGGACCCACTCCCCACGACATCTGCGAGATGCTGATATTGCGTCCGCGGTTGTTGATTTCCGAGCTTTCAGAGATATAGGTCCACGATGCGGGCACACCTACACCCACGGAAATGCCGGTCAGGAGGAATCCGATGAGGAGCATCGGGAAATTCACCGAACACATAATCGTCAGCACACCTGCCATATAAAGCAGCAGGTTGTAAGTGAAGATAAACTTACGCCCGTATTTGTCGGCGAGGAATCCACCGATGATGGCTCCGACCGCCGCACCGAGACAGTTGGCACTGATGAAGTTGAGCCATCCGAGCGACAGCTCGCTCAGCCCGAGGTAGTTCTGCCAGAGGGTCAGACCGCTGGCACCAGCCACGATGGCTCCGGCATCCAGGTAATTATTGAGCGACACAGCGAGTGTGCTCCTGAGACTTCCTTTTGATTTTGACATAATTGTTTTTATTAGAAGACGAGAAGACAAGAAGACAAAACGTTTGTCAGGATGACGGCAGTCTTCTACGCTTTTTCATCTTCGTCATGAACTGTTTTTTGAAGACAAAAATTTAACGTTTGCTTGTGACATCTGCCACATACTGGTCGATTTCATTGATAAAGTCAGCACCCACAGGCACGTCGTTGCGTACGCAGAACTCGTCATAGACAGCCTGCCAAGGCATGGCCTTCTGCTCTTCAATAAGTGCGAGTACCTTGTAGCCCTCACCGGCTATCTCCAGTTCGGAGATGGTCTTTCGAGGCTCAAGCAGTGCGCGCAACATGCACTTCTGTGCTGATCGGCTTCCAATGACGTATGCGCCGATACGGTTGATGCTTCCGTCGAAGAAGTCGAGCCCATAATGCACGCGGTCGAGCGCATCGGCGCGGACAATCTCGAAGAAGAGGTCCTGTGTGGGGTCGTCCATGATGGTCACGTGGTCGGAGTCCCAGCGAACGGGACGGCTTACATGGAGCATCAGCTCCTTCACGAACGGCAGTACGGCACTTACCTTGTCGCCAGGCATCTCCGTCGGGTGATAATGACCAGTGTCGATGGTGAGAATCTTGTCATACTTGGCAGCGTAAGCGGTATAGAAGTCATGGCTGCCCACGGTGAAGCTCTCCAGACCGATTCCGAACACCTTGCCTTCGATGCAGTCCTTCATGCATGGCTGATTCTTTGCGAATATCTCGTCGAGCGACGCTTTGAGGAGATTGCGGTAGAGCGCATGGTTCACGCTCACGTCCTTGCAGCCGTCGTGTACCCAGAGATTCATGATGCAAGGGTCTCCCTGTGCCTCACCCATCGCGTTGGCGATGTCGCGGCACCGTTTTGTGTGCTCTATCCAGAAATCACGGATGCCCTTGTCGGGGTTGGCGAGCGTGAGGCTGCCTGACTTGGGATGTGAGAACGATGATGAGTTGAAGTCTAGCAGCGTATCGTTCGCCTTCGCCCAGTCAATCCACGACTGGAAATACTCCACGGTCACCTCATCGCGGTCAACCACCTTACCCTTGAAATCACCATAAATCTCATGAAGGTTCAGACGGTGACTGCCAGGGATAAGACTCTTTGCTTTAAGGATGTCCTGCCGCAGTTCATCAATGTTGCGGGCAGCTCCGGGGAAGTCTCCTGTCGATTGGATGCCTCCCGACATGGCTCCAGCCTGCACCTCGAATCCTTTCACGTCATCAGCCTGCCAGCAGTGAAGTGACAGATGGAAATCCTGCAGTTGTTTCAACACGGCCTCTGTGTCGATGCCAATCTCTGCATACCTGGCCTTTGCCACTTCGTATGCTTTCTTTACGAGTTCTTCTTTCATAAGTCTTTTTAGTTTTTTTATATTGTTTAATTATTAGGAGTTAATTCTTTGAATAGAGTTAAAATTGCATTTGGAGTTAAATTTCTTTTAGAAATTGGAGTTATATCTCTGCGGGATTGGAATAAACAGCCTTACGTCGTTTCTGTGTGGTGATTCCGAGAATCAGCCGTATATCGTCTCTGATGTCCGGTGGCTTATCAATCGCATGGCTTCATTTCAATTACAAAACTAACTATAAACTATAAACTATAAACTAATAACTATAAACTAATAATTTTCAGGTATTTCTGGTAGGCAGCATCCCAGACTTCGCGGTCCTGCGACTGATACTCAGCGATTTCGATGCTGTCAGCAATAATCCGGCGCATCTCAAACATATCACCCACCAGTCCTGCAGCCTTTGCCTGCAGCATGATATTGCCGATGGCGGTGCCCTCCACAGGACCTGTTATCACAGGCAGTCCGGTGCTGTTGGCTGCCATCTGCATGAGCGGCTTATTGTATGTTCCACCTCCGATGACATGGAGTTTCTCAATGGGGAACGGCGCAAGGTCTTTGAGATAGCCCAGCACCTGCCGGTAGCGCATGGCGAGGCTGTCGAATATGCAACGTGCAATCTGTCGGTAACCGGTCGGCACTGGCTGACCTGTCTCACGGCAATAGCCCTGAATGGTGGCAATCATGCTCTTCGGGTTGGCGAAACGCGGGTCATCGGGGTTGATGAACGATCGGAATCCCTCCTCTGCCGCCGCATCGCTGTTGATGATATTCACGTTAGCTGGTGCCTCGGCATCGGTCTGCGGACTCTCCACCGCCTTCCACTCCTTGCGGCAGCGCTCCAGTAGCCACATGCCGCAGATGTTCTTAAGCAGGCGGGTCGTTCCCTCGATGCCGCCCTCGTTGGTGAAGTTATATTCAAATGTCTTGTCGGAGATGATGGCATCCTTGGTCTCGATGCCGAGCAGAGACCATGTGCCGCAGCTGAGATAAGCGAAACGCTCGTTTTGTGCCGGCACAGATGCCACCGCTGACCCTGTGTCGTGGCCTGCCACTGCCACCACCGGCACTGGTCCGAGCCCCGTGATGGCCTGCACCTCCTCCGTGAGCACACCTACTTTGTCAGCGGGATTGACATAACGTCCGAACTGGCTTTCCTTCAGCCCAATCACATCGATAAGGTCTGGGTCAATACGTTTTGTGCGCGGGTCGAGCATCTGGCTGGTAGATAAAATCGTGTATTCGCATACAGCCTCCCCCGTAAGCATATACATCAGGGCATCAGGCACGAAAAGGATTTTGTCGGCTGCAAGCAGGGCGGAATCCTGGTTTCTGACCATCGTGCTGAGCTGGAAGAGGCTGTTGAACTGCATGAACTGAATGCCAGTCTTCTCATAGACAGTTTTCTTCGGTATCAGTTTGAAATAATCCTCCATCGCATGGTCGGTATGGGGGTCGCGGTAGCAGTAGGGATTGCGGAGCACGCCGCCATCTTTACCGATGCAGACGAAATCCACGCCCCAGGTGTCGATACCGATGGAGGTGATGTCAATTTTCTCCTCTGCCACCACTTTCAGTCCGCGGATAATCTCGTTGTAGAGCGCATAGATGTCCCAGAAGAAATGGCCTCCGGTCTGGATGATATTGTTGGGGAAGCGGGTGAGCTCGCGTTGCTGCAGCTTTCCATCGACGATACTTCCCAATATGGTTCTGCCGCTGGTAGCACCCAAATCGACAGCAAAGAAATTAGCGCTGTTCATCAAATTATATTTACGATTTAAAAAATTACGATTTAAAATGAAGATGGTATTTTTTTCATTTTACAAATTTAGCTTATTTTTCGCAAAAGAATTTGTAATTATTCGTTTTTTTTTGGTTAATTGTTCAAATTTCACAAAAAAACTATTAACTTCGCAAAAAAAAGAAGCACAGACAAGATGAACAAGCATAAGAGTTTTGGATTTTTTAATGAAACAAAAAAACTTCTTTTTCATAATTTAGTGTCTGTAAGGTTCATAATTGTTACAGGAAAACCGTTTCGGCTGAAGGGACAATTAAAGAGGAAGCTTTGAAAAAGAAGAAAAAAACCTGAAGGTTTCAGGGAAAAAACCACTTCGTGGAAAAAACCGTGCTAAAAACACTTACACATCAATTTATTTTCGTAACTTTGTATTTATAAACGCAAGCCTATGTTTTTTAAACTACGACCATACGTTGAATCCGATTTCACCAAACAACTGAAAAACTATGTTTATGACATTGTTGGTTTCATGCAAGAAGGTTATAAACAGTTACCTTGCGGTCTGCCAGAATATATTTACCAAGAGGCTCTTGCCACCATTTTGGAAGAAAACCACATTGATCCTCATAAGGAGTTCATATATCACCCCACATTTCACGGTAAAGAGTTGAAATCATATTTGAGAATGGACATGATGGTTGAGAGAGAAAGAGGTAATATAATTATTGAATGTAAGGCGAGAGAATCCATTGGAGAAAGAGAACGACATCAATTATTCAGTTATATGATAGGAACAACATTTCCCATTGGAATTCTTGTTAATTTTGGGACATATCCACAGGCTTCAATAGAAAAGTATTATTTAGACAGCAACAATAATACAATAACTCCCTTTTGAAAGACGGACAATCACTATGGAATAATAATTTTGTCTGGACAGTTTTTTCCGCGAAGCGGTTTTTTCCAGTCCTTGGCCTGCTTTTTTCTTCTTTTTAAATATCACACACGTCATCATCCTTTCTTTCCTCTCTATTACGTTCTGCAAGAATCAGCCCCACATACGTTTTACAATTAAAAAGAAGTTTTTTTATTTTTTCAATAATTGACAATAAAAGGAATTATTTTGATTTATTCATTTCGACAGCAGTCAGTAAATGGATTTATTACATGAAATGAAATTATAGTATATAAGATGAACAAGCAAGAATTGAGAATTGTTTTCATGGGCACTCCCGAGTTTGCAGTGGAGAGTCTGAAAGCCCTGGTGGAGGGTGGATACAACGTGGTAGGTGTCATCACCATGCCCGACAAGCCGATGGGCCGTCATGGCAGCCAGCTGTCGCAGAGCCCGGTGAAAGCCTATGCCGTGGAGCAGGGACTCAAAGTGCTGCAGCCAGTGAAACTGAAAGACCCCGAATTCATTCAAGAGCTGGAGTCGCTGGAAGCCGACTTGCAGATTGTCGTGGCGTTCCGCATGCTGCCTGAGGTAGTATGGGCGATGCCCCATCTCGGCACGTTCAACCTCCATGCGTCGCTGCTGCCCCAATACCGCGGTGCGGCTCCCATCAACTGGGCGGTCATCAACGGCGAGACACAGACGGGTGTGACCACGTTCTTCCTCCAACATGAGATCGACACGGGAGAGGTCATCAAGCAGGTGAGAATCCCCATTGCCGACACCGACGACGTGGGCATCGTCCACGACCGCCTGATGGAGATTGGAGCCAAGCTGGTGACGGAGACGGTGGACAAAATCATCGACGGCACATTGCGTACCGTGGAGCAGGATCTGATGATTGGTGAGGGCGACGTGCTGAAACCGGCTCCGAAGATATTCCGTGAAACCTGCCAGATCAACTGGAACCAGCCGCAGAAACGCATCTATGACTTCATCCGCGGACTGAGCCCCTATCCTGCCGCATGGACCACGCTCGACAACGGGGGCAAGCAGACCGACATCAAAATCTATCAGTCGGCAAAAACAAAGACTTTCAACCCCGACGAAACGCCAACCGACGACTGGAATATAGAGCCAGGGATCATCCAGACTGACGGCAAGTCGTTCCTCCGCGTATCCACCGCCGACGGATGGCTTAACATCCTCACGCTCCAACAGTCGGGCAAGAAGCGGATGCCCATTGCCGATTTCCTACGTGGATTCAAGCTGGCGGACAATGCCAGGTTCTTTTGAGTTCGTAGTTTGCAGTTTGTAGTTTATAGCGGGTTTGTTATTGTAGGTATTGCCATTCTGCGATTCAGAGAGGCTTCTGCTGCCTGACGTAAGAAAACAAAAAAATCATCCGGATGGCTACTACAAACTATAAACTATAAATTACAATCTAAAAAGAATCTATGATTTATCCAATTGTTTGACCGTGCTTCGCTCGGTCGGATGTGCGGTCGGGACGACCACAAACCCAGCCGATGTCCTATCAGGCTGCGGGCGGTTTCGGAAAACGAAAATGGGGTAAAAAAAATCGCCGTCTTGCGTGTGATTTTTTTTCGGGAAGCCCTTTTTATGGGGGCTTCCCTTTTAAAATCACACCCAACCCGGCTTTAATTGAGCTCCATACTTTTTTAGAAGTGGGAACTAAAGAGCAAGACGAAGACCGAGGTAGATGAAGCGGATGTCAGGCGTGTTGCTGCCGCGGAAAGCCACACGGCAGCCCCTGGCGGGGAGGCTCCAGCTACCGCCCCGGAACACACGGTGGGAGCCCGACGAAGGACCCTGCGGGTTCATCTGAGGACTACGGCTGTAATATTCCCCGTCATACCAGTCCTGACACCACTCCCACACGTTGCCCGACATGTCGTAGATGCCCAGCTCGTTCGGGGATTTCGTGGCGACATCATGTGTGCCATAGTCTGGACTGTCTTCACCTACACCATCACATGCATTGTCGTCATACCAAGCCACATTGCCCAAGATGTAGCTGCCTGAATACTTATAGCCACCGCTCTTCTGACCGCCTCGCGCGGCATACTCCCACTCCGCCTCCGTGGGCAGACGGAAACGCTCACCAGTCAGGCTGTTCAGCTTGTTGATGAATCTCTGGCAGTCGTCCCATGACACACACTCCACCGGACGCTTGCTGCCCCTGAAATCAGAAGGGTTGCTGCCCATCACAGCCTGCCACAATTCCTGGGTGACCTCCGTCTGCCCGATATGGTAATCACTCAAGGTCACGCAGTGAGCGGGTTTCTCGTCATCATAGGGATCTTCGTCGCCCTGCTCGCCCGTCGCACCCATCGTGAACGTGCCGCCTTTCACATAAACCATCGTGAATGAGACACCATTGACTGTAAAAGTGCGTTTGGAGATGAAGTCGCTTTTCGTTAGGTTCGACACGTTATAGGTGTAGGCTTGTGGAACAGACTGCTGCGCCATGACCGCCAATGAAAACATCATTAACAGCATTGTCAAAACTTTCTTTCCCATAGTCTTTGTTTTTATGGGCATATTTATTAACTTTAATCTAAAAAAAACGAAAATCAAATCCCATTCCGAAGGAATTAACTCCAATTTCTGAAAGAAATTATAACTCCATCCGAAGGGATATAACTCCAATTTCTGAAAGAAATTATAACTCCATCCCGAAGGGATTTAACTCCAATTTCTGAAAGAAATTATAACTTCATCCGAAGGGATATAACTCCAATTTCTGAAAGAAATTATAACTCCATCCCGAAGGGATTTAACTCCAATTTCTGAAAGAAATTATAACTTCATCCGAAGGGATATAA
>JAEEGG010019318.1_pt1 | contig 13753 bp, 6 predicted proteins | sample 9134161 | NCBI WGS metagenome assembly JAEEGG01 (sample SAMN16246543, study PRJNA631951) | gut metagenome | biome: gut microbiome; feature: rumen; material: CR-attached | host: Bos | place: Iran: Karaj | collected 2018-10 | reverse complement strand
AGGCGCCCTCTATTACAACAACGGCACCACAGAGAACACCAACTATACCGGCAACACCGACAATGTCAGCAGCGACTACTATTCGTCGCCCAAAGGCATCAAGGCCGGCGTGAAGACGCAGGTGGGCAACAGCTACACCTACGGCGGCGGTATGGTCATCAGCGGTGGCAAACTCAAGGTGACCACCAGCGGCCGTAACGCTGAAGGCATCGAGAGCAAGAACTACCTCAATATCACCGGCGGCGAGATTTATATCAACGCCTACGACGACGGCATCAACTCGGCGCAGGACATGACCATCACGGGCGGCTACATCTATTCCCGCTCCAACAACAACGACGGCATCGACGCCAACGGCAACATCTACCTCAACGGAGGCCTGGTCTATGCCATCGGCTCGCGCTCGCCTGAACTGGCCATCGACGCCAACAGCGAGGAGGGCAAGAAGGTCTATGTCAACGGCGGCGTCATCATCGCCGTGGGCGGCATCGAGAACGGTGCCTCCTACAACCAACCCAAGATTCAGCAATCCTCCGTCAGTAGCAACACCTGGTACACCGTCACCTACGGCGACAACAGTGTAGCATTCAAAACTCCCACCGTCAGCACCGGCGGTGGTCACGGCGGCCCTGGCGGCAGTTCAAGCGGACTTGTCATCTCCGCCCCCAGCACACCCTCTCTTGCCACCGGCAACAACGTCACCGACGGCACCTCTCATTTCGAAGACAATTGCTATGTCGGAGGCGGCAGTGTTGGAATCGACGAAGTGGAGGCCGGGCAGCAGAATGTCAACGACCCGCGCGTCTTCACCCTCGATGGCCGCTACCTCGGCACCGAGGTCCCCGCCACCTTCCGCGGCGTCTACATCCAGCACGGCAAGAAGCACATCAAGCTGCAGTAACCCCACCGGGACATCCAGCAAACACACGAAAGCCCCTCCATGACGGAGGGGCTTTCTTTCTCTTTTTCTCCCGCTGCGCGTAATCCTTTTGTGAGAACGTGAATTGCCGTAATTTGTCCATGAATTGCCGTCAATTAACCCCCTTCGAGTAATTCGCCTTTCTTAATTCTTAATTCTTAACTCTTAACTCTTAACTCTTTCCTCCTCCCGCTCCGCGTAATCTTTTTGTGCGAACGTGAATTGCCGTAAATTGTCCGTTAATTGCCGTTTTTATATTCTCAATTACAAATATTACTCACGCATTTAACTATAAAAAAGCATAAATATTGTGCTGCAAGATGTAGCCAGGAACAGGCAGACGGTTGGAACCGATGTAGCCTGTGTATCAAAGTTCCTGTCCCCGCGATTCTTGTCCCCTTATTTCTGCAAAATGATATTTGCCAAGCAAACGGCTACTTCCTGTGTCTCTTCTCTAGGCCGCCAGGCGAGGATATAGCTCACTTGAGCACTGATTACATGGTATCCCTTTTGATATAATTCCTCCATCTGCTGTTTCCTCGCCTTTGACAAACATGCTATAAAGTCGCCTTGTTGTGAGATAAGGTAGCCATTGGAATATTTTAAACCATCACCGCTACGCAGTCTTAAAACCTTATCTTTACGCTCTTTGAAGTAATCAAGCCAAACATCATGTAGATTGAGGCTTATAGAGATGTTGGTTTGATCTAAAACAGGCTTATTGTAGATGTACAGGTTTCGACGAGCACGTGTAAGACCAACATATATGGTGCGCAGGTCGTCAGGATCGGTGGTGTCGGGTTCTGAAACAAAGAGGTGAACTGTGTCAAACTCGCGCCCTTTGGCTTTATGAATAGTGCTTACGAACACACAGTTGTTGTCGAATGAGACAAAATCCTCCACATCGCTTTCCAAAAGGAATTGGCGTAAATCACTCCGATAGATTGTCCGGTTAATCTGTTCGTAGTCTTCCCAAAAATGTCTCATTGCTGGCAGAAGTCGGCTTGTGGCATAGTTTTGGCAAGTACGTTCTTTTGCGGCTTCCCAAACGTCTTTACTTATAACAGAGCCTTCATCTCCGAGATATTTGACAAAATAACGTACTTCTGCGAGATTAATAAAGCGGAATCCGCTGCCAGATTGCACCAATAATGCACGAATACCATGTTGCTCTAACTGATAAGCCACTTGTAATGCCTGTTCGTTGGTACGAGTCAAAATGGCAGTAGAACCATTAATTGCCGAACGTTGAATAACAAACTTTGCATCATTAGGAATTGTTTTCACAACACCCTTATCTGTTGTTACAGCTTTAATCGGGGTGTGTTTCATACGGTTTGGTATGCGCCGTACAAAACGGTTGGCTTGGTTGACAATTTCCTGTGCTGACCGATAATTGTCGGTCATCTCATACAATGTAGCGTTATGGTCAACCACAAGCGAGTGGAGGTATTTCGAATTGCTTCCACGGAAAGCATAAATATTTTGATCATCGTCTCCTACAGCAATCACACGCATCTCTTCATTTCGTTGCATGAGAGCTCGTACCAAACGATAATCATCAGGTCCCATATCTTGTGCCTCATCGATGACAAGCACACTTTTTGCAATTTTTGCAGTTTCTACCTCACTATTTTCGATCATCTCTGCAGCTCGCTGCACTACGCTGTCAGCTTCTTCAAGTGAGCCCTGTTTGCCGAGCAAATCAAAACTATAGGAATGGAAAGTTTTTATATCAACAAAATGTGCTGCGTTTCCTACCAAATCCATAAGACGTTTCTTGAATTCAGTGGCTGCTGCTCTTGAAAATGTAAGCATCAGCAATTGCTCATGTTTCACGTCTTCGAGTAGTAGGAGCGAAGCTAATTTATGTACCAGAACACGAGTTTTTCCACTTCCAGGACCTGCTGCAACTACAGTATAGCGCGATTCCTTGTCGTTTATTATCTCCAGCTGACGAGAGGATAGCGTGCCAAATATTTTCTTGTATTTAGCAGGTGTGATATTCTGGTTGATTTCAGTCTTGCGATCTTCCTTGAAATACTTGTTGATGAAGCGACGATAATCCATGGTGAAGTAGTCGCTTACGTATTGTAGCGCTGCGTCGTAGTCACGCACCATCAGGTTGGCATATTCACCGACAATATGAATTTGTTGGATTCGCTGCTTATAGAACTCATCCAGTAGACGATAGTTTTCTTTGGTGTATCTTGCCTTACGCTCCACTTTACGGCTAAGCTGCATGGTGTTATATATAACCAAGAAACCGCCCTCAATTTTTAGCAATTCATTTTTGCTCAGGAACAGTAGCGCCTCCTCCATATCAGAAAGGGTAGGCGGGTCGGATAGCGATAACTGAGAAGTGTTGTATTGGTTAAGTAGACCTACCAACGAGAAAGGAACGAAAGAACTATCCTTTTCAATTTTCTGTGCACTAATTGTTTCTACGACAAATTGACAAAGGCCTGCTCTTCGTTCGAAATGTTGCATTGTTGCATCTGCATCAACTTGCAAGCGAAGACTTACACTTCCGGCTGCAGTATGTTCTTCTTTTCTTACGTATCCTTTAAGACGCAAGAAATATAGTAATGTTTTGATGCGTTTTACATTACAGAAAGACATTCCTTGCGATTGAGCCTCTTCGTTTAGCTCTTTGTAGTTCAGTTCACGAGTCTTATCTGTGAGGTTTGTGAGAAGGAATCGCTCAAGCTGCAATGTGTTTTTAAGTTCACGCATCGTGTTACTTTTGGGAAGGCCTGCTAACATATCTTGACTGTCAGCCAAAATGCCTTCTTGCCGCATTAGGTTTACATTGCGAATAACGGATTCCTTCGACATTCCCAACACATCGGCTAAGTAATCAATACGGCTTTCCGCTTCATCACTATTTTGCTGTGTTGCGCGACGGCTAATTAGCGAGCTGATAATTCTGACAGCCTCCTCACGAGTTGTATCATCAAACAAAGATGAACGAGTAATTCGTCGACGAGCCTCATCCATGTTTCCCACGGTGATTCCTGTGGCAAAAACATGTGGAGCATTGCTACCTCGTTCAATGAAACCAGCATCCTCTAATGCTGCAATGGCCGCCTTGATTCTTGTCTCCACATCGTCTACTTCGTCACCCCATCCTGCTTTACGTGCTATTTCAAGAGGGGAACAGCTTACAGTTGGACGCTGTTGTGTCATATCTTTTATAGCTCTCCACACCTGCTGAATTTCACTAATGGAAAGTTTTGTTTGATTTAGTAGGATGAAGTGCTTGTCAAGGTCGCTATCGGCATACAAAACATAACAATCAGCCTCCATGTGGGGGTCACGTCCGGCACGACCAGCTTCCTGAATGTAGCTTTCCAAAGAGTCACTAATGTCGTAGTGAATTACCAAACCCACATCTTTTTTGTCAACACCCATTCCGAAAGCTGAGGTGGCTACGATAACCTGAGTCTCTCCATTCATAAAAGCATCCTGATTGTGTATTTTATCAGCAGCCTCCATCTTCCCATTGAATGGGAGTGCCCGAATACCGTCTGCTCTTAAATGATCCGATAACTCTTTGGTGCGTTTTGTGCGACTTACATATATGATAGAAGGGCAATTGTGGCCAAGAATAAGAGATCGTAATTGGTTGTATTTATCATCGTCTGTGTCAGAATGAATAACTGTGTAGTGTAGATTCTTTCTTTCTGAATTGGCAGCAAAGACTTTAAGGTTCAGATTGAGTTTCTGCATAAAGTAGTCGCAGATATCTGTAATAACTTTTTGCTTAGCTGTAGCGGTGAAGCAAGATACAGCGATAGGTTGTTGCTGTTGCTTCAGCTCTTGAAGATGACGAATAAAGTCGCCAATATATAGGTAATCTACTCGGAAATCTTGTCCCCATGCAGAAAAACAGTGGGCCTCGTCGATAACAATACGTACCACATTTCGGCCAAGAAGCAAGCGTTCGATTGTTTTGCTCCGCAGCATCTCGGGTGCGATATACAGTAAGTTCGCTGAACCGTCAGCCACTTGTTGTACTGCACTGGCTCGTTCGATTGGATCAAGGAGCCCGTTAATTGTTACCGCATCACTTATACCACGTTCGGCAAGATTGTCTACCTGATCTTTCATGAGCGATTGCAACGGGGAAATGACCACTGTAAGACCATGCGTATTTCGACCAGCCATTAAGGCAGGTAGTTGGAACGTAAGGCTCTTTCCGCCACCAGTTGGGAAAATGGTTAGTATCGACTCGCCACGGATAGCAGCTTCAACAGCCTCCTGTTGCATCCTTTTCCCATCAAATAGACGGAATTCATCATATCCAAAGAATTCTTGAAGTCCTTTATGGGCATCCAGTTGATTCCGGCAGTATTCGCATTCTCCACAGGGTGTATTTCTCAGCAGATTCATCACACTGGCCATATGTGGATGGTTGCGTTGTACCCAAGCTGGTGTAATACTCATAATATCATCTGCCCCAATAACAGCAAGGGCATAAGCCAACTCTACAGGATAGCTATTGGTTAGTTTGCTGATATTAATATTGCCACAAATTTTCCCGTGATACTCATTCGCAATCAATGAGCTAATATCGGTTCTATACGATATCAGACGCCCCAAAAGAGAAGATTGGGTTTGTGGGGAATATCCGACATATTTGAGAAAGCCACTAAACTCCGGTTTGTCGTGTAACAGTTGATAGAGTATCTCTTTTTTCTGCCCATTAAGATGTTTCCACGCTTCCACTTCGTCAAAGAAGAGGTCTTTGGCTTTCTTAGCATCGTTGACAGGATTGTTCAATTCGTCGACCTGAAGTTTGTCATCTTTCACCAAACGGTGATAAGGTTTGTTTGGGAAGAGCAGTGGCGAAAGGGGAAGGGTGTCAATATAGGTATGCTTGCCTTTAATGGCAGCATATTTCAGGTCAAACTTAATAATGTTATGACCACAAATATACTCACAATTGTAGATGAACCGCTGAAACTCATCCAATGAATTGGTGTGCAACACGGCACCGTCTTCTCGAACCACCCCGAAGTCTTTTGCCTGCTTATTCTGAAAGCTAACCTCTGTATCAATAAAGGCAATCATATTTCCTTTATGCCAATAGATTTAAGGTATTCGTAGGTGCTGTCGTAAATCTCGGGCTTCCGACTCTTGTCCTCATATTCACCAGTGGCATCTCTTTTATTGTTCCCTTCAGGAACGCAGATTACCATTCCTTGACGAGCGCGTGTGAGGAGGACTCGATAAGCATTGAGTTGGTAAAGTTTACGCACCTCCTTATTGATGCGGTTCCATCGGGTACCACCGTTGAACTCGGCGCATCACGCCTGTTTGAACATTTCCTTGATGCTGCCCAATGACCCCAACACACCGGTGGCCTCGTATGGCAGGTAGACGGTCTTGTTCTCCTGTCCACCGGCTATATCGCGCAGGCTCTCGATGTATTTTACTGCCAGCAGGTAGTTTACGGGGTTGGCTCCGCTGCCGGCAACGGCTTCGGAGACATTGCGGATGGCTGTGGCTTCGGCTTCGGCTTGCAAAATCTTTGCTTTTGCCTCGCCTTCGGCCTTGAGGATATTAGCCTGTTTCTCAGCTTCGGCGGCGTTGATTTCCGCTTGTTTCTCACCCTCGGAGTTCAGGATCTGGGCTTGCTTCTCTCCCTCGGCTTTCAGAATCTCGGCACGACGGTTGCGTTCGGCCTGCATCTGCAGTTCCATGGTGCAACGGATGCTCTCGGGCGGGGTGATGTCCTGCAACTCGACTCGATTGACCTTGACGCCCCACTTGTTTGTGGCGTCGTCGAGCACGCTGCGCAGCTTGGAGTTGATGGTGTCGCGGGAGGTAAGCGTCTCGTCCAGTTCCATCTCACCGACCACGTTACGCAGAGTGGTTTGGGTCAGTTTCTCAATGGCGACGGGCAGGTTCTGGATTTCATAGACAGCTTTCATCGGGTCCACCACCTGAAAGTAAATCAATGCGTTGATTTCGGTCATAACGTTGTCCTTGGTAATGACGCTCTGCTTGTCGAAATCATACACTTGTTCGCGCATGTCGATATGTGAGCTGCTGGTAAGCGATCCGTTTTGCTTGCGGACGATGGTGTCCTTTGCTCTTTCAATTATCGGCAGTATGATGTTGATGCCGGCGTTGAGGGTGCGATTGTATTTTCCCAGCCGTTCGATAATCAGGGTTTCGGATTGGGATACGATTTTGATGCCGCTGAGGACATAAATTACCACAAGTACAATGAGTACTATTAATACAATTGGTGTCATAACGTTATTATTTTAATATTCTGTTATTCTGTTTTTTTCTTTTACTGTGACAATGATGCTGTCACGGGCGATGATGATCACTTCCGTTCCGGCGGCAATAGGATGTCCGTCTTCTGTGACGGCTTTCCATTCGTCTCCGTCAACCTTGACGCGTCCGAGTTGTTTGTTGTGGTCGATTTCCTCCGTGACCATGCCGCTCCTCCCGATGAGGGCGTCTGCGTTGGTTTTTACATCATTATTCTTTCTCTGCAGAAATTTCAGCACGAATGGTCGGACAAAGAGGAACGTGAGCAGCGACACGATGGCGAAAATCGATAGCTGCCAAGTGAAAGATCCCCCAAGGTATCCAACCAAAGCGGAAGCTAGTGCACCGAACGCGAAGCAGACCGCTCCGAATCCGGCGGTAAAAATCTCAACAATTATCAGAATGATGGCGGCAATCAGCCAATAATAATGAAGTTGCATATCAAAAAGGTATAAATGTTCAAACTGCAAAGATACGCATTTTTTCTAATATGGCAAAATAATGTTTCGCGCGGGCGGGAAACATTGTCTCTCATTTATTGTCGATTTGCTGTGTGATTTCCCAATCTATTGCTATACCGCTACCTTATGCCCAACTCTTCATCCCCAATCATCCGTACAAGTTCAATGAGAAATGTTTGGATTTGAATTAATTACAGACGAGCTTGTGCGGGTACTTGTGGGGGTGCTTGTGGGGTGGGAAAAGATGAAGTAAGGAGAAACCACGGAGAAGGTAAAAATCAAGAATTAAGAATTAAGAATGAAGAATGAAGAACGGCGAATGGCTCGAATAACTCGAAGGATATTAATTCATGGACAATTTATGGTAATTCATGTTTGCACAAAAAGATTGCGCGCAGCGGGAGGATTTCCAAGATGAAGCCGACCCGACGAGAAGAGAGAAAAGATCTACTAGATCTACAGGATTTCGCGCAGCGGGAGGAGGAAAGAGTTAAGAATTAAGAATTAAGAGTTAAGAATTAAGAATTGAAAATTGAAAAGTGAAATTATCGAGGTCTCGAAGTCTCGAAGTCTTGAAGTCTCGATGTCTCGAGTCAGATTACGCGAAGCGCAGGGATTTCCAAGATGAAGCTGACCCGACAAGAAAATCTACAGGATTTACAGGATTTCGCGCAGCGGGAGGAAAGTTGAGTTTTTTTTGATTTGAAGTCTTGTTGTCTTGAGGTCTCGATGTCTCGAGTCAGATTGCGCGCAGCGGGAGAGGATGAGTTGACAGGAAAGCAAAGCGGCGCCGGGAGGGCGCCGCCGAAGCTAAAGGGGGATAGGGGAGCGGTGTCGCGATCAGCCTTCGGCACCGAACTCCATGAGGTAGGCTTTGATGAACTCGTCGAGTTTGCCGTCGAGCACGCCGGCGACGTCGGAGGTCTGGTAGTTGGTGCGGTGGTCTTTGACGCGGCGGTCGTCCATGACGTAGGAACGTATCTGCGAACCCCATTCGATTTTCTTCTGCGAGGCCTTGATTTTGTCTTTCTCCTCCATGCGGTGTTTGAGCTCGCGGTCGTAGAGCTGGGAGCGCAGGAGGCGCATGGCGTTCTCCTTGTTCTTGGGCTGGTCGCGGGTCTCGGTGTTCTCGATGAGTATCTCTTCTTCCTCGCCGGTGTAGGGGTCTTTGTACTGGTAGCGGAGACGCACGCCCGACTCCACTTTGTTGACGTTCTGTCCGCCGGCGCCGCCGGAGCGGAAGGTGTCCCAGCTCAGTTTCGACATATCGACCACCACTTCAATTGAGTCGTCTACCAGCGGTGTTACACTGACACTTGTGAAACTCGTCATGCGCTTGCCCTGGGCGTTGAAGGGGGAGACGCGGACGAGGCGGTGTACGCCGGTCTCGGACTTGAGGTAGCCGTAGGCGAAGTCGCCTTCGATCTGCAGGGTGCAGCTCTTGATGCCGGCACCGTCGCCGTCGAGGCTGTTGCTGATGACCACCTTGTAGCCGTGGGTCTCGGCATAGCGTATGTACATGCGCATGAGCATCTCGGCCCAGTCCTGCGCCTCCACGCCGCCGGCGCCGGCGTTGATGGAGAGCACGGCGTCGAGCCGGTCGCTGTCGTTGCGCAGCATGTTCTTGAACTCCAGGTCTTCGACCTTCTTCTGTGTGACGGCGATCTGGGCCAGCAGTTCCTCTTCGGAGGCGTCGCCAGCCTCGAAGAATTCGCCCATCACCTCGAGGTCGCCGCAGGCGGTGTCGACGTCGTTGTAGGCCGTCACCCAGCTCTTCTTGGCGTTGATGCCTTTGACGACCTTCTGGGCCTCCTTGGGGTCGTTCCAGAAGTCGGGGGCCTCGGTCTTCTTCTCCTCATTGGCAATCCATGCCTGCTGTGCCTCGATGTCGAGGAATTTCTTCAGCGCTTCTTTGCGCGCGATGAGGTCTTTTATCTGTTCTTGGTTGGTCATCCTTTTGGGGGTATTTGGGTCGAAGAGTCGAAAGGTCGAAAAGTCTCTTGGCCTCTTAGTCTTTTTGACTTTTTGTCTTTTAGTCTCTAAAATAAAAAAGGGCAAGCTGTTTATATCGCACCGCTACAACCAAACACCCTTGCTGTATTCCTACCCTGGGGGATTCAATGGGAGCTGGTCGTATAAGACTTGCCCAATCCTATTGATATACAGGCGCGTGCCTGCAACCTTTGTCTCTCTTTCGGACTGCAAAGATACGTACTTTTTTCTATACGGCCAAATTTATTTTAGTCGAAAAGACGACGAGTGGCTGAGTCATTGAGTCTTTGAGTCAAAGAGTCAAAAAGCACTTAAAAATTAAGAATTAAGAATTAAGAATTAAGAATGAAATGAGGTAAAGTTTACAGTTTATAGTTTACAGTTTATAGTTTACAGTTTATAGTTTACAGTTTATAGTTTACGGTTTGCAGTTTACGGTTTACAGTTTACGGTTTACAGTTTAAAGATGCTACGCAGTCAAATCATTAAACATTAAACTCTAATCATTAAACTTTATTTCACTTTTCACTTTTCACTTTTCACTTTTCACTTTTCACTTTTAGTATGGGTCGACGTCGAAGACGACCGATACACCCGACCAGCCTTCCTGTTTCACCAGGTCGTCGGCCATCTGCATGATGACGCGCTTGGCGTCGGCGACGGGTTCGTTGCGGTCGAAGCGGAGGGTGATCTGCTTGATGTAGAGTGCGCGGATGCGGCTGACAAGCGGGTATTCGGGTCCCATGACGCGGTTGCCGAAGGTGGCGCGCAGCTGCGTGGCCAGCCAGGCGGCGGCGGTGTCGAGAAGCGACGGGTCGCGGTGGCGGAGGGTGATGCCTATGAGGCGGTAGAACGGCGGATAGCGGAAGATGCGCCGCTCTTGAATCTGCTCTTCGTAGAAGCTGTTGTCGGGTGACTGGGTGACTGGGGGGCTGAGTGGCTCTTCGACTTTTTGACTTTTCCACTCATCGTCTCGTTCGTTCTTGACGGCTTGCAGCACCATGTGGTCGGGGTTGAAGGTCTGTATGATGACCTGTCCGCCGCTTCCGTGGCGGCCGGCGCGGCCGCTGACCTGGGTGAGCTGCTGGAAGGCCCGCTCGTAGGAGCGGAAGTTGGGGAAGCTCCAGATGTTGTCGGCGTTGACGACTCCCACGACAGAGACATGCTCGAAGTCGAGGCCTTTGGTGACCATCTGTGTGCCGACGAGGATGTCGATGCGGCGGTTCTGGAAGTCGTTGAGGAGTTCGAGGTACTGGTTTTTCTGCAGCGTGCTGTCGAGGTCCATGCGAGCCACTGTGGCGTCGGGATACATGATTTGCAGGTCTTCCTCGATGCGCTCGGTGCCTACGCCGACCATGCGAAGATGAGAGGAGTGGCACGCCGGGCATTCGGACGGAACGGGGATGGAGTAGCCGCAGTAGTGGCAGCGGAGCGAGTTGGTGGCTTTGTGGTAGACGAGCGACACATCGCAATGGATGCATTGCGGCACATGGTGGCAGTCGTCGCATTCGAGGCGCAGGGAGAATCCGCGCCGGTTCTGGTAGAGGATGACCTGCTCGTGTCGGGCAAGGGCTTGGTCGATGGCGGTGAGGAGCGTCTGGCTGAAGTGGCCGTGCACCTCGTGGTTGCGGTGGGCTTCGCGCATGTCGACCACCTTGACTTCGGGGAGGCTGTAGCCGCCGAAGCGTTTGTGGATGGTGGCCAAGCCGTAGTGGCCGTTGGAGGCGTGCCAGTAACTCTCGATGCTGGGGGTGGCGCTGCCGAGGACGACGCGTGCGTTCCATCGCGAGGCGAGGTAGAGGGCTGCGTCGCGTGCCTGGTAGCGGGGTGCGGGGTCCTGCTGCTTGTAGCTGGGGTCGTGTTCCTCGTCGACGATGATGAGTGCGAGGTCGCGGAAGGGTAGGAGGAGGGCGCTGCGGGCGCCGAGGAGCACCTGGAAGCTGCCATCGCCGTTGGCCAAGGTGCGGTTCCACACCTCGACACGCTGGCTGGCCGAGAAGCGCGAGTGGTAGACGCCCACCTTGTCGCCGAAATAGCGTTTGAGGCGGTTGATGACCTGGGTGGTGAGGGCTATCTCGGGCAGCAGCAGCAGCGCCTGGCGCCCTTGACGCACCACCTCGTCGATAAGCTTGATGTACACCTCTGTCTTTCCGCTCGACGTGACTCCGTGGAGGAGGAATGTGTTATTGTGTGAATGCTTTAATGCGTCAGTCGCTTGCGTGGCCTGATTTCCAAATCCACTCATTCCCGAACTAACACATTCAAACGCCTGTTGCTGTTCCTCGTTGAGCACGATGTTCTGCGGGTCGAGCAGGTCGTTTTTGCCATAGCTCTCGATGCGGCTTTCCAGATGCTCTTCGCACACCAGGATGCCGTTTTTGAGCAAGGTCTGCAGGGCCGACCCTTGCGGCAGCAGGCGCTTGGCCACGGGTTCCTTCCCCAGATGAGAGAGCTGGGCGAGCTGCAGCAGGAATTCGACCTGCTTGGTGCGTTTCTTCTTCTCCAATTCGTCGAACAGCTGGCGCTGAGCCTCGTCGGAGCGGTAGGCTTCGGCCAGACGCAGGTAGGTGGATGTCTTGGGGGTGAAACGCTGGCGCAGTTCTTCGTCCATGACGACGATGGAGCGTTCAATCATGGAGCGGATGAGCGGCATGACCTTCTGCACACCCAGGGCGTGGCCGATGTCGGCGACCCGCATCACAGGGTGGTCGCTGAGCAGGTGCACCACCTGTTGCTCGTTTTTGGAGAGGGCCGACAGCTCGCCGTCGAAGTCGGGGTGGATGGCCACAGCGCTTTCGCTGGCCAGCTTCATGCCAGCCGGCAGCGCCACCGCCATCACGTCGCCGGGATAGCACATATAGTAGCGGGCCATCCATTCCCAGAACTCCATCTGGCGTTCGGTGACGATGGGAGAGGTGTCGAGGATGGCCATGATATACTTGGCTCGCCAGGGCGGCTGCTGGGTGTGGAGCCGTCGGACGAGGGCCGAATAGATGCGCTGGCGGCCAAATTGTACCACCACGCGCTGACCGGGTTGCAACAATCCGTTATACTCTTGCGGCACACGGTAGGTGTAGCAGTCGGGGATGTGCAGCGGCAGCAGTACGTCGACGTAGTATATCTGGGTCTCTTCCATCGGCAATGTTTAAAAGTTAATGGTTAAAGAGGCTGACGCGGTTTGTTGATGCGCAAGCTCTTTAACCATTAACCTTTAACCTCAAACCTTTATCTTAGTGCAGGAATGCCAGCAGAATACCGGCGGCTACTGCCGAGCCTACCACGCCGGCCACGTTGGGACCCATGGCGTGCTGCAGCAGGTAGTTGGTCTTGTCGTCCTCGAGACCCACGTTGTTCGACACACGGGCGGCATCGGGTACGGCACTGACACCGCTGTTTCCGATAAGGGGATTGATCTTGTTACCCTCTTTCAGGAAGAGGTTCATAATCTTCACGAAGAGCACACCGCAGAAGGTGGCCACGATGAACGAACCGGCGCCGAGGCCGAAGATCATCACCGACTTGCCGGTGAGGAACACGGAAGCCTGGGTCGAGGCGCCCACTGTGATGCCGATGAGCAGGGTGCAGATGTTGACCACAGCGTTGGAGGCCACATCGGAGAGGCGCTTGGTGACGCCGCACTCTTTCAGCAGGTTGCCGAAGAAGAGCATACCCAGCAGAGGCAGACCGCTCGGCACGATGAAAGCGCAGAAGAGGAGACCGATGATGGGGAAGGTAATCTTCTCGAGCTTCGAGACCTGACGCGGCGGTTTCATGCGGATGGTGCGCTCCTTGGGAGTAGTCATCAGGCGCATGATGGGCGGCTGTATGACGGGGACGAGGGCCATGTAGGAATAGGCCGACACGGCGATGGCACCCATCAGGTCGGGAGCCAGCTGCGAGGAGATGAAGATGGCCGTAGGACCGTCAGCACCACCGATAATACCGATGGCACCGGCTTCGTTGGGCATGAAGCCGAGGGCCAAAGCACCCATGTAGGCGGCAAAGATACCTATCTGGGCGGCGGCGCCGATAAGCATCAGCTTGGGGTTGGAGAGCAATGCCGAGAAGTCGGTCATGGCTCCGATACCTA
>JAEEGG010019316.1_pt1 | contig 13754 bp, 15 predicted proteins | sample 9134161 | NCBI WGS metagenome assembly JAEEGG01 (sample SAMN16246543, study PRJNA631951) | gut metagenome | biome: gut microbiome; feature: rumen; material: CR-attached | host: Bos | place: Iran: Karaj | collected 2018-10 | reverse complement strand
AACATCATACATCTGATTACTTCAGCCCTCGTTTCATCCCTCCTTTACTCCTCCTTTAGTCCTCCTTTAGTCCTCCTTTGGTCTCCTTCTGCAAAGATGACCAATAATCGCCCCCGTTGGACCACCGCTCCAGGCACAGGCTCCCTACGGTCGCCAGAGCCTTCCGCTAAGAAAAGCGGTACAGTCCAACCGATGCCAAACCGAGCGCCATTTGAGCTTGCTTAGGCTCTCCCGAGGTGCGAACCGATGGAGCAGCGAGAGCAGAGTGAAGCTGGCTTCGACTATGCCGAGTCGTGACAGAAGTGGACAAAACGTCAAGGAGGAAGACGATAGTCAATGGGTCAACGAGCCGCTTGACGATGATGTCTGCTGTTTAGATAACGATAATGAACGCCCTCGCTTGCGTCTTTCAGACGACCAAGTGTGGCAAGAGATAATAAAGATAGCAGGTGTAACCTGCAGTAGTGATTTTCAAAAAATAGATAAGACGAAACAACGAGAACTGACGGATCAGCGAGAACAGAGACATGCTTGCATGACCTTTGTCGAGTCGCGACGGAAGTCGATAGAATCAAGCGTTAGGCCAGTTGCGAGAGTTGTATTTGAAGAGAATACAGGACTAACAAATGTTGAACCAGTCGATTATATTATAGAGACAATTCTCCAATAATTCAAGTAATCAACCCTCCTGTTGCTAAAGACGTGACAAACCTGTCCCCTGTCATACATCATACAGGGTTGTTAAACGACCATAAAAGAAATCTTAAATAGTATTTTGTGTAATTGTTCATAGTGATTAAACATAACCGTTATGATACTAAATATTGATAATTTGGGAATTGTCAAGTCTGCGAGAATTGATCTTTCCAAGAGGCTTACTCTTTTCTGTGGTAGAAATAGTACAGGAAAGACATATGTGTCGTATATACTCCATGCTTTTCTGACAGACGGCAAAGTGTTCAAGCTCGACAGCGCGAAGAGTATCGCCCGTCAAATCTTGGAGAATCGTAGTTTCCGGATAGATAAGAAAAGTGTTGACGAGTGGTTGTCTAAGAACTGCCGCGAAGTCATGAACCAATTGGGGAGTGTCTTTGCCATATCCGATAGCACCAAGGAAAAACTCTTCTCGGATTTCAACCTGAGCGTGGACTTCACAGATAACGACTATCAGGCCGCCATTGCTAATACCGTCATCAATGCTCAGATGTCCGATGGGCAGTTTGTCTGGAAGGTTATGAAAAAGGCAGGTGAAGAACTGGTTCGAGTGGAGTGTAATGTGGATGACTCAAGTATAATGACTGCAGAATCATTCCGACTTGCAAATCTGCTGTGTAATATCTTCCGTGACCTTTCACTTGGTAAAGACTGCGGTGTCAGAATGCTTACTGTGGAGAGGAATAGTATCTATACCTTCAAGACTGAATTGTCATTGAGCCGCAATGAATTGATAGACCGGATACAGGCTCAGTCAGATAAGTCCGAACTTGACATCTTTGACATCATCAACAGTTCATCGCGTCGTTATCCCTTAGCTGTCAGAAGTAGCCTGAAGGTGGCTAACGATTTGGAAAATGTCCAAAAGGCCGATAGTCCTTATGCAGAAATCTCCAGACAGATTGAAGAAAATATCCTTGGTGGCGAGGTGAGTATGACCAAAAATGGTGATGTGGAATTCCGGGCCAAGAGCATGCTCAAGTCCAAGCGGCTTCCCTTCCATCTGTCATCTTCCATAGTCAAAACTATGGCCAGCCTTGTGATATATCTTAGGCATATGGCGCGACCCTCTGACACTTTGATTATTGATGAACCCGAGATGAACTTCCACCCTGATGTCCAGATTGTGTTGGCAAGGATATTTGCCATTCTCGTAAATAAGGGCTTGAAAGTAGTGATTAGCACACATAGCGATTATATTGTCAGGGAATTCAACAATCTGATTATGGCTGGTGCTATCGTTGCCAAAGACGGCATGGAGACTGTTACTTCACTTGGTTATACACCGGAAATGCTCGTACGTCAGGATGAACTCACGGTCTTGTTGTTCAAATTGGTTAAAAAAAATGTAGTCAATACAGTTTCTCTTGCCATTGATGATGAAGGCTTTGCTGTGGATTCCATTGATGACACCATCCAAAAACAGAATGTCACGGCTGAGACGTTATATGCTAAATTGTATTCTGAGGAGTAATGATTGAGTATGAGCTTTTAACCAGAATGCTGTCTGGCGATTTCTTGTCCACCAACCAGCAGATGATGGAGGAACCAAAGCTGGACGGTGCTCACACCTGTGATATTGTAGGCAAGGGCGTTGACCATTTTAAGGTCTATCGCTACGACCTTGACAAGTGTGATTTCTTGCCTTTCTTCAATAAAGATCATGATGATGAGAAAATCGGCTATGTGTCACCTAATCCCACACCTGCTGGACTTTTGAAGTTTTGCGATTATATCTTGCTGGCTTCTGTTGATGACAAACTATATATTATTTTAGTGGAGATGAAGAGCGGCAAGCCTGCTGGGGCCTCTCAGCAGTTGGCTGCCTCCAAGGCTTTCATTGACTATATCAGAGCCTCTGCAGAGCGCATCAAGACGCTGTGTGGTTGTAACGATTTCGATGATAGGAACATTATCCTTCGCAAAGTGTTGTTAAAACCCGCACCAAAAACTCGCCCGACCACGAACATTGGAAAAAACAACACCCAGATTAATTGGGGCGCCGACCCTATTGAGTTGAAGACTTCCGTATTTCCACTACTGAAAGTGTGTCAATGTCGTCAGAGATAAACAAGCAGCTTTGTTGCTATCTGGTATCTGTGTGAGAACCATTCACCGTGAACCCTGAACCATTTGTGGCTTTGCAGCCAACAGCCAAACAAACAAATAGCATGTATAAGCAGGGAAATGTGAGAGGAAAGAATTACTCTCGACCCCAGACCCTTGACCCTTGACTCTTGACAAATAAAAGAAACATGGAGCGTAATTTTGAGAATTTGCATGTATGGCAAGAGGCGAGAACCTTTGTGAATGAAGTTTATGCTATGATGCAGAATTGTAAGGACTTTGGATTTCGGGATCAAATTCAGAGGGCAGCTGTAAGTATAATGAATTGACGCCAAGCCGAACGCAATGTGAGCTCGCTCAGACACTGCTGAGGCGCGAAGGAAATCGACAAGGTCAATAATATTGCCGAGGGTAATGAATCCGGATCTGATGCCAAGTATGTAATTTTCCTCTATATAGCAAAAGGCAGTTGTTCCGAAGTACGTTCTATGCTATTTCTCTGAGAGGATTTAGGTTTCTGTACGCCAGATAAACATAAAGAGCTACACGATAAGGCCCAATCTATTTCAAGTAGTTTGAAAAAACTCATCACATATATAGAGAATCATAAGCACTCCAGGCTCTAGTCTCTCGACCCCAGACTCTCGACTCTCGACTCTCGCCCCCCAGACTCTCGACCCCAGACTCTCGACTCTCGCCTCCAGACTCTCGACTCTTGACTCTCGCCCCTTGACCCCAGACCCTCTCCTCCATCCTCTCAGAAGTAAATTGTCAATCTTTTCTAAAAAAAAAGAGTTATTTGAAGTAAAATTTGTAACTTTGCACCCTGCGATGGCCTCATTGAGCCCCGTAAGTTGACGGTTCTAATCATAAAGTAACTGAAAATCAGAACGATATGATAAGAGGCGAATGTAACGATAATTGTTTAGGGCGCGACACAAGGATGTGTGGTGACCCCATTTCTTGGTTTCCGATGAGAGTGACATACTCGCGTGAACTCAAGGTGAAGGCAGAGCTAGACCGGTTAGAGATAGAAAACTTTTTGCCGATGATGTATAAGTTGGCAGATGTTGATACAGAGAATCCTCGCCGTGAACTGGTGCCAGCCATCAACAACCTCATTTTTGTCCGCTCGTCTAAGCCTCGGATCAGTACTTTGAAATCGACCAATGCGGTGTTGCAGCCCTTGCGCTATATCATGGATCGAACAGCCCAACGGGAGCATACTATTATGACGGTGCCTGATGTTCAGATGCAGAACTTTATGCGCGTCGCTTCCAAGACCGATGACAGTGTACTGTTCCTTAATGACAAGACGGTAGTTGGTAAGGTCGGCAAGCGTGTCCTGATTACAGGAGGTGTTTTCAATGGTGTCACTGGAGTCATCCGCCGTGTCAAGCGCTGTAAGCGTGTGGTCGTTGAACTTGAAGGTATAGCCAGTGTCGCCATTGCTTTCGTCCCAGCTGTTTTGCTCAAGGAAATAGGAAGCTGAGATTAATGAAACAATGATATAACGGCCTCCAGCCATCTTACATCAATCGAAGAATTCTTCCTTCTTCCCTCTGCCATCTTACATCTTCCATCTCGTAGCACATCATCCATCAAACATCTTCCATCTCGTAGCACATCAGCCATCAGCCATCATAAATGATTCGTGTTCGCCTAAAGAATATAACGATACTTTTAACAATTAACAAATTAACAAATACAAGGGCAGGCTCTTATTAGGTCTCTCATAAGTATTTAAAGAAGTTCAGAGTCAGATATGTGTATCGCATCAGCCCTCACACATCAGCCTCCAGACATCTTTATCGGTTCAATAAGTTTCGATGCCTGCCCTTTTTATACGAAAATAATATATATAATAAATGAATTATCGTGCAAGTTGAGAGAAGAGTAGGAGTGTTGCAATAATATTCATCCATGCTCGCATGAAGATGTGATGATTGTAACATGCGATGACAAAGTCATTAAAGCCTGCTTACTCTTCCGAGACGCCGCCGATGATGCATAAATTAACACAGTGAATTTATGAGAGGAATAGTATTAGCCGGAGGCTCCGGCACCCGCCTCTATCCAATCACTAAGGGTATCTCTAAGCAGTTGATGCCTATCTACGACAAACCGATGATATTTTAATCAAAAGAGATAAAGCGGATCAAAGAACCGTTCCCAGATTCAGAGTAATAATACGCCTATATAAAGAAAAAATGTATATATTAGTAAAAGCAGAAAAATGTCCTGATTTAAAGAAGCAAATCAGCGATCTTATAGAGGAAGAAAAAATAGATACTTGGCAATTTATTGTAGAAGACGGCAAGCGTAGGCTTATGCATAAGCCAAGGGATTGTCAGTATGATGATGTTGTTCTACGCTTTATCACAACTCTTGTAGATGGTGTGTCATATATTAAAATTATGCCGACTATCCGCACTGGAGTTGAAAACCAAATGAGAGCAAAAATGCATAAAGGGATTGTCCTTGGTCGATTCGCCGAACTTTTGAATACATATTTTGATGTTATTGACCAATATACTACAATATTGGAATAATATATTGATGCCATTACCATGAAATATCCCAGATATTTGGAAGTTCGTCTTCAGGAAATAAGAGAGATTATAAAAACATGGCCTATTGATAAACCTGTAGAAGAGGTTATGTCTTGGATTCTTCAGTTCGAGCCGGGTCATTATGATTTAGCCCTAAGAGTAATAAAGAATCTGAATGTTATAGGTGAAGATGACTTAAATACTGCCCTTAGTGTAGCATATTCCAAGCTATTGCGTCATGCTCGCGAAAAAGATGATGTTATTACAATTGGCAATACACTCTATATGCCAATTGGGAGTGATGGAAAGAGTGGTGCAATGATAGCTTATAACTTCCGTATGATCAATGACCTGAGCTCATCTTATTTTTTGTCAAAAGATACGTTTGAGTTTGTCAAAGAAGGTAAGATAAATAATCTTGTTTTAGTTGATGATATAATTGCAACAGGAGATCAGTCGGGAGAGCAATTAAAGGAGATAGCTGAAAAAGCTAGATCCTTAGGAATAAAAAATGTGTATTTGGTAACAGCCTTTGGATTTCGTAAAGGTATTGACAGATTAAGAGATACTCAGGTAGCAGATGTGTTCTCTGCTGTTGAATATGATGATAGAGATACGGTAATGAATCTTGATTCTTTGTTTTACGAAAACCTTCCTCATGATATGCGGCAGCAGTATTGGGAAGCCATTTCTAAATACTATGGAGGATATGGTTATGGAAATAGAAATAGTAACGGCCCTATAGGAGGTCTTATCACTTTTTATTATAACACACCAAACTGCTCGCTCAACATGATTTGGGGCAGTAACAATGGTTGGATGCCATTATTTGGCAGAAGGCATGACCGTAGTGCGGCAGAACCAGATCTATATAGCTTAAAGGAATTCATGGAAACCAAGAATGATACAATAAATGTAGAAAAACAAGAATGTTCAATTTACGTTGAAGGGAAAACCGAGGAGCTATTTATTCAGGAACTTGCTCAACGTAATAATAATTTTGGCTATAAGTCTGTAAATGTTATTTCTATCGGTCCATTTGTATCAGAATCTCTTATAACAGCCTTGAAAAAATTTTCAGAAGTAGTCTTCTTTGTGACAGATGATGACATAACAAAGGATAATGCTCATGTGAAAAGTATTAAGGAAGCTACCAAAGATACAGAACTTAAGTCAATGGGTCCAACAATGAGCTATTTTGATATTGATAAGATTAATAAATCGGAATACTTTACCAAGGTGTTTGGTAAAGACTTTATTGGTAACAATGATGATGAAGATTCTTTATATGTTTATTTGGAAAATAAGTTAATTAAAAGAGCATCTGCTGTATATAAGTTAGATAATATGCGTGAGTTGATAGATAATTGTGCAAAGGAGGACAAAATCAAGTCATTAGTGAAGTTATTCCAAAAGGAAGATGCAGAGATTGATGAATGAGAAGAAGGGTTTAGTGAAGTAAAATAAGGTAATAGAAGTATGAAAAAAGTAATGTTAGTGTTTGGAACACGGCCGGAGGCCATTAAGATGTGCCCGTTGGTGAAGGATTTCCTGAAGTATCCCACAGAGCTTGATGAGTGTCGAAGGGAACTCCATCAAGGAGGCACAGGATGTTGGGCTTAATAAGTAGACGGTGAGAAAAACGTAAATGACCATTTTAGCGTAAGGTCATACAAAAATTTTATGTCTACCTTTGTCGCCAGATTCCAAAATATATGTTTATAGCTAGATATACTAAGGAGAACTAAATATGACTGCGATAGTTGCCGTTTTAAATAGAAAATCTGTTGCAATTGCAGCAGATAGTGCAGTTACGGTTGGAAACACGCATAAAGTAGTAAATTGTGGGAACAAAATATTTACTTTGTCGAAATATGAGCCCATTTCTGTAATGACTTACAATTATGCATCTTTCTTAGGTACGCCATGGGAAATCATAATTAAGGAATATCGAAAACAGCTTTCCCACGGAAAGAAGGATACGGTAGAACAGTACCAAAAAGACTTTATTGACTATCTATATTTAAAAAATTTCTTTGTTGATGACTATAATCAAAAGAATTATCTTGAAATGCTGTTGCTTGAATTCTATAATGCTAATTTAATTATTACTAAAAATAGGACAGGTCTTTCAACTGATAATCCCAATTTTTATTCCAGTTTCAAGGCAACAATTAATGATAGTATGCTTACAAATGCTCCTGCACCCAAAATATCTGGTTTTGAGTATTATTCGTTAGGAAGATTCAAAGATTATGCAAAAATGGCATTGTTGAAATTCTATGCATCTGCACTAGAAGTTCCTATTCAAGACGCAGACAAGGAATTGTTTGTTCAATCATTATATCAATTTGTCAGATGTCCAGTAGTGAACTCTAATTATACTGGTTTGGTTTTTATAGGTTATGGTGAAAATGAACTATACCCTTCAATGGTGCCTATTAAGATAATGGGAGCATTAGATGGAAAGCTTAGATATGTTGTTGACACCAGTTTAGTCTGTCATATAAAGAATGATAATACTGGACCTTCTGTGAACATTTGTCCATTTGCGCAGATTGATGTGACTCAAACAATCATTAGAGGAATTAACCCTAATTTGTATGAAATCATCAACCAGGTTATCGCTAATACAACAGCACAATTAATGGCTGCTGTAAAGAACGAAGTTGCAAAAGTACAAGGAAACGAGAATGTGAAGAATTCAATAAACGCCTTGAATCCTGAAGCTATTATAAATGTCGTACAAAAACAAATAGCAGAAGAAATGCGCAAAACCTACACAGATCCATTGTTGTTAACTGTAGATATGCTCGATAAAGAAGATTTAGCAAATGTTGCGGAAAGTCTTATTTCATTGACTTCCTTAGTAAGAAGAATGCAACCTGGGGAAGAGACGGTAGGAGGTCCTGTTGATGTTGCTGTCATTTCCAAAGGTGATGGTTTTATATGGATAAAGCGTAAACATTACTTTAAACCCGAATATAATAAGTCGTTTATGGAGAATTACTTTAAGAATTAAAAATGATGAAAACAGTATATTCTACATCATATTCAGATGACAGCAATCAGTCGAGTAAAGAAATACAAGATATAGTAAATCGTGTATCAGACTCTGTATCAGTTATGCTCGAAAGACAGTTGAGTTTTAAGAAATAGGATTCTACGGAAACGATTGAGTTCACATGGTTCTTGAACCCCGCAGCTCTGCTGCCCTGAAACTTGAAACCACAATGTCCAAAGTCCAGCGTTTTGAAGACCTGACCATCTTTCAGATGGCTCGTGATCTCTGTAAGGATGTGTATGCTATCACTAAGGACGGCGAGTTCCATAAGGACATGAGGTTTGTTCAGCAAATTCATGCAGCCGCCGGCTCTATCATGGACAACATAGCAGAGGGCTACGAACGCGATGGCAACAAGGAATTTATCAACTTCCTGTATATTGCCAAAGGCTCATGTGGTGAGGTGCGCAGCCAAATCATCAGAGCCACTGATGTCGGTTTCATTGAAAAGGACACAGCCAAGAAACTATATAATGATAGCCTCAATCTGAGCAAAGCAATAAGCAAGTTCATCACTTCCCTCAAAGGAAGTCCAATCACAGGCTTAAAACACCTGAAACCTGAATCTTGAAACTTGAATCTTGAAACTAAAAATATTTTGCGTCCCAGAGTCATTAGAACTTACGCGCATTCTGTTTGGCTCTTAACAGGTGGAAAGGAACAACCCTTAACCCTGAACCACTAACCCTTCATCAGGGTTGACCCTCCGACATCCTACTTCATCCATCCTACATCAGCCATCAGCCTCCAGCAGTAAACAGTAAACTGTAAACAGTAAACCAAATTATGTTTGACATAACCCAAATACAATCAGCATTGCAGTCACTTAAGGAAGAGCGTGCGCATATAGAGGACTATTTCCAAAATGCGGCAGCAAAGAAGAAAGAACTGGATAAGGAGTTGAATGCTTCTTTCAATAGATATAATTGTTAATAGAAACAGATAAATATCAATATATGTTCAACTTAGACAAATTCATTAGTGATAGTGTTACCTTCCGTCCGAGTAGCATGTTTGAACCAGATATTAAGGCGAATGCTGAGACTCTGACACGTGAGATTAAGGGTAAGAAAGTTTGTGTAATAGGTGGTGCTGGTTCCATTGGATCCAGTTTCATCAAGGCTGTACTGCGCTTTGAGCCTGCCAGTGTTGTAGTTATTGACCTCAACGAAAACGGGTTGGCAGAGCTGGTGCGCGATGTGCGTTCGACCAATGGCCTTTATGTTCCAGACGAGTTCCGCTGCTATACGCTGAACTTTGCAGACCCCATCTTTGAGCGCATTTTCCGTGAAGAGAAGGGTTTTGATATTGTGGCGAACTTCTCTGCTCATAAGCACGTGCGTTCAGAAAAAGACCGCTATAGTGTACAGGCTCTGATTGAGAACAACGACATCAAGGCAAAGAAGCTGATGGACTTGCTCACAGTCTATCCTCCCAAGCATTTCTTCTGTGTCTCTACAGATAAGGCTGCGAACCCCGTGAACATCATGGGAGCCTCCAAGCGAATTATGGAAGACTTAGTGATGGCATACAACAAGTATTTCAAGGTGACAACTGCTCGTTTTGCCAATGTGGCCTTCAGTAATGGCTCTTTGCCTGACGGCTGGATTCACCGCTTGCAGAAGAAGCAGCCGCTGGCTGCACCAAGCGATGTGAAGCGTTACTTCGTAAGCCCCGAGGAGAGTGGCCAGATTTGTATGTTGGCTTGTATTCTTGGCAATGGGGGAGAGGTGTTCTTCCCGAAGTTGGGTGAGGACCAGATGCTGACGTTCTCTTCTATCTGCGACCGGTTTGTTGATGCACAAGGTTTTGAAAAGAAAGAATGTAGTAGTGATGCCGAAGCAAAACAATTTGCGGCAGAAATGACTCTTCCATCTTCCATCTTACCTCAGACATCAAATTCTGAAAAAGAAAAGTATCCTGTCGTATACTTTAAAAGTGATACGACAGGAGAGAAGTCTTTTGAAGAATTTTTCGTTCCAGGCGAGAAGATCGACATGCAACGCTTCAAAGCCCTTGGAGTTGTAGAGCAGACCACCCGCCATGAAATGAGCGAGGTGAATGGCTTCTTTGATAAGTTGGAAGGTATCTTTGCAAAAGAAGACTTCACCAAGGCACAGGTTGTAGATGCTATCAAAGAGTTTATTCCCAACTTTGAGCACGAGGAGAAGGGAAAGAATCTAGATCAAAAAATGTAGGCCGTAAAAAGGGGAACAATTGATATCCCAAAGGGTGACGATTGCTGCTAGAGGGGCTCAAGAAACTGAAGAAAATTTATAATCGTGAATGTAATCGCTAATTGGCAAATTCTTGATAGCTCATACTCCTTTACCTGCCCTTGGCTGAAAGTCAGGAAAGATGTAGTTCTACTACCAAATGGAGTCGAGATACCCGACTTCTACATCACCGAAACTCCTAATTGGGTAAACATAATAGCTATCACTACCGAAGGCAAGTTCATCATGGAAGAGCAATACCGTCACGGCATCCAAAAGGTTTGTTTCGAATTGTGTGCGGGGATGGTGGATGAGGGCGAGTCACCAATAGATGCAGCTAAACGTGAATTATTGGAAGAGACTGGATTTTCGTGTGGAAACTGGATGGACTTTGGTATGAGCGTTCCTAATGCAAGTGGATCTACGACAAAGTGTTATCACTTTTTAGCAACCGATGTACTTTTTCGCAATAAACCAAAGCCAGAAGCAACAGAAGATATTAAAATTCATTTATTAACAGAACAAGAAGTAATAAAGCTAATGCATGACGGACACATCACAGAAGCAGTGATGTTGGCTCCACTTTGGAGATATTTCGCAAACAAATAAATATAAGTATTATGGCATACAAAATTCCTCTTTTTAATCTGAACTTCGACGAACGTGAGGCTCAGGCAGCGTATGATACTATTAAGTCCGGTTGGATCTCTACAGGTCCGAAGAATGCTGAGTTAGAGCAGATGTTTATTGATATGTGGAAGGTAAAGTATGCAGTGAGCATGTCGAATTGCACTGATGCCCTTCACGTTTGCTGTATGGTGTGTGGCTTTGGTCCTGGCGATGAGGTGATTTGCCCCTCTCTGACCTTTGCTGCATCTTGTAACTGCATTCGCTATGTGGGTGCAACACCTGTATTTGCAGACATTGTTAGCTCTGACCATATCAACATTGATCCTGCTGACATTGAGCGTAAGATTACCTCCAAGACTAAGGGTATTGTAGTAGTTCACATGGCTGGTTTTCCTGCCAAGATGGATGAGATTATGGCGATTGCCAAGAAGCATAACCTCAAAGTGATTGAGGATGCTTGCCACGGTCCCCTGTCAGAGTACAAAGGCCAGAAACTTGGCACCATTGGTGACTGTGCTGCATTCAGTTTCTTCTCTAATAAGAATATCTCAACAGGCGAAGGTGGTATGTTCATCACCAACAACGAGGAGATGGAAAAGAAAGCCCGTCTGATTCGCTCTCACGGAATGAGCACTATGAGTTATCAGCGTGCCAGCGGTCATGCAACAGAGTATGACATCACCTGTCTGGGTTACAACTTCCGTATGGATGACATTCGTGCAGCTATTGCCATTGAGCAGTTGAAGAAGCTTCCTGGAGACTTGGAGACTCGAATTAAGGTGCGTAAGCACTATATTGACCGCCTTTCTAAGATTGAGGGCGTTGTAGTACCATTTGCTGATAATACCGAGTTTGTTAGCAACTATATCTTGCCAACCGTCCTTTTGAACTCAACAAAGGAGCGTCGTAACAAGATTCGTGAGTATATTCACGAAGCAGGTGTTCAGACTTCTGTTCACTATCCTGCAGCCCATAGATTCTCAACATACAAAGAACTTGGTGCAGTCCTGCCCCAGACAAAGTATGTGACCGACAATGAAATTACCCTCCCGATGTATGCAGCATTGACAGAGGAGCAAGTTGATTTCATCTGTGATGTTTACGAAAAAGCAATTAAGGAAATCAAGTAAATGTATCAAGAAAAAAAAGCGGTTCTCATCTTCGGTGTTGGCCCTCTCCAAGAGTCAATTATAGGAAGAGCAAAGAAGATGGGACTTTATACCGTGGGCATAGATCCTTGTGCGGATGCAACGTGCAAGGATTGTGTTGATGCCTTTGAAGTTGTGCCAGGCCAAGACTATGAGGGGCATTGTGCTGTTGTGGAGAAGTATGGCATTGATGCCATCGTCACCGCTGCTACCGACAAGCCCCTGGTCATGATGGCTCGTATAGCAGAGAAGTACGGATTCCCGTTCTACTCAGTAGAAACAGCCCAGTGGAGTACCGACAAGTTCCAGATGAAGGAACGTTTTGAGTTAGGTGGTGTCCCCTGTGCTAAAGGCCGCTTGGTGAAATCCATGAGTGATGTGGAAGACTTTGAGTATCCTGTTATCATCAAGCCAAGAGACAATTCTGGTAGCCGTGGAGTAAAACTCTGCCGTAGCAAAGAGGAGTTGGAGGAATCTATGAGCGAAGCTTTAGATGTCTCAAAACTTGATTCAGTGCTTGTCGAAGAGTTCATTGAAGGCCCAGAATATAGCATAGAGAGCTTGCATCACGATGGTAAGAGTGAAGTCATTCAGTTTACAGAGAAGAAAACCACAGAGTTTCCTTATAATGTGGAGTTAGGTCATATCCAGCCAGCTAATATCAACGATGAGAATAAGCAGAAGATTCGTGAAATTATAGCAAAGATTGGCAAGGAGCTCAACTTCGAGAATTGCCCTTCACATACAGAACTGAAGATAAACGACCGTGGAATCTTTGTCATTGAGACAAGCCCTCGCTTGGGTGGCGACTATATTACATCTACATTAACTCCACTTTCAACAGGTGTTAATCTCGAAGATGAACTGCTTAAGATTTCTTTGGGTGAAGAAATAAATCCCTCCCCCAAAGCAGTACAATACTCTGGTGTTCGCTTTTTCGCATTTGAGGAGGGCAGTGTTATTAAGCATGTTCCAAATGAAGAGTTTGTGAAGACCTGGCCACATGTAGTTGATTTCTCATTCAACTTACAAAAAGGAGAGAAGGTACACCAAATTACTTCTAGCTTGAATAGATATGGACATATTACGCTAATAGCTGGAAATAGAGAGTCAATTGACGATGCCTTCGAGAAATACGAGAAGGCAATACTTGAAAAATGTTTGAACGATTGAAATGAAGAAACTTTTAATCAATGGTGCAGGCCGTGGCAATTTAGGTCTCATGAAGTCGGCCAAGGAAATGGGCGTCTATACGATAGTTACAGGATTAGAAGGCCCATGCAAGGAATTGGCAGATAAAATCTATCCTGAAGTACATCCTGGACACCCCGATGAGGTTTTGGAAGTTGCACAGCAGGAAAAG
>JAEEGG010019312.1_pt1 | contig 13755 bp, 8 predicted proteins | sample 9134161 | NCBI WGS metagenome assembly JAEEGG01 (sample SAMN16246543, study PRJNA631951) | gut metagenome | biome: gut microbiome; feature: rumen; material: CR-attached | host: Bos | place: Iran: Karaj | collected 2018-10 | reverse complement strand
TGGCATGGTAAATCTTCACGGCATGCCGTACTTCTTCTTCCCACCAGATGCCCTTGTGCTCCTTGAGCCTGAAGGTGACGTCACTGATGGAGACGGAAATAGGATTCCTCAAAGTGCCTGTAATGCGGAAATAGGTATCGTCGGTAAAAGACTTGAATCCCGACCTGTCGGTGCCATTGTCCAGCCAGATGACGGTCTTGCCACTGCCCTTTCCCTTGATGATGGCATGGCACTGGATCCTGACGGTGCCGCTGACGGTATAGGCTCCTTCGCCAAAGTTGAGCACCACTGTATCGTTGCGAGCCGCACGCCCACACTTCTCACGCAGTTGCTGGGTCAAGTCGCTGCGGGTGTCGGTGATAGCGATGTTGAAGGTCCTCGCATGTCCTGTCAAAGCAGCCATGCAGACCAGCACAACCAGACTCAAATATTTCATTACTCTTATCATAGCCAACAAATTTTATCGGTTAGACTGAATCGCAAAGATAGGGTTTATTTCCCAATCCACGAATTAAAAGTCCGCTAAAATACTGTCCACGAATTTAACCGCCTACGAATGGGGTTATTATTTCGTGGACTGGAGAATGGCGGTGAGGGCGGTGCGGAAGGCAGTGGTAGAGTATTGGTGTTCGTAGAGGGAACGGGTGCTGGCTGGGGACTGTAATGAGCTGGATATGGCAGCGGCAAGGGCTTCAGCTTCACCGGCAGGGAAAAACTCCACGCCTTGACAATCTTCACAAGTCTGACGGAAGAAGGGCAGGTCGCTGAGAACCATCGGCTTGTCAAAGTAGGAGGCAATGCTTGTCACACCGCTTTGAGTCGCCGAGATATAGGGGTAAACGACTACCGCTGCTCGTGAGAACAGATCGGCAACCTCACGGTCATCAACAAAACGATTGATCCAAATGACATTTTTTTCTTCGGCACTGCGCTCAAAGTAAATGTCCTGAGTACCTGCTATCACGAGTGGGCGGGACTGTAATTCAGGATGAGAGAGATAGGCGTCATAGAGCAGATGTACACCCTTGTAAAGGTGCAGGGTACCAAAGAACAGGATGTGGCCATCCTCGACCGACTTGAGTTCAGGCACCTTGTTGCCACCCCTCGCGATGTCGTCATTGACAAGGGTGGGAAAAGGAGCGTAATGGGACTCATGCTCGGGGAAAGACTGCTTGAGCAATTCCAATTGTGCAAGGCTGTTGGTCACCTTGTGGGGAGTATCTCGGAACAGCCGTCGTTGTGGACCGGCAATGATGAGACGATCCTTGAGGCCCTTGAAGACGTTACTGAACTTATAATCATGATAGACAGCATCGTGCACCGTGTAGAGCAACGGCACCGATTGTTGCAGTTTTTTTATACAGCCAGCAAGGATGAGTTCTCCCGTGAGCGAGTAAACCATATCGATAGCATGGCTGGAAATGAGCTGCCTGATGGCTCGCTTGACATTGGCGGGATGGAAGCGGAATAAGGCCTTGAACACCTTGGATGTGGGATAGTCAATCCAGCTGAAGGCACTTGCCGGGATGTCGGGGAACGCGTCGTTATCGGCACCATGTCGGGTCACGATGAGCACATGGTCATCTTCCTGCCACATGGTATTGATGATGGTGCGGGCATACGGCCTCATACCTGGCGCATCATATTCGGTAGCAAGAAACAATATGTGACGCCTGGACGAACTCATGAGGATTGATCGGTTACGGGTTCTTCTTGGGTAGCCTCATCTGATGCCTCCTTGGGCTCCTGCTCTGCCGCTTCTTCTGCATTCCTGCGCCGGCGGGCAGCCTCGACAGATTCAAACTCGGGATGTACCTCAAGTGGATAATGGCGGTTAAGCGACAAAGCGATGAACATGAGCGAGAGGTTGAGCATATTGGGTGTCAACGGAGCCCAGTCACTGCTGCCCTGTATCAACTGGCAACAGACGATGCCCAATCCAGTAATGTTGATGATGTTAAAGTAACGGTTATTCGAGACTTTGGTCCTTCTTTTGAATGTTGCTATATAGTATATGACGAAAGCCATGATGGGCAGATACCCGATGAGTCCTAACTCCACAATCATGATAATCCAGATATTGTGGATGGGTGTGATGAAGAAGTACTCTTCGGGGCGCCACATGTTGGACATATCAAACACCTGTTCGAAGATGACAGCCGACGTGTTCTCGGTCAGATAGAACAAATGATTGTTCATGCTCACTCCCACCAAGGGGTGATCCATGAAAATCTCATAACCACAATAGTAGTGCATGAGACGTGAAGTGGTCATTTCGTCCAAGTTCTCCACATCACTGAAGAGAAAGTTCAAAGGACCAGAGAGCAGCAAGGCTACCAAGATACCAACTGGCACGATGCCCTTGAGAAAACTCTGAAAACTGATCAATTTGTAACGACGATAGACGTAGAACACAACGACAGCTACCAGAGCCATAAATGAGGCAAGCAGGGCACTACGGCTGGCACTCAATACGATAACGACCAACGCCATTCCCGCCAGGATTGCACTCTCGCGACGTCTGAAGTTAGTGATAAAGCAAGCTACAAAGAAGGTGAAATAGTAGGAAGCATAGGTACCGAGCACATTGGGATGGCCCATCGTACCCACAGCACCCACTCGCTCCTCGCTACGTGTCGCGGCATCGCTGTCAAACAGTTTCACTACGCTTTCCATTCCCAGAACGGGGTAGCATATAGACAGGAAGAAATGTAGCACCACTGTCGCCGCCAGCCCCATATAGATGCCCCTGACCACGGTCTTCACCGAGAAACAGTTGGCAAACAAATAGATGAAGATGGCGAAAGACATAAAATATATCACCGCAATAATGGTGTGAATACGCGAGACGCTGAACGGGTTCGCCAACGTGTAGGCAGCATAGATGACGAATATCGCCATCAAGATTAGCTTGGGACGTCTGATGCGCCATGATTTCTCAACGGCTATAATCCACAACAACAAGAAGGACATGATATAGAAAGGCCAGATGCCTCCAACGGGGCCAAAAGAGCCGCCCAGGCTTACCTCGGAGCCGGCATTGACATAGGGCAAATACAAGCGGGCAAAACAGCAGGACAGGGTATAGACCGCAATGATAATCTCATAGACGCGGCTCTTAGTCATACGGCTTCCCTCGCGGACTGCGAAAAACAGCAGTGCGCAGCCTAGGACAACCAATATGAGGATCCTATCCATGCGTCAATATCCCTCGTTCTGTTCTACGGTTCAGTCCTTGTCCTTGGTATTGCCGATGCCGTAGCCGTAAGTATTGTCGTTGCTGGGCTTGGTGTCGTTCAGCACGACGCACATATTCTTGAGCTGCTTGTTGGCGGCAATGCGGTTCATGAACTTGATGAGGCTGCGCTTGGTGTAGTTAGCGCGGGTGACATAGACCGTCGCGTTACTGTACTTGTCCAGGGCAAAGCTGTCGCTCACCTGGGCCACAGGTGCCGAGTCTACGATAATGACATCATACTGCTCGCGCAAGTCGCGGAACATGTCTTTCACGCGGTCGCCAAGCAGCAATTCCGACGGGTTGGGCGGGATAGCACCGCCAACGAATACGTCCAAGCCCTTGACTTCCTTGCACGGTTGCGCAATCTGCTCGAGGGTGACATTGCCTTGTGAAAGATAGGACGTCACACCGGGCATCTCGTTGAGGTCAAGCATCTGGGCCAACTTGGGATTGCGGATGTCCATGCCCACGAGAGCCACTCGCTTACCAAGCAGGGCAAACGATGAAGCAATGTTGGTGCTGATGAACGACTTGCCCTCGCCACTGATACTACTGGTAACCAGGATGACCTTGTCCTCCTCCTTGTTGAGCAGAAACTGCAGGTTGTTGCGGATGTAGCGGAACAGCTCGACAATAGATGACGACTTGCCGTCCTTGACCACAAGTGGAGTCTTGTGGCGGTTGTGGTGAATATGGCCGATGAAGGGCACCTGGGTAATCTCCTCCAGTTCTTCCTGGTTGGCAAACTTGGTGGTGAACAGGTCCTTCATGTAAACCAGCAGCAGAGGCAGCAGCAAACCTGCCAGCAAAGCCACAGCAAGAGCCATCATCTTGTTAGGACTGATGGGGGTATTCTGAGCATAGGCATGATCTACAATCTTGCCCTTAGGCGTAGTGGCTGCCAGAACAAGCGAGTTCTCCTCGCGTTTCTGTAACAGGAAGGTGTAGAGGGTATTCTGGATACCTTGCTGGCGGTAAAGCTCACGGGATTCGCGCTCGATTGAAGGCAGCTTGCCCATCTCGCCCGATGCCTGGTTTGCCTGACTGTACATCTTCTTGAGCTGTATGTCCACACCCCTAATCGACGAGTTGAGTCCGTTGAGCACATTGTGGTGCATGGTCTCTATCTGCTGGTCAAGTTGCTTGAGCGCCATGTTATCGTCCTTGGCCGACAGTTCAAGTTCCTGCCTTTTGGCCAGCAGGTTGTTGTAAGCCTTGATAGAGCCCGACGCAGCACTTGAATCCACGTCAAAGGGGATATAGGAGTGCTTGTTGGCGGGGTTGGTGACAAAGTCCTTCACCATGCCCAAGAGCTGCTTGTTGGTCTCCAGCTTAATGATGGCACGGTCAGCCATCTCCTGCTTAGCCATGGAGGTCTTGAGCTGCAGCTCGGCATCCGAGATATTGTTGTTGCGCTTGTAGGCTTCAATGTCGGCTTCACTGCCAGCCAGGCCCTTGTAGATGAGTGCCAGACGCTCGTCAATGAACTTGGCGGTATTGATGGCTTCCTCGTCCTTCTCACGCTGTCCACGCTCGTTGTACAGGTCCATGAGCCTGTTGAGGATGTCGATGCCTCGTGTCTTATTGGTCTCGGCTATCGAGAGGTTGATGCCGTTGGACTTCTTGGTGGCGAGTTTGATCTGGATGCGACGGTTCAACTGTTCGCCACGGAACTGGTTGCCATACAGGCTTGCTGTGATGTGATGGGGCTTGCCTGGCTTGAAACCCTCAGACGCTTGGAAGGCGAACACGCCGAACGGAGTCTTGACGGTGACCGGCAGCGTAGCGTCCTTGATATCAACCATCTTTTTCTTGCGGAACTTGGACTCTATATCCACCAGTCCATCCTTGTCGACGTCAATCTTGAACTTCAAGGAGGTCGTCAAGGTATCGAAGAATTCCTCGGGTGCCACAATCTCGACCGGCGAACTGTTGTAGTGGTCACGCTCGGCCTTGAACCAGCCCTTGTCCTCGATATAAGAGCGGTTGAGCTTGAGCTGCTTAACCACCTGTGTGCACAGTTCCTGTGACGAGAATACAACCATCTCATCATCCACCTTGCTGCCCTGCCCCATGAGTTTCATGCTCTTGAGGAGGTTGGTTCCGGCGCCGCCGCTATTATCATCCTGGGAAATGAGAACGACCGACTTGACATTATAAACACGTTGGGCGGACCTCAGGTAGAGGAACGCCAACGAGATGCAAGCGACGAGCGACAGCAGGAACAGCCACCAGTAACGTTTATACTTGCGGACGAATGCACTGAAGTCAATAATCTGCTCCTCTTGCTGAGCAGTGGGAGGTGTATTGAATTTTGCCATGTCAGATTCTTAATAAATTATCTTGAGAGAGCAATAACGAGAGATGCGATGACCGACACACTGCTCACGATGGTTGATATGACAGTCAGCTTGAAAGCGTTATTCTGGTTATACTTGGAATTATCGATGCGGATCTGGTTGGGTTCCACATAGACGACATCATTCTGCTGCAAATAGAAATACGGAGAACTGAAGATTTCACTGTTGGTCAGGTCCAGACGATGATAGGTGCGCTGGTTCCCCTCGGTACGGATGACATAGACACGGTCACGCTGGCCGAACTCGGTGAGGTCACCGCACTGTGCCAGGGCATCAAGCACCGTGATGCACTGCTGCGTCGTGATCACACGATGCGGATTACGCACCTCGCCCAGCACATCGATGCCGAAGTTGACAATCTCAACACGAACAAACGGGTCCTTCACTTCCTTAGCCACCTGCTCGGTGATATATTGTCTCACTTCATCGGTTGTCTTACCGCCGACAGCGATGCGTCCGAGCTTGGGCATCATGATAAAGCCTTGGCTATCGACCAGATAGGTCTGCACCCGAGGTTGGGTGGCAGTAAGCATCGATGACTTGGTTGCAGGATTGCTCAAGGGTACATTATAGACGGCAGTAGCCTCGGGCACGGCCGATGTCACCGATATGACCAGCTCGTCATCGGGCTGAAGCCTGACAGGATAGTTTCCCTGCACATTGGGTAAAACGCCACTGGGAGCATCGCCCAGGTTCTTGAAATATGCAAGGGTATTGTCCTTAGATGAAGTACATGACAACAGCGTGACCGCTGCAATCATCACGATAAGAAATCTTGATTTCATAACGGTATAACAATATTGTTTTTACCCTATAAACGAGGATAGCGGGGATTTATTTTGTATCCCTGTGTTTTTTGAGGATTTTTGACAGCACCATGTCACGCATCTCGCGGTCAGTGCTCCATACTATAATCACCAGTGCCACCAGCATAAAGATCATGTCATACCAATAACTGGGGCTGAAATAGAACGGCAGGGCGCTCACCAAGATGACAGCCACTGGAACAATAACGCGTGGATCAATTTTCAGGACGAAGTAGCGCTTCATGTCATGCCAACGATAGATCACCAGCACAATATAGGTCACCAGTTGAGCGATGATCACGCCATAGATGCCAATCAGCCTGATAAGCGTGAGATTGAGCGCCACATTGACAACAGCGGCGAGCACGATAGCCGGCAGCGTGCGCGGGGTGTCCTTGGCGCACTGATAGCCCATGTCAAAGAAAGCAACGACAGCAAAAATCACGGCCGACAAGCCGAGGGGATAAATGAACATGATGCTTGAACGATACTCGTCGGCCACAAGCCACCAGTAATTGACCTTGAGCATAAACACATAGCCCACCAGTATCGTCGCCAACAGGAAAATGTAGCCGTTAAACATCTTGGAGAAGAAACGGTCACGATCGGGACTATTGTACTGTAAAATAGCGGTTTCTTGCCATGCCTGATAGAAGATGATGGCCAATGTGCTGATGATGCCTGTGAAACGCATGGCGACAGCATAAACGCCATTGACTTCAAGGCCGATGAAGTGCTTGATAAACAGCGGTTCGCTACTACCGGTAATCCACCAGCACAGTGAGCCTGGCAACAGGGGCAAAGTGTAACGGAGGATTTCACGCCCGACCTGACGCGAACTGAGGCTCCAACGCGTGTTACGGATTATCAAGCGCACACGCATTTCAACAATCACCAGCGCCAACACACGCGCAATAATGTTAGCCATGAAAATGCCCTTGATGCCCCACCCCAGTCCAGCGACAAAAAGCACACTGAACAAGCCGATGCCCAGTGCAGACAAGATGCCCACCATGACAAAGGCGCGGTTATTGCCCAGTCCACGAAACACTTGTGAAAAGACCTCCTGTAACGACATGGCCACCAGAAGCCCCAACACATAACCGAGGTAACCGATATGGGTCGTCAGAGACAACACGATGGTACCCAACACGGCCAAGGATAGCGTTGAAAGCATCGTACGGCAAACAAAGGTCACGATGCGCTGCTTGCGTGTCTCGTCATCACAGTCCAGCAGGAACCTGAAAGCACCATCGCGCAACTGCAAGGTCACAAAAGGCATGAGCAGGAAGCATACCGTCAGGCACACGTCATAGTAACCGAAGTCGGAGGTATCGTGAACAAAATAGGTATACAACGGCACCATCATGAACGTGATGATCTTGGAGCCGATGTTGCCTATGGCATATATCCCGATGTCTTTCAGAAACTTAGAACCTCGGTTAGTCGTTATATTGTTGTCGTTATTACTGCTCATTAGTCTTTTAGCGGGTGCAAAATTACAAAATATTTGCGTTTTTTGGCGTTCTTTGAACAAATGTTTGTAATTTCGCATGATAAAAGATGATCAAGACAATCAACTCATGGCGCGGACTCATGGCGGTCGCGGTGGTATTGTTCCACTGTGGCGTGGGCTGGATATATAATGTTGCCGTGTCAGGCGTGACGTTCTTTTTCATTTCAAGCACATTCCTGCTGGCTATGCGGCACCCGTTTGAGCGGCTCACACTACAGGAGTATCGCCGTTTCACATGCTCCCATGCCCTACGCATCTATCCACTGCACTGGCTAGGACTAGCGCTGCTGATAGCTATCGCCTTGCTATTCACCGGCGAAGAAATCGATTGGGGTGCCACAGCATTAAGTGCGATGCTGCTGCACTCCTGGTCACCAGTGCACGACGTCCACTATGGCCTCAATCCCGTGGCCTGGTACTTATGTGCCCTGCTGTTCTGTTACCTGATATACCCTTTCATGGCCCATTGGCTGGGGAGATGGCGCCTGCGCCACAAGATTGCACTGGCCATTGTACTAGCTATCACATTGGGATCCATACTGTTACCCCTGGACATTCCACGACGTGAAGCGGTGTTTGTCAATCCGCTGTCCCATGTACTTGACATCACGGTGGGACTAGGGTTCTTACACATTTATCACATCCTCAAGAACCGATTTCCACGGGTAAGCTATCGCATGGCAACCCTCATCGAAGCCATCGCCTTGCTACTCCTGGCTGCAGTCATCACCATCAACATGACGACCACATGGATACGCCCATGGGAGGACGTCATCATCTGGTTGCTGCCACAGGGAGGCATCCTGCTTGCGCTGGCTTGGTTAGGCGGCCAGGAAGGTGCCATCGGGCGGGTGTTAATGTGCAGACCGTTGCAGTGGTTAGGCAGTATCAGTTTTGAAGTCTATGTGCTGCAGTTTGTAGCATTCCGCCTTTTTGGGTATGTGGTATCGCCCATCGCGGGACACCTTGGCTGGCAGATTTACGACCAGGTGGCCTGGTTTGCATTGCCCTTGTTGTTACCTATTGCATGGTTGGTGAATCGCTATTTCACCCGGCCTGTGAACAAATACATTCAACACAAAATCTCAACAAACTGACAAATGATACGGACAATCAACGGCTGGCGCGCCGTTTTCGCGCTGATGATCGTGCTCTTTCATGTGGGAGCCACCTCGTTTGAGGAAATGACCTGGGCTGGCGTGACGTTCTTTCTGATGGCCAGCGGCTTCCTGCTCGCCATGAAACATCCGTTTGAGCAACTTGACAGCCAATCCTATCGTCGCTTTGCATGGAACCATGCTGCCAAACTCTTCCCTCTACACTGGCTGACGCTGGCATTATGGCTTATCGCAATGGCGGTACTGGGGATGCTTGCCATCAAGCCCCTGGCATTGTGCCTCAATGCCACATTGCTGCACAGTTGGTCTCTGAGCCATTCCATCTATTTCTCCTTCAACAAATTCTCATGGTTCCTGAGCACCCTATTGTTCTGCTACCTGTGCTATCCGTTGCTGGCCAAGCGTTTCACACCGCTTCCAACACCTATAAAATTGCTGATTATAGCGGTGTTAGCTATCATCGACTTCATTGTGCTTGCAGGGACCGACGATTATGGCCGCACTGCTCTCTATGTCTTTCCTCCAGTCCGACTCATTGATTTCATCATCGGCATGACGCTTGCCGACGTCTGCCAGGACCGTAGCAACAAAATGCAGGTGCTGGGCAAAAGCCCCAACGGCACTGACGCCGAACTCATTTCCATCGCCATCCTGGCGGCTACAGTGATGCTCTTCCGCTCCTATCCGTCATTATTACCCTGGAGCGATGCCATCCTGTGGTGGGTTCCCGTGGCTTCAATCCTAGTGGTAAGCCTGTTCTATGACAAGCGCGAGGGATTCATCGGCAGAATATTGGCTTCCAAGCCGTTGCAATGGCTCGGAAACATCAGTTTTGAGATTTTCATACTACAGGGCATTGCCGCTCTGGTTTACAACTACTGGGTTGCACCTGTGATGGCCCATATTGGCCTACAACGGGTTTATGACTACGTCGCAGCCGACCTACTCGGAGCTTCGGCTCCAGGACTCATCGTGTGGCTTATCCTGCCCATTGATATCCTCCTTGCCTGGGCTGTCAACCGCCTGTTTACCAAGCCTGTCACCCGTCTGCTCAGACGAGGATGACATCAACCTTGACGACATCAACTATCTCATGCAGCCGATTCAATGCAATCGGTTGCATTATTTTTTTGGGGGTTGCTGCACATTATTTATAATCATCTTGGGGGATATTTTGTTATTTTTGTAGGTGCTTAACCCAATAACAAGAAAAATTATTACATAACACTTAAAAATAATAACAAGATGATGAAAACAAAACCGGATCTTAAATTCAACCAGCTGTGGAACATCAGCTTCGGTTTCTTCGGGGTGCAGATTGCTTATGCGCTGCAGAGTGCCAACATCAGCCGCATCTTTGCGACACTAGGTGCCGACCCTCACAACTTGAGTTACTTCTGGATCTTGCCCCCGTTAATGGGCATGGTAGTACAGCCGCTGGTGGGCTACTTCAGTGACAAGACGTGGCTGGGCCGTTGGGGCCGCCGCATCCCCTATCTGCTGATTGGTGCCTTGGCGGCCATCATCGTGATGTGCCTGCTGCCCAATGCGGGTTCGTTCGGTCTTACTATAGCCGGCGCGATGACCTTCGGCCTGATTGCCTTGATGTTCCTTGACACGAGCATCAATATGGCGATGCAACCCTTCAAGATGATGGTGGGTGACATGGTCAACGAGAAACAGAAGGCCAAGGCCTACAGCATCCAGTCCTTCCTGTGCAATGCTGGTTCCCTGGTGGGTTACATCTTCCCGTTCCTGTTCACGGCCATCGGCATCGCCAACGTGGCTCCTGAGGGCGTTGTCCCCGACAGCGTGAAGTGGTCTTTCTATGTGGGTGCAGCCATCCTCATCCTGTGCGTCATCTACACCATCAGCAATGTGAAGGAATACACTCCCCAACAGATGGCTGAGTTTAATGCCGCCGCCAACGCCGAGGGACAAGGTGCTCAGACTGGTACCGAAATGAGTGCGTCACAAAAGAAGCACGCCTACAAGGTTTTCTTAGAGGTTGGTCTGGTACAATTCTTCTGCTGGGCAGCGTTCATGTACATGTGGACCTATACCAACGGCACCATTGCTGATACCGTTTGGGGCACCACCGATGCAGCCAGCGAAGGTTACCAAAAGGCAGGTAACTGGGTAGGCATCCTGTTCGCCGTGCAAGCCATCGGCAGCGTGTTGTGGGCTGTGGTATTGCCACAATTCAAGAACATCAAGGTGGCCTATGCGCTGAGTCTTGTCATCGGCGGCATCGGCTTTGCCATGGTACCCTATATCCACAATCAGTACCTGCTGTTCGTGCCTTACTTCCTCATCGGTTTCGCTTGGGCCGCAGTGCTGGCCATGCCATTCACGATGGTGACCAACGCCTTTGAGGGTAGTAGCCGCATGGGTACCGCACTTGGTCTGTTCAACTGTACCATCTGCATCCCGCAGATTGTCGCCGCTGCTTTAGGTGGCGTGCTGCTGGCAGCCATGGGCAGCATTCAAGGCAATATGCTCATGCTGGCCGGTATCCTGCTAATCGTCGGAGCCGCCTGCGTCTTCATTATCGAAGATAAAAAACGCAAAGCCTGATTTAACGAAAGATTAAAAACTCACAACTAATAACTTTGAACTAAACATGAAAATTAGATTTAATCTTGAGTACAGCACCGTTTACGGCGAGAATCTAGTACTCAATATATTAGACAACAACGGCGAGAAAGTGGCAAGCCATGCCATGAAACCCGCCAGCGACAAGGCATGGAAATGTGATATGGATGTCCCCGCCAAGGCAGGACACATCGACTACTACTACAGTGTAGAACGCGACGGCAAGGAACAACGCCACGAGTGGATAGTTATTCCGCATCGCTTGGACCTGAATGCAGCAAAGGCCAACAGATATATCACCTTTGACCACTGGAACGACATGCCTGATGACAGCTACCTGTACAGCTCGGCATTTACCGACTGTGTAGCATTGCGTAAACAGCAGTTGCCCGCAAAGTGCAAGTACCCCACCATCATCCAGTTGAAGGTGCGTGCCCCGCAGCTGCGGACAGGCGAGGTGCTTGGTGTAGTCGGCAATGAGCCCACCCTGGGCGACTGGAATGAGGACAAGGCCCTGAAGATGACCGAGCACAACCACAATGAGTGGGTCATCTGCATCGATGGTGCTGCCTTCAAGAAGGCATTTGTCGAGTTCAAGTTCGTCATCATGGGCGAAAAGGGCAAGCCGACCATCTGGGAAACCGGTGACAACCGCACCGTACTGCTTCCTGTGTTGAAGGAAGGTGAGCACATCGTCTATGAATTGCAGCAGGCCTATTTCCCGCTCTATCCCGTGAAACTGGCAGGTACGGTAGTTCCCATCTTCTCGCTGCGCAGCGAGGGCAGCTTCGGCGTGGGAGACTTCGGCGACCTGAAGCTTATGGTGGACTGGGTGGCCCATACTGGACAGCGTGCTTTGCAGGTTCTTCCCATCAACGACACGACCATTACCCACACCTGGAGTGACAGTTATCCCTACAACAGCATCAGCATCTATGCCCTGCATCCGCAGTATCTTGACTTGCGGCAACTGCCCAAGCTTGATGACAAGAAACGCATGGCAGAGTTCGAAAAGCTGCGCAAGGAACTGAATGCCCTGGCACAGATTGACTATGAACGTGTGAACAACGCCAAGCGCGAATACATGAAATTACTGTTCAAGCAGGAAGGAGACAAGGTGCTCAAGAGTGATGAGTTCAAAGCATTCTTTACATCCAACGAAGATTGGCTGGTGCCGTATGCCGCCTTCTGCCACTTCCGTGACGAGTACGGAACAGCATCATTCTCACGCTGGCCCAGCCATCACATCCTGACCGACGAGGACCGTGCAGCAATGTGCAACCCGCGCACCAAGGTCTACAAGGAAGTGAGCTTGTGGTACTATATCCAGTACTATCTGGACAAGCAGATGCGCAGTGCTCACAAGTATGCCCAGAGCAAGCACGTAGTGCTCAAGGGAGATATCCCCATCGGCATCAGCCGTGACAGTGTTGAGGCATGGGTAGAACCCAAGTACTTCAACCTCAACGGACAAGCCGGTGCCCCACCCGATGCCTTCTCGACCAATGGCCAGAACTGGGGCTTCCCGACCTATAACTGGGATGTAATGCTCGCCGATGGCTGCAAGTGGTGGGTAAAACGTTTCCGCAAGATGGCTCAGTACTTTGATGCCTACCGCATCGACCATGTGCTGGGATTCTTCCGCATCTGGGAAATCCCCATTGACGCTGTTCACGGCTTGCTGGGACAATTCTCGCCCTCATTGGGTATGAGCGCTCAGGAAATCCGCAGCTATGGTCTCAACTTCCAGGAGGAACTGATGACCAAGCCGTTTATTGCCGATTGGGTACTGGACCGCATCTTCGGTCGACTTGCTGACACCGTGCGCGAGAAATATGTTGAGCGCGTACATGACGACATCTATCGCATGAAGCCCGAATATGACACCCAGCGCAAGGTGGAAGCTGCCTTCCAGGGAAAAGAGAGCGAGGAAGACATCTGGCTGCGTGACGGCCTGTATGCCCTCATCAGTGATGTGCTGTTTGTGCGCGACCGCAAGAACCCGGCCTTGTTCCATCCGCGCATCTCCGTACAGTTTGACTTCATCTACGAGGCGCTCTACGACAATGACAAGGCCGCCTTCAACAAGCTGTACAACGAGTACTTCTACCACCGTAACAAC
>JAEEGG010019308.1_pt1 | contig 13756 bp, 14 predicted proteins | sample 9134161 | NCBI WGS metagenome assembly JAEEGG01 (sample SAMN16246543, study PRJNA631951) | gut metagenome | biome: gut microbiome; feature: rumen; material: CR-attached | host: Bos | place: Iran: Karaj | collected 2018-10 | reverse complement strand
GGGTGCGGCGGCGGCGTGCGCCGCCGGGACGGCGGCCGCGGTCCCGCGCCGCTTGAGCGACAGCTTGAAGCCGTCTTCCTCGATCGCGAACTCGTCCAGCCCCTCGTCCTTCATCAGGGCGATGACCGATTTGATTTGTTCCATGTTCATATAGAAGAAACTCCTTGCCCGGCATCCCGGGCATGTTCCCCATCAGTAAACCAGTCCCCACCCTCCCCCGCAACACAAAAATCCGCCCCGCCGGGAATCCCGCGGCAACGCCGTTTTTTTGGGAAAACGTTTTCCTTGTTGCGCGAGGGAAACGGGTTTGGTATTTTCCGCCGCGTTTTGCAAAAGGAAAAGACAGGAACGTATGGCGAAAGAGAATGATTTGGTAACCGTGTCCGGCGAAGTCATCAAGGTGCTGCCGGCGACCATGTACCGCGTGCGCCTCGACGGCGGCCACGAAATCCTCGGACACATTTCGGGGAAAATGCGCAAGCATTTCATCAAGATCACGACGGGCGACCGCGTCACCGTGGAAATCAGTCCGACCGACCTGACCAAGGGCCGCATCACCTTCCGCGAAAAGACCTGACCGTCCCCCCCATCCCCTCCCCTTTCAAAAAACGCCGGCATCCGGCAAAGGAGCAACAACATGAGCATAGTAAGCGAGTTCCGCGAGTTCGCGGTCAAGGGCAACATGGTCGACATGGCCGTCGGCATCATCATCGGCGGCGCGTTCGGCAAGATCGTCAATTCCCTCGTTTCCGACATCGTCATGCCCCCTCTGGGCTACCTGATGGGCAAGGTCGATTTCAAGGATCTGGCCATCAACCTCGGCCAGAATCCCGAAACCAGCGAACCGCTGGTCAAGATTCCCTACGGCCTGTTCATCCAGAACCTCGTCGATTTCCTCATCGTGGCCATCTGCCTGTTCTTCATCGTCAAGGGCATCAACGCCATGCGCCGCAAAAAAGACGCCGCCGACGCGGAGGCCCCGAAGGCCTGAACAGCCCCCCCATCGCATCATGCACGCAGTTGTCCTCCCGGGAGGACAACTTTTTTTGTCCTTCGGGCATGATGCCGGCCTTCGCGGTTCTTCGGGAATCATAGTGGACGGGGAGGATTGCCGAGAGATTGTGGAGAGATATTTGGCGAATGGAGAGTGCGCGAGCAATCGCCCCCCTCCGAGAGGGGGGTGCCGCCCGGAGGATGGAGATGGCTTATGGATTGCGAGTGCGGAGCGGAAAGAAAGGGCGGCGGGGGGAGTACTGCGGGAGGCCGTGGATGCAGGCTTTCGCATGGTCTATCCGCAGAGGGATTGTTTCGTTTGTTGCCGGTGGAAAGTCGTGACTGGCGCGACGGCCGACCGCAGTACTCCCCCCGTCGCGGCTCCTGCCGCTTGTCTTTTGCCATGCATCCGCCTTCCATTCATGGCCGCGCCCCCCCCCTCTCGGAGGGGGGCTGGGCCTGTCGCACTTCTTGCTCCTTGCATTCGCGGAATTCGGGAGACAGTTCCACCAAAGTCCCCGAAGAGCCCAAATTTTCACCCGCCCTAAAATCTGTAGGTAAAGCCGTACACCACGAGGTGCTTCTGTTTGGCGCCGTCGTCGTGGAAGTTGGAGTTTTCCCACGTGTAGGTGTAGTCGAGATGGCGGGAGAGGCGGCGGGAAATGGGGCGGGCGTGGCCGGCGGTGTAGGTCAGCGTGGTCGTGTGCTCGGTCAGTTCGTCGGTGTCGCCGAGCGGCGTGTCCATCTTGTATTCCGCCGTGAAGCCCATGTGCAGGTGGGGAATCAGCAAATCCTTGACGTTGAAGTTGTAGGTGTAGGTGATGGTCTCGGTGTCGGCATTGGAGCCGAAGGTCTTACGCGGTTCGAGCGAGGCGCCGGCCATTTGCGAGAGATAGGCGTTGATGGTGTGGTTGAGGTTGACGTTGATGGTCGTCTTGACTTCGTCTTCGTTCTCGTCGTTGGTCCAGTCGAGGCTGGCCGCCAGCGTGAGATCCCGCGACAGGCGCCAGTTGTCGGAGGCCGCGAGTTGGATTTTCGGTTCCCAGGTCGCGTCTTCGTCGTCTTCCTTGGTGTCTTTCGAAGAGGCGCCGGCGAAGTAGGTCACGACAGGCAGGGACCGCAGGAATTTCGGGTGCACGCTTCCGGAAACACCCAAATCCAGCGTGGTTTCGGTCGTGATTTCGCCCGACCGGATTTGCTCTTTCCGGTCCCACTCGTAGCTGGCGGTCAAGGCCATCCAGGAGGTGAGGTCCAGGAAGACGGCACCGATGGCGTCCAGCTCGTCATTGTCGCCGTCTTTGTCTTTCTCCTCGTCATGGCGTTCGCTGGTCCAAGTGGCGTCGCCCGTCATGCGGAAGCGGTACCAGTTCCAGGCGAGGGAAAGGGAACCGACATACTTGTTGTTGGGATCCCGTTCGGCGCCGCCGGGACGGTAGGTGGATTCCGAGCTTTCGACCTGGCGGGTGGCGGAGGCCGTGCCCCCGAATTGGAGGCGGGGGGAAGAGGCTTGGAAATTGATTTGGCCGTCGAAGGTGAGGTCATCTTGGTCGTCGCGGCGGAAGTAGTCCATGTAGGACGCGGTGCCGCTCAGGCCAAGGGTCGTGTTCGGGCGCAGGTGCTTGGGCTGGATGCCGAGCGAAATCGTCGGCGCCCAGTAGAAGTCATCCTTGCGGAGGGTCTCGCTTTCGCCTTCGGGATAGGAGTCGTCGACGTTGCTGTCGTAGGCGAGGTCGACGCCGACCGTCGGGACAAACAGCCACTCGCCGAGGCGCAGTTGCGCGAAGGCCGGGCGGGCCGCACAGAATCCCGCAACCACGGCGCAGACCGCCGCGCAACGGAGAAGCGCGGCGAAGCGCCCGTTGCAGCGTGCGCGGGAAGTGCGGGGTTGGTCCATGCGGGGCATCCGGTGCGGGGTCAAACTAACAAGAGGGCCAAGGGAGGGGTCTCCCTTGGCTCACGTCCGTCCGCTCAGCGGGCGCCCTTGTTGGGGTTGTATTCCTTGACCGCGCTCGCGGCGGAGCCGCTGAAGTCGCCGGGTTCGCCCCACTGCACGACCTTGCCGTTCTCGAAGTAGATCCAGTACACCTTGGGTTCCCACGTGAAGACCGGCGGCAGGTATTCCCAGACCTCGGACCATTCGTCGTCGTTGTACATCTTGGCGGCGCGGATGGCGAACGGCTTGCCGATGGCTTCCTGCACCTGTTCGGGTTCCATGCCCAGCTGCAGCCGGCTGATGTCCACGTTCCAGGATGCGCATCCGCTCATCATGACGGCCAGCAACGCACCGGCGACCAAACCTTTGATTGTCCGCATAGTCTTCTCCGTGTATGACCGGACCTGCCGCGGCCCGGTGGCTTTATTCTTCTATGCCACGGAATCTTCCCCGTGGCAAGGCCGAAGATGGGTGTCCGGCCGGTTTTTTCATGCCTTCAGGGCCCGGATGATTTCCGGGACGACCTGGAAGAGGTCGCCGACGATGCCGATGTCGGCCACGCCGAAGATGGGCGCGTCGGGGTCCTTGTTGATGGCGATGATGGTGTCGGACGAGTTCATCCCGACCAGATGCTGGATCTGGCCCGAGACGCCGCAGGCGATGTACACCTTGGGGCGCACGGTCTTGCCGGTCTGGCCGACCTGGTGGAAGGCGCTGATCCATCCGGCGTCCACCGCGGCGCGGCTCGCGCCGATGGCCGCCCCGCCCAGGGCGTCGGCCAGTTCGCGCAGGAGGGCGAAGTTCTCGGGTTTGCCGAGGCCGCGGCCGCCGGTGACGATGATCTCGGCGTCGGCGACGTTCTTTTCGTTCTCCATGGCGTGGACGGTTTCGAGGACGCGCACGGCCGGGGTCTTGAGGTCGAGGGTTTTCTTGACGAGTTCGCCGGTGCGGCCGGGCTGCGCGGGGGCGGCCTTGAAGACTTTGGGCCGCACGGTGGCCATCTGGGGCCGGTGGTCGGGGCACTCGATGCAGGCCATGATGTTGCCGCCGAAGGCGGGACGTGTCTGGAGGAGGCGCCGGGTGGCGGGGTCGATGTCGAGGCCGGTGCAGTCGGCGGTGAGGCCGGTACGGACTTCGATGGCGACGCGCGGGACGAATCCGCGCCCGATGGTGGTGGCGCCGGCGAGCAGGGCCTCGGGCTTGTATTTGCGGACGAGGGCGGAGAGGGCTTCGGCGTAGGCTTCGGCGGTGTAGGCGGCGAGGGCGGGGTGGTCGGCCAGGATGACGCGGTCGGCGCCGTGCTCGAAGAGCGGGGCGGCGAGGGCTTCGACGCCGCTGCCGAGCAGGACGGCGGTCAGCGGCACGCCGAGTTTTTCGGCGAGCACGCGGCCTTCGCCGAGGAGCTCGAAGGACACGCCGTGGAGGGCGCCCTCGCGCTGTTCGGCATAGACCCATACGCCGCGCCATTCGGCGGGGTCGATGCCGGCGGATTTCTTCTCGGCGGCCTCGATCTTCAGCGCGCCGACGGGGCACGCCTCGGTGCAGGAGCCGCAGGCGGTGCAGGCTTCGTTGGCCTGCGCCTTGCCTTCGGCGTCCAGGGAAAGCGCGCCGAAGGGGCACTGCGCGGCGCACGCGCCGCATCCGATGCATTTTTCACGGTCGATCAACAGTCCCATGGGATGCCTCCGGTCAGACGAGTTTGCGGTTCTTGAGTTCGGCCACGAGCTTCTGCGCGGCCTCGGCGGGTTCGAGCCCTTCCCACTTGGCGCCGCCGGTCTTGGCGGGCGGCGAGAAGATGCGCACGACGTGCGTCGGCGACGCGGCCAGCCCGAGCAGGGCGGGGTCGGCGCCGGTGGCGGCGGCGGTGGTCGGCTCGATGGCGAGCTTGCGGGCGGCCATCTTGCCGCGCAGCGACGCCATGCGCGGGACGTTCGCCTCCTTGACGACGGTCAGCGCGCACGGCAGCGGCGCCTCCACGACGTCGTAGGCGTCCTCGGAGACGCGCTCGACGGTCGCGGTCTTGCCGTCTTCGGCGATTTCGCACTTGCGCACGCACGCGACGCACGGGATGCCGAGCCAGTCGGCCACGCCCGGCCCCACCTGCGCGGTGTCGCCGTCGATGGCCTGCTTGCCGAAGAGCACGAGGTCGGGCGTGCCCAGCGAGCGTACGGCGCACGAGATGGCGTAGCTGGTGGCGAGCGTGTCGGAGCCGGCGACCGCGCGGTCGCACAGCAGCAGCACGTCGTCGGCGCCGCGCCCGACGGCCTCCTTGAGGATGTCGGCGGCCTGCGGCGGGCCCATGGTGAGGGCGGTCACGCGCGTGCCGGGGTGGGCCTCCTTGAGCTGGAGCGCCATTTCGAGGGCGTTCTCGTCGAAGGGGTTCATGATGGATTCCACGCCGTCGCGCACGAGCGTGTTGGTCTCGGGATTGATCTTGACCTGCGTGGTGTTGGGGACCTGCTTGAGGCAGACGACGATGTGCATGGATACCTTCTTTCTGTGCGCGCGCGGTGCGGCGCCGCGGGGTGCGTCAGGCCTTGGCGGCGCCCGCGTATTCCTTGTTCAGGGCCAGCCCGATGATGTCGCGCTGGATCTGGTTGGTTCCTTCGTAGATCTGGAGGATCTTGGCGTCGCGCATCATCTTCTCGACGGGGTACTCCTTCATGTACCCGTAGCCGCCGAGCACCTGGACCGCGTTCGTCGTGACCTCCATCGCCATGTCCGAAGCGTACATCTTGCACATGGCGGAGAACTTCGAATAGTCCTTGGCGCCCGAGTCGATCGTGCGGACCGTCGCGTACGTCAGCGCGCGCGCCGCCTCGATCTTCGTCGCCATCTCCGCGAGCATCCAGCTCAGGCCCTGGTTCGCGATGACCGGGCGCCCGAACTGCTGGCGGACCTTCGCATAAGAGACCGCTTCGTCCAGCGCCCCCTGCGCCAACCCGATCGCCTGCGCCGCGATGCCGGGGCGCGAAACGTCGAACGTCTTCATCGCCCAGATGAACCCCGTCCCCTCGCGCCCGATCAGGTTCTCCGCCGGCACCTCGCAGTCCTCGAAGATCAGCTCGCGCGTCGCGCTCGCGCGGATGCCCATCTTGTTCTCCTTCTTGCCGAAGCTGAACCCGGGCGTCCCCTTTTCCACGATGAAGCAGCTCACGCCGCGGGCCCCGCGGTTCTTGTCCGTGACCGCGAACACGCAATACACGTCCGCCTCGCCGCCGTTGGTGATCCACTGCTTCGTCCCGTTGAGCACGTACTTGTCGCCCTTCTTGACGGCCGTCGTGCGGATTGACCCCGCATCCGAGCCCGCATTCGGCTCCGTCAGCGCATAGGCCGCCAGCTTCTCGCCGCGGGCGATGGCGGGCAGGTACTTCTTCTTCTGCTCCTCGCTGCCGCCGATGAGGATGGGGTCCGACCCGAGCCCGTTGGCCGCGAAGGACACGCTGACGCCGATGCACACCCGCGACAGCTCCTCGACGGCGATGATGTTGGGCAGGCTGTCCCCGTCGAAGGTCCCGCCGTAGGCCTCCGGGATGTAGAGGCCCATGAGGTCCATCTTGCCGAGCTCGCGGAGGAGATCGATGGGGAAGATGCCCTTTTCGTCGAGTTCGGCGCGCACGGGTTTGACGCGCGTCTGAGCGAACTCGCGCATCATCGAGCGGATTTCCAGCGCCAGTTCCGAGAGTCCGTAATTCAGTTCGGCCATGTTCAATCTCCTTGTGCAAACGTGTGTTTTTCCTGACTATGCCACACCCCCGCCCCCCTTGCAAGCCATCCCGCGCCCGCGCGGACGCGCCCGGCCACCGGAAAACGATCCCCTCCCTCCGGAAAATTTTTTCCAATCATTGGAAAACCGCATAAAATTTTTTCCAATCATTGGAAAATCCGGGCCGTTTTTTCCAACCATTGGAAAGTTTTTTTCCAATCATTGGAAAACTTTGTGCGATTTTTCCAACCATTGGAAAAAAGTTTTCCAATCATTGGAAAACCCGCCTCCGGCCGCGTGGCGGCGCGGTTTTCCCATCACCTCCCCTTCCCGTACTTCGCCTTGACCTCCGGCAGCGCCTCCTGCAACGCCGCGATCCGCGACGCGTCCGACGGATGGCTCGACAGCAACTCCGGCGTCTTGCCTCCCCCCTTGGCGGCCATCTTGCGCCAGAACGCCGGCGCGCTGTCCGGGTCGTACCCGGCCATCGTCATCAGCACCAGCCCCATGTAGTCCGCCTCCGCCTCGTGCTTGCGCGAAAACGGCAGCAGCGCCCCGTACTGCGCGCCGAGGCCGTAGACGCCCGACGCCGCGGACTGCACCATCGCGCTGCGCCCCTGCGTCGCAACGCCCACCGCCGCCGCCCCGGCCTGCGCCAGCAGCTGCTGGCTCATCCGCTCGTTGGAGTGCTTGGCGACCGCGTGCGCCACCTCGTGGCCAAGGACGACCGCCAGCTCGTCGTCGGACCCCACCAGCGCCATCAGCCCCGTGTACACGACGATCTTGCCGCCCGGCATGCAGAAGGCGTTGACCTCCTTGTCCTCGACGAGATTGAACTCCCACGCGAAATTGGACACCTCCTTGCCGAGGCCGTTCGCGCGCAAATACTGCTCCGTCGCGTCCGCGATGTTGCGCCCGACGCGCACCACCTGGGCCGACTGCGTCCGGTTGCCCGAGACCTTCGCCTTGCCCATGTAGCTCCTGTACTGCGTCAAGCTCGACGACAGCACCTCCGAATCGGACACGAGCGACAACTGCCGCCGCCCCGTGATCGGCACCGTGCTGCACCCGGCGGCCACCGCCGCCACCGCCAAAAAAGCAATCCACCTTTTCATGCCCTCCATCCTACCACGCCCCCGCACCGATGGCAACGGAGCCCCCTCCGGCCACTCGCGAGATTATGGAAAACACCTCCTTTTTGTTCGCCTTTCACCACATCATCCTCCCCATCCGTGTTCTTCCCTCCGCGCCCCCCGCCACCATCATTCTTCTACCGCCCCTCCTCACTCTTCACTTGTCCTTCCCCCCGCCTCTTTGCCATAGTCCCCGCCATGCAAATCCCTCCTTCCATTCCCGCCGCCGTCGCCGCCGCCGCAACCTTGGCCCTCCTTGCCGCCGGCTGCGCCACCACCGACATCCCGCCCCCGGAGCCCTTCCGAACCTCCCAGGTCGAGGCGTTCCTGAAGTCCGCCCGCGACCCGCGCGAGATGGGCATCACGACCCTGACCGACCCGGCCTCCGGCAAGCCCCGCTTCGATTTCGCGAACCGCCCCCACATGGGCCGGTCCGCCGAGCTGCCGGTGCTCTCGAAGGGCCATCCCTGCCCCTTCCTCGACCTCAAGACCGGCACCGAAGCGACCCTCCGCTCGCTGATCGACACCTCCTCCCGCCAGAGCTGGCTGGTCCCCGCCGCGTGCCCCGCCATGTTCTACCGCCCGGTCAAGCCGCCCCTCGGCGAATACCCCGACCACGTCGATTCCCAGGTCCCGGGCTACGCCGGCATCGCCAACAAGCTCATCGCCCAAATCGTCCACGTCGAATCCCCGGTCTTCTACGTCCCCATGGCCGACGGCCACCTCGGTCCCCTGGCGCGTCCCGAGAGCCCCGCCTCCGCCCCCGCGCCCGACCCCCCTGACCTGGCCGAAAAGACGCGCAGGGCCCGCGCCAGGTTCCGCGCCTCGGTCCAGGCGGTCATCGGGGCCGAAATGCTCCGCGCGTTCGACTGGGTACGCCTCGACTTCCCCCGCCGCCGCGTCCGCCTCTCCTCCAACGGCCCCTACAAACCGCCCGTCCCGGAAGCCGTGGCCGCCCGCCTGCCCATGCTCAACTGGCGCGGGCGCCCCGCCGTCGCCATCCGGCTCGACGGCGTCCCCGCGACCGCGGTCCTCGACACCGGCGGCGACTTCGACCTCTCCCTCCCCACCGCGACCCACGGCGACCTCGCCGCCGTGCACGTCGAACTCGGCGGTTGCACCCACCTCGTGCCCGTGTCCACCCACGAATCCCTGGGGCTGCCCGCCGACTTCCCGCCCCGCATCGGCGCGCGCCTCCTCGCCCGCTACGCCGTGGTCCTCGACTACAAAGCCAACTGCGTCTGGTTCGAAGACCCCGACCTCGCCGCCCAGAAGAAAGCCGACGACGAAGCGTCCGACGACGACGATCTTCCCGTCCAATACCGCGGCATCGTCCCCTGACCCGGAGCCCCCGCCATGGACTGGAAACTCTTCTTCTCCACCTTCGCCCTCGTCTTCCTGGCCGAACTCGGCGACAAGACCCAGCTGACCGTCCTCGCCCAGTCGGCGGTCCACGGACGCCTCGCCGTATGCCTGGCGGCGTGCCTGGCCCTTTGCGCCTCGACCCTCCTGGCGGTGCTCTTCGGCGGCATTCTCTCCCGCTACGTCCCGCCCCGCGTCCTCCACCTCCTCTCCGGCGCCCTCTTCATCCTCTTCGGCCTCCTCCTCATCGTCCCCGCCCTGAAAAACCCCTCCTGACCATGCCCGCCTCCTCCCAGCCTCTCCGTAGCTTCCCGCCCGCGCCAGCGGGCGCACCGCCCACTTGTCACTTGTCACTTGTCACTTGTCACTGCGCGCCCTCCGGGCGCGCCCTCCTCCTCTTCGACCTCGACGGCACCCTCATCGACTCCCGCCGCGACCTGGCGACGGCGACGAACCTCATGCGCGCCGACCACGGCCTCCCGCCCCTCGACCTGCCCACCGTCGTCTCCTACGTGGGCGACGGCCTTTCCAAGCTGGCCGAGCGCGCCCTCCAGGGCGCCCCGGTACCCATCCCCACGGCCCTCCGCGAACTCTCCACCCACTACGCCGACCATCTCCTCGACCAGACCGCCCCGCTGCCGGGCGTCCCCGACTCCCTCCGCGCCCTCCGCGACGCCGGCTACGCCCTTGCGCTCGTCACCAACAAACCCGCGGCCCACGCCCGGCGCATCTTCGACCACTTCGGCTGGACGCCGCTCTTCGCGGTCCTGATGGCGGGCGGCGACACCCCCGAACTCAAACCCTCGCCCGTCCCCATTCTCGAAGCCCTCCGCCGCACCGCGACCCCGCCCGACCGCGCCCTGATGGTCGGCGACCACCACACCGACCTCGAAGCCGCCCGCCGCGCCGGCATCCCCTCCGTATTCCTCCAAAACGGCTTCGGAAACACCGGCGCCGAAACCCCGACCCACGCCTTCCCCGACTTCGCCGCCTTCGCCCGCTCCCTCCTCCCCTGAGCCCCCCTTTCGTCCCCTCGTCGTCTCGTCGTTTCGTCGCCCTCCCTCCTCCCCCCCACACGCAAAAAGACCTCCCCTTTCACCGGGAGGTCTTCGAAAACTTGGTGGCGGGAACCGGGGTCGAACCGGTGACCTAAGGCTTATGAGTCCCTCGCTCTGCCAACTGAGCTATCCCGCCACGTTTCAGTCCACTGTACCCTTCCTCCCCCCGTTTGTCAACCGGGCGCGCCCACATTTTTTCGGGCCGCGCCGTCACCGGAAAAAAGGAATTGCCAAGCCCCCATCTTTCGTGCATAGTCCCCCGCGTTTTCGGACGCCCCCATCGTCTAGAGGCCCAGGACGGCAGGTTCTCATCCTGTTAACACCGGTTCGAATCCGGTTGGGGGTGCCAGTTTTGAAAAGCAAGCGACAACCCTCCGGAAGCGGAGGTTTTTTTATGCCAAGGAGCACCCCATGAGCGCCAAGAAAGTTTCCGCCAAAGCCGCCCCCCTCGACGCCATCGTCAAGGACCTCTCCCTCGCCGACTACGGCCGCCGCGAAATCGAACTCGCCGAGCACGAGATGCCCGGCCTCATGCGCCTCCGCGCCGAGTACGCCAAGAAACAGCCCCTCGCCGGCGCGCGCATCGCGGGCTCCATCCACATGACCATCCAGACCGCGGTCCTCATCGAGACCCTCCAGGCCCTCGGCGCGCGCGTGCGCTGGGCCAGCTGCAACATCTTCTCGACGCAGGACCACGCCGCCGCCGCCATCGCCGCGCGCGGGACGTCGGTCTTCGCGATCAAGGGTGAGACGCTCGAACAGTACTGGGACTTCACCGACCGCATCCTCGACTGGGGCGACGAGTACCCCAACATGATCCTCGACGACGGCGGCGACGCCACCCTCTTCGTCCACCTCGGCGTCAAGGCCTCCCGCGAAGGCCTCCAGGTGCTCGACGGCCCCTACGCCTCCGAAGAGGAGCGCATCCTCAAGGCGCAGGTCCGCCGCGCCGTCCAGAAGGCCCCCGGCCGCTTCGAAGCCCTCGCCAAATCCATCCGCGGCGTCACCGAAGAGACCACCACCGGCGTCCACCGTCTCTACCAGATGGCCGAGCGCGGAGAGCTCCTCTGGCCGGCGTTCAACGTCAACGACTCCGTGACAAAGAGCAAGTTCGACAACATCTACGGCTGCCGCCATTCCCTCGTCGACGGCATCATGCGCGCCACCGACGTCATGCTCGCCGGCAAGGTCGCCGTCGTGGCCGGCTACGGCGACGTCGGCAAGGGCTCCTGCCAGTCCCTGCGCGGGCAGTGCGCGCGCGTCATCGTCACCGAAATCGACCCCATCTGCGCCCTCCAGGCCGCGATGGACGGCTACGAAGTCATGACCATGGACGAAGCCTGCAAGATCGGCGACGTGTTCGTCACGACCACCGGCTGCTGCGACGTCATCACCAAGAAGCACATGCTCAAGATGAAGGACCTCGCCATCGTCTGCAACATCGGCCACTTCGACAGCGAAATCGACACCGCCGCCCTGCGCGCCTACCGCTGGGAAGAAATCAAGCCGCAGGTCCACCGCATCTGGACGAGCAAGACCAAGTCCATCCTGCTCCTCGCCGAAGGCCGCCTCGTGAACCTCGGCTGCGCCACCGGCCACCCGAGCTTCGTGATGAGCAACAGCTTCTCCAACCAGACCATGGCGCAGATCGAGCTCTTCACCCGCACCAGCGCCTACAAGCCCGGCACCGTGTACCGCCTGCCGAAGAAACTCGACGAAAAGGTCGCCCGCCTGCACCTCCCGCAGCTCGGCGTCAAGCTCGACCGCCTGACCCCCAAGCAGGCCGCCTACCTCGGCGTCCCCGTCAACGGCCCCTACAAGGCGGACTTCTACCGTTACTGATCCCGTGAACCCCTGGATCGCAGGCGCCCTCGGCTGGTGGGTCCTCGGCGGACCCATCGGCGGCCTCGTCGGATTCCTCGGCGCCGCCTTCTGGAACGCCGCCAAGGCCAAGGAAAACCAGGGCGCTTCCCAGGGCCCGTCCCGTCGTCCCCCTCCCCCGCCGCCCCCGCGCGGCGGCGCGGCGGGACGCACCTCCTCCGCCACCGACGACGACCCCGACCCCCGCTTCAGCTTCACCGTCAGCCTGATGGTCCTCGTCGCGGCCGTCATGATGGCCGACGGCCGGGCGAGCCGCGACGAACTCGGCGTCGTCAAGGCGTTCCTGCGGGACAACTTCGACGCCGACACCGCCCGCTCCTGCCTCCAGATCCTCAAGGGGCTGCTGGGCAAGACCTACAACGTCCCGCCCGTCTGCCGGCAGATCCGCCGGCACATGGACATCGCGAGCCGGCGCACCCTCCTGCACCTCCTCTACGGCATCGCGTGGGCGGACGGCGCATTGCACCGCAACGAGAACGCCCTCCTGACCCAGATTGCCTTCGAACTGGGCATCCCCGCCGCCGAAGCCCGTTCCATCGCCGCGATGTTCGAGCGCCGCGGCCCCGATCCCGACGCCGACTACGCCATCCTCGGCGTCGCCCCGGACGCCACCGACGCCGAAGTCCGCACCGCCTACCGCCGCATGGCCCAGAAGCACCACCCCGACAAGGTCGCCCATCTCGGCCCCGACGTCCAGCGCGCCGCCACCGAAAAATTCCGCACCATCAACGAAGCCTGGGAACGCATCAAGAAATCCCGCGGCATCAAGTAGCACCTCCCCCACCCCTCCGCAAAGCCGCGAAACTACCCACGCCAACCCAAAATCCCCACCCCCATGGACATCCACATCCTCCAAGGTTCCCCCCGCGCGAACGGCACCCCCGCCAAGATCGACGGGCGGAATACCGACTCCTCGGGCCAACGCATCGCCGGCCTCGTCGCCGCGCCCGGGCGGTGACGCCCGCCGCCGCCATCCTCCCCGACCTGCGCGCCGCCGCCACCCCCGGGAAGGCAGCGGTGCTCCAGCGCTTTTTCAAGACCGGCCCCGGCGAGTACGCCGAGGGCGACCGCTTCCTCGGCGTCATGGTCCCGCAGATCCGCGCCATCGCCCGTGCGCACCGCACGGAGGTCCGCGGCACCGACCTGCGGGCCCTGCTCGCCTCCCCCTGGCACGAAGCCCGCGAATGCGGCCTTTTCCTCCTCGTCGACCGCTTCCGCGCCGCCCCCCCGGACGCCCGCACCGGCCTCCACCGCGCCTACCTCGCCGCACTGGACGCGGGCCGCGTCGACAACTGGGATCTCGTGGACTGCTCGGCGCCGGCCCTCGTGGGCGAATACCTGCTGGATTCCCCGCCTGACCCGCGGTCGCCGCGCCCCGGCCTGCTCGACGCCCTCGCTCGGGCCCCTTCGCTCTGGAAGAACCGCGTCGCCGTCGTCTCCACCCTCACCTTCATCCGGCGCGGCGAGCTCGACGACGCCTTCCGCCTGTGCGCCGCCTCCCTCGGCCACCCCCACGACCTCATGCACAAGGCCGTCGGCTGGATGCTCCGCGAATGCGGCAAACGCGACCCCACCCGCCTGCGCGCGTTCCTCTCCGCGCACCCCCCCGACCCCCCCCGCACCTCCCCCCGCTACGCCCTCGCACCATTCCCCCCCCCACAGCCCCAGCCCTGGCCCCCCCCCCCCACGC
>JAEEGG010019305.1_pt1 | contig 13758 bp, 8 predicted proteins | sample 9134161 | NCBI WGS metagenome assembly JAEEGG01 (sample SAMN16246543, study PRJNA631951) | gut metagenome | biome: gut microbiome; feature: rumen; material: CR-attached | host: Bos | place: Iran: Karaj | collected 2018-10 | reverse complement strand
TTTATCGGCGTATTCTAGTTATTCATCCATGAGCAGGCTGTCCGATATTCTGAAACTTGAGAATCACGCTGTCGCAATCTACCGCGAGAAGACCATACCTGAGGATGCATTCGTCCCTCAGCAGGGTCATTGCACGATACCATCGCTGTTCATACGCTGCGTGCGTCTGGGCGACAAGTGTGCGGCAGATTCTGAGCACTCTCCTTGTCATGGATCGAAGAGCGGTTTCGGTTTCGGAGGGATAAGCGACCGTCAGAGATCCGCCTGGTCCGCTTCCGTCATTCCTGAAGAGGTCAGAGACCAGATAGCTCATAAGAGCTCGGGTATGTCGTATTTCAAAACGCCGGAGATCGCTATGCTCCAGCAGAGTGCTATCAAGGATTACGGCGACGGGAAGGACGTCATAGTCTTCCAGGAATTGGATTCAGCAGTGAAGGATGGGAAGCCGATAGAAGTTGTAGCCTTCCTGGTGGACCCTACGCGTCTGAGTGTGTTGCAGCAGCTGGTCGCATTCTCGAAGACAACTCCGGGTCCAGCCGCGATAATGCCGTACGGATTCGCCTGTCAGCAGGTATATGCATTGCCCAGAGCGGAAGGGGAATCGGACGATCCCCATGCGGTAATCGGTATGACGGATATGTACGCCAGGCGCTATGTGGACCGCGACAAGTTCTCTTTCGCTGTGCCCTATAAGCTGTATCTCCGCATGATCGATGACATCGACGATTCGTTCTTGGTTAAGGAGAAGTACCTGGCCAATTTCGACCAGGCACTCTGATTTACAGGTGAAAACCTTTAATCGGCGATGGCGCTACATTGGAACGGCCCTATGGGGTAGCTTGGATATCCTGCCGGACCTCGACTCCGCTGACCTGGGTTCGAATCCCAGTAGGGCCACTCGCCGTTTTATTCCATCATGCTGGATACGCAGCCTTTACAGCATCCAATCTCTCAGGGTCGAACGGGTTGGTGATGGGTACACCGCTCACAGTGAATGAAGGTGTGACCGGTTCGCTTCCGTTCATAAGGGAAGCTCCTTCTCTAGCCGAGTCGACTACACCGTATCCGATGCCCTGGGCTGTATAGGAATAACCGCTGCTGGTCTTCGGTACGGTGCCTTCAGTGACATGGACCATTACGGTGCTGTCGATGCTTCCTTTCAGAATTCCCGAGTGGAAACCTGTACCGATGTCCGCAGCGTATTTTCCTCCCTCTGCGGTTATGTTGGAATACGAGCTGATAATGATGGTCAGATCCATCCAGCCTTCTGCTCCGCACTTTCTGTCATATCCGCTTCCGATACCTGCAGCGTAGTGTCCCCCTGTTGCGTTCACATCGGAGTTCTCGATGATGATGCTTAGAGTTGTGGGTGCGTTGACTCTTTCGGGGTGGCTTCCGCCGATTCCGGCGGATCCGTTTCCTCCGATGATGTTCATCAAGCTGGAATTGGAGATGATTATTTCTGCACCCATCCAGAATCTTGCACCGATTCCGGCGGCTTTACTTCCTCCGACAGCATGCTCGACGGTAGAACTGTCGATAACGACTTTGCTTCCTCCTATTGCAGGAGCTCCTTCCGGCTCTTCGTTTCCGTAATCGCCATTTAGGAATTCGGTTCCGGGGAATCCTCCGCGAGCTTCCTTTACGATTGAATTGGAGATTATGACGTTGCTGTTGTCCCCTCCGATTCCATAGGCACGTAGTCCATACCCGTAAGCATACAGCTGTGCGAGATTGGTAATCTTTATCGAACCTGTGTTGTGGTTGGCGTAACCGATTCCGCTTCCGCCTTTACTGAGATAACCCTCTTTTCCATCGGTTCTGTATCCGTTCTTGTTCTCGTATTCGAATCCGTTGTTTCCTGTCACCGTCAGAGTTCCTCCTCCGGTGACGATTACCTCTCCGTTTTCGTGTACTCTGATGGCATCTGCATCCTTTCCACCTTTGAGTTCGACATTGTTCTTGATGACTATCGTAAGCCAGGAGTTTTCTTTGATTTCAATTGCAGGGGTATCGTCTGCAGCGTTAATGGTCACGCCGTCCAGTATAAGCTGGTGCATGTCCTCCAGTACGGTGGCCACGCTGTCCTTGTAGATCGTCAGGCTGTCTCCATCTGAGACTATCTTGTCGTAGACTCCGCTCAGATAGTTAGGCGGCGTGGTGATTGGATTCTGTCCGCTATCCTCTCCTCCCTGTTCTGAGGGTGTGGTGATGTAGATGATGCTGGTGTCCGGGTTGGTGTTGTTCTGCATCAGGGTGCTGTCAGAGGCTCTTCCGACCAGGATGCCGGCATTTCCTCCGTTCAGATCGGCTATTATCGTCGCTCTGCTCAGGTTACAGTCTGAAACCTTGACGGTAACTGTGTTCTCTTGGATGTTACCGGCTATTCCGCCTACATTCCTGTATCCGTTGATGGTCAGGTGCGAGACGGCACAGCCCTCGATGTCGGAGTTACACATTCCTGAGATTCCTCCCACATCGTTGCCCATATCGCTCAGGGCGTACGGGGTGGATATCGCTATCCTGTTGCATAGGATGTTCGCGTAGGAGACCTCTGAATTGGAAATCTTCTTGGTCTGGTATCCGGCTATCGCTCCGACATATCTGTTACCGTCCAGGTCGACATGGGTCACCTTCAGTCCTTCAGCGGTGGAGTCGAGGAATCCTGCTATCGTACCGACATGCTGCGAGCCTGAGATGGAAATTTTGTCCACTGCCAGGTTCTCGATGTGACCTCCGCTCATATATCCGAACAGACCGATATAGTCGCTGCCGGAATGGATCACCAGATTCTCGATCACATGGTTGTTCCCTTTGACAGTGCCCTTGAACGGGCAGGTCGTAGGTGAGGAAACTGATCCGATAGGGGTCCACTCGTAGCTTCTGAGGTCGATGTCATGTCCGATCTCAAATGTTTTGCTGTCGAATCCTCCGTTGGCGAAGTTGTTCTGAGCGACCCAGGCCAATTCGGATGCGAGATGGATTATGTATTTGCCGTCTACAGTTCTGGGCTCCTTGGTCTCTGCTCCGTCCCAAAGGTATTCCTTGATCTCGGAGATCAGAACAATCTCCGTGGAGTCGGCAACACTGCCTCCTCCAGATACTTTGCAGAATATCTTGTAGATCCCGGGCTCGGTAGCGGTCGGGATCTCGGTCGAATAGTTCTCCGTGGAAAGTCTGTAGTATGCGATTCCTTCAGCAACGGTTCCTGGAGTGATAAGTTCCTTCTCCCATCCGTCGAAATCATATGACTGTGCCGTAGGCTCCGTTGCCCACGAGGCGGAAGTCGCCATGATGCTGAAGATACCTGAATCGAATTCAACGACATAATTGCCCTGGTTCCTCTCACCGTTGGCATGGATCTTGTAAGCTCCCAATTCCTCTCCCGCATCACGGGTGAGTGTGTAGCTGACGTTCGCATCACCGTCGACTGTTGCTGTGAATACGGGATCACTAGTTCCGAACTGTTTGGATGCGTCGTTGGGAGTGACCTTGACAATCTTGTAGATTGAGAGGGTTCCCGTGAGGAGCATAAGCCGATAGTTGCCCTGGACCTCGTTGGCGGTGATGCTGATGGTGTATTTTCCCAATTCCTCGCCCTGATCTCTTGACAGGGTGTACTTCACCTTGTCGGAACCGAGGGTACCGCTCACCGTGGCAGTGAATGTGGGGTCCGAGCTTCCGAACTGTTTGGAAACGTCATTGGCTTTGACGGTGACCGCCTTGGGATCGATGTATGCAGTGATCGATTTCTCGGTAAGGGTCTTCGAATTCTTCGTCACCTTGTACCATACGGTGTATTTTCCCGCATCGGTACCGGTGGGTATGGATGAGGAGTAGTTCTTCCCATCCAGACTGTATGTGATAGTCTCATCTGTGAATGTTGATTTCACCAATGCCTGAGGGGATCCGTTGTATATGAGTCCCTGAACAGCCTCGGTGGTCGAATTGTCCGTCGGGTTTACCGGAGCGGGAGGCGTGGGCCCCGAAGTATCCTTGATGGTGAAGATTCCGATTCCGAACTCGACCAGATAGTTGCCCTGGGCGCGATCTCCTGTAGCGTGGATCTTGTATGTGCCCGGTTGTTCACCGCTATCGCGGACCAATGTGTATTTGATGTCCACTCCGCCTTCAACTGTGGCAGTGAAGACAGGGTCTGCTGATCCATAGGTCTTGGAAGCATCGTTGGGCGTGACTTTGACGATCTCATTGAATATGACGAGGTATCCGTTCTCGAAGGTCAGTTTGTAATTGCCCTGCAATTCGGCACCTGAGGCACGTATGACATATCCGCCACAATCCTCTCCCTGGTCTCTTGATATCGTATATTGTACCTTATCGGATCCCAGGGTGCCGCTCACGGTAGCCGTGAATTCTGGATCGGATTCCCCGTGGTTTTTTTGGCAATCGTTCACCTTGACGGTAACCGAAGCAGGTTGAATAGTGACGGTGAGTTTCTTCTCACCGACTGTATCGCCGTCCTTCTCAACCTTGCACCAGACATTATACTGTCCTGCATCCGTCTTAGCCGGTATAGAGGTCGAGTAGTTGGTGCCGTCTAGACTGTAGTAGATAGTACCTTCGTCTATCGTCGATATGACCAAAGGCTGCAGTGAACCATTATAAGTAAGATCGGAGGCTGGTTCTATGCTCCAATCTGTATTAACTCCTCCATCGTCGAAAAATGCTGAGTAGGCCACGAATCCAGTCGGAACGGCTAATGCGACAGCCACCACAGCAACGATCAATGCACTGTTAAAGTTCATTGCGATGCCTCCTACGATTGACGACTATTGAGGGAGCCCTAGGATGTTAATAAACGTTTACGGGGTTAGTTCGGATAATGTACAAATTGGAGGAGTCTATTGCACTTTTCGTGTATACTGAATTGTGACCGTTTTCACAAACGATGGACATATTTTCCTTGTAGAAAAAGTGGGAAAAAGTTTGAGTCCGGGAATCAATTTCCGGGATATGTGATGAGAGCGAACGGGTGGTATTTCTCGAATTTCTTCATCCCTTCGAGTCCGGCGAGCTCCATGACGAATCCCATCCTCACGATTTCTCCTCCGAGCCTCTCGACCATCTTGACGACTGCTTCGGTGGTTCCTCCGGTGGCGATGAGATCATCGATGACGACAACCTTCTGCCCGGGTTTGATGGAATCGGTATGCATCTCGACGGTTGCGGTTCCATACTCGAGCTCGTAATCCTCGGAAATGACCTCTCTGGGGAGCTTTCCTTTCTTTCTGACGAGGATGAATCCCTTTCCCATGGCGTATGCAACGGGAGCACCGAATAGGAATCCGCGAGATTCCGTTCCGACGACGAGGTCGAAATCGATGCCTTCGAGTCCTTTTATGAGGCCGTCGATGGCGAGCTTCAATCCTTCTCCGTTCTGGACTACAGATGTGACGTCCCTGAACATGATCCCTTTCTTGGGGAAGTCGGGGATTGTGGTGACGTAGTCTTCCAATTGCTTCATGCGCCGCGGAATGATTCGTGTGTAAATAAATCTCTCACAGGTATTTGCGGTAGCGGAATATCATGATCACAGACGCCAGCATGACCACCGCCAGTATGCAGGCGATCGTCAGTATGACATTGTCCGTGAGCCTGAAGATGATTCCGCAGGCACCGATCCCGGCAAGGAGCACGCCTCCCATGACGGCGGCGCCGTACTCCGACGGTCCGCCGGAAGTGTCGTTCCTGTCCTTGATGTAGAATGAGACGGCGAGATATCCGCCTGAGATTATCAGGATGGTGAAGACAGCGTTGACGATCTCGGTGAAGTATCCTACGAGGATTCCGGCTATTATCGCTACGGTGAAAGCACATGCTGTTGCGGTGTTCCACTTCTTCACATCGGAGTCTTCAGCCATCTTTTCAACTCATTTTGCAGGTTCCGGCTTCGTCTCGTAACGCTCGCAGGCCCTGTTCGTGACATAGGCAACGCATACCAGGAAGATAACACCGACGGTGACCGGTGCGATGATGAACGTCCAGGGCTGAGGCGTGAGGACGGCGGAAAGCGCGGTCGCCCCTCCCGGGGGGTGTACGCAATCGAATATGACCATGATTACAAGGGACAGCATCACCGCGATGGCGCATGCATACCACTCGGTACCTAGAAGGTACTGTGTGCACCAGCCGCAGACTGCTGAGAGGAACTGCCCCAGAATCGCTGTTTTAGGTTTGGCTGCCGGTGCTTTCGGAAGACCGAACAGTGTCACGGCAGTAGAACCGAGGGACGCTATCAGCAGTGGCAGATCGAAAAATGCCCAGAGCACACCAAGGAATCCGATGCCGACGAAGGAACCCGCTGCTCTGATAATTTGTGGCTTATCGAAGCGCTTTCTCATTCCGTCGAGATAGTTTGTTCTGATCTCCCCGTCTGTCATAGCATGCGGGAGAAGATACCACTATAAGCTAGATTGTGTGCTCAGAAATCCAATCCGTGGTATTCCTGCATACTCTTGACGCCGGTCTCACCCCTGAGCTCCACGGCAATCGCACCCACGGCCATCTCGGCACCGTTCATGGTGGTGATGTACGGGATCTCGAGTTCGACAGCCAGACGGCGCATTGCATGCCCGTCCCTTATGGCTCCGGAATGCTCTCTGGGCGTATTGATTATCAGATTGATATCCCCGTTGCGCATCAGGCTTTCAGCATTAGGCTCCTGATTCTCGGTGTTCTTGTATACGAAGGAATTATCGATTCCATGATCCGAGAGGTATTTGGATGTGCCTCTGGTGGCGTAGATCTTGAATCCCATATCAACGAGAGATTTCGCCACTTCCACCGCACGGGCCTTGTCATTGTCGTTGACCGTGATGTATACCCCGCCTTCTTTGGGAAGTATGGTTCCTGCCGCCGTGAGGGCCTTCAGGCATGCAGCGTGAAGGTCCGGGTCGATTCCCATGACCTCACCGGTGGATTTCATCTCAGGGGTGAGGATCGTATCAACACCGGGCAGTTTAAGGAAAGCGAATACGGATTCCTTGACCGCGTAATGGTCTATGGCCTTGTATCCCGAGAGACCGAATTCCTTAAGTTTCCTCCCCAGCATGACCTTGACAACAATCTTGGCCAGAGGTACGCCTGTGGCTTTGGAGATGAAGGGGATGGTCCTCGAGGCTCTCGGATTCGCTTCGATCATCCAGATCTGGCCGTCCTTATAGGCCAATTGGAGATTCATCAATCCTTTGATCTCCAGCGCCAATGCGACCTTGCGGTTTATCTCCACTATCTCGTCTATGGTCTCCTGTTTCAGCGTGTAAGGCGGCATTACCATGGTCGCGTCACCGGAGTGACATCCGGCATATTCTATGTGCTCCAGTATCCCACCTACGTAGACGTCCTCCCCATCGCAGACGGAGTCCACATCGATCTCAACGGCTTCTGAGATATACTTGTCTATCAGCACGGGATGGTTGCGTGAGACCTTGACGGCCGTCTCCATATAGGTCTTGAGCTCCTCATCGGAGTAAACGATCTCCATCGCACGTCCCCCTAGGACATAACTGGGACGGACCAACACTGGGTACTTCACGTCGTTGGCGATGCGTATCGCCTCGTCATACGAGTATGCAGTTCCGGAGGGGGGCTGTCTGATTCCCAGGCGGCGCATGAGGTCGGTGAATCTTTTCCTGTCCTCGGCCACATCCATCTGATCGGGCGTGGTTCCGAGGATCTTCGTCCTCATCCCTTTGATCCCCTTTTCGATATCCATCGCCAGATTGACCGAGGTCTGACCTCCATACTGGCAGATGACCCCGTCCACGTTCTCCGCTTTGATGACGTTCAATACGTCCTCCAATTCGAGAGGCTCGAAGTATAGACGGTCGGAGATGTCGTAGTCCGTGGAGACCGTTTCGGGATTGTTGTTGATCATTATGGCCTCGATCCCTTCTTCCTGGAGAGCCATCACACCGTGGACGCAGCAGTAATCGAATTCGATACCCTGGCCGATACGGATTGGACCTCCTCCGATGATTGCTACTTTCTTCTTGCCGTCATCGCTCACTTCGGACGAGCGTCCGCGGTATGTACTGTAGTAATAGGGTGTTGATGCTGAGAATTCCGCTGCACAGGTGTCGACCATCTTGTACTTCGGCAGGATGCCCGCTTTCTCGCGCTGCTCCATAACCTCCCATTCGTCGCGGTCGCCGAGGATCTTTGCGATGTTCTCGTCTGAGAATCCCATCTCCTTCGCATCCTTCAGGAGCTTATCGGTGAGCGGACCCTCCTTGAGGTCCCTTTCCATGTCGATGATGTTCTTGAGCTTCTGTATGAAGAAAATATCCCAACAAGTCTCCTTTGCCACGTCCTCTGTGCTCCATCCTCTTCTCAGGGCCTCGCCTATGGCGAATATACGGCGGTCGGTGGCGTTACGGAACTCCTCATGGATCTCCTCATCGGTCATGTCGATGGGATCGAGGCCGAAGACCCCTATCTCCAACGAGCGGAGGCCTTTGAGGATTGATTCCTCGACTGTGCGTCCAATGGACATGATCTCTCCGGTGGACTTCATTTGTGTTCCGAGGTGTCTGTCGACGGTACGGAACTTATCGAAGGGCCAGCGGGGGATCTTGATGACAATGTAATCTATGGCAGGCTCGAATGCCGCATAGGTCTTTCCTGTGATGCGGTTCGGGATCTCGTCCAGCGTGTATCCCACCGCTATTTTGGTGGCTACTCTGGCGATCGGATATCCTGTAGCCTTGGAGGCCAGGGCTGATGAGCGCGATACCCTGGGGTTGACCTCGATGACGCGGTAATCATGGCTGACGGGATCGAAGGCATACTGAACGTTGCACCCTCCTTCGATCTTCAGGGCACGGATGATCTTGATGGATGCGCTGCGGAACATCTGCAGATCCTGATCCGACAGCGTCAGGCATGGAGCGCAGACGATGGATTCCCCGGTATGTATCCCCATGGGGTCCAGGTTCTCCATGTTGCATATGATTATGCAGTTGTCCTTGGAGTCTCTCATGACCTCATACTCGATCTCCTTCCAGCCTAGGACACTCTCTTCTATCAGCACCTGATGGATGCGGCTGTACGATAACCCGAGAGCACAGATTTCGCGGAGCTCATCCTCGTTGTATGCGATTCCTCCGCCGGTACCTCCCAAAGTGAATGCCGGACGGACGAGCACAGGATACTTTCCGATGAATTCGACGGCCTCAATGGCCTCTTCGATGCTGTTCACAGACTTCGATTTGGGGACGGGTTCGCCGATGGCCTCCATGGTCTCTTTGAACAGTTCTCTGTCCTCGGATTTGTCGATGGCTTCGAGCTGTGTTCCCACAAGCTCTGCGCCGTATTTCTTCAAATATCCTTTCTCCGCCAGCTCAGCCGAGATGTTCAGGCCGGTCTGTCCCCCCATCCCTGAGATGACTCCGTCCACACCCTCCTTCTCGATGATCTTAGCCACGGATTCTGCCGTAAGTGGCTCTATGTAGACGCTGTCAGCCGTATCAGGATCCGTCTGTATGGTAGCGGGATTGCTGTTGACCAGCACTGTCTTGTAACCTTCTTCGCGGAGCGAACGGCAGGCCTGTGAGCCTGAGAAATCGAACTCTGCGGCCTGACCTATCACTATGGGTCCGGATCCGATTACCAGCAGCTTGTTGTATTGTTTCTTCATCTGCGCTCCCCCCTTACGACCTCAGAGAATCTGCGGAACAGGAACGATGTGTCGTGCGGTCCCGGATGAGCCTCCGGATGGTATTGCGAAGTGAAAATCGGGAGATCCTTGTGCTTCATTCCTTCCACGCTGCGGTCGTTGATGTTGAATTGGTCCGCTATCAGTCCTGAGCCTTCCAGGCTGTTCTCGTCCACTGCGAACCCGTGGTTCTGACTGGTGATGTAGACGCGACCTTCATAGGAGACGGGTTGATTGCATCCGCGGTGACCGAACTTCATCTTGTAGGTGCTTCCCCCAAAAGATAATGCAGTGATCTGGTTGCCCAGACATATTCCCATGATGGGCATGACCGAGGAGAGGTCGGATACCGCTTTCACAGGCCCTTTGACGATGTTGGGGTGGCTGGGATTCCCAGGTCCGTTGGATACCAGCAATCCCTGGATCTTGCTGTCGATCATGATATCGGAAGGCGTATCGTAAGGGAACATGACGACATTGAAGATCTCACAGAGGTCATGGAGTATTCTCGATTTCTCTCCGCAGTCCAAAAGCCCTACGGTATACTCTTTCCCGTTGTCGTATCTCTCAATATCCTTGCAGGATACCTCGCGGACCAGGTCTGCATCGGATGGTGCAGGCATCTTCCTCAGTTTCTCTACAGTCTCTTCGATGCCATCCTCATTGTAGATAATGGCGCCCTTGAGGGTTCCCTGTTCCCTTATCCTGATTACAAGGTCTCTCGTATCCACTCCCGATATGCCGGGGACCTTGAAATCCTTGAGGAATTCGTCAATCGTCTTGCCCTTGTATGAATCGGAAGGTCTCTCCGTGTACTCTCTGACGACCAGTGCGCGGCAGTGGATCCCGCTTGATTGGAAGTATTCGTCGTTGACCCCATAGTTACCGATTGTAGGGAATGTCATTACGAGAATTTGGCCATTGTAGGAGGGGTCGGTGAGGCTCTCCTGGTAGCCGCTCATCCCGGTACTGAAGACAACCTCTCCAAAAGCTTCGGCTTGATATCCGAAGGAATCCCCTTCATACACCGTTCCATCTTCGAGCACGAGATAGCTTATCATCGGGATGTTCTCATCAAATAGATGCTATTTAACTCTAATTTGTCACAAAAATGGCATTTGTCTGAAATCGGACAAAAAGAAGGTTTAAAAAGTTTGACAGTAGTCATTCAATCCCGTTGATTCCAATGAAATTCATTTTCGTCAGCGGCGGAGTTATCTCGGGTTTAGGCAAGGGAATTACTGCATCCTCCATAGGATTTCTTCTGAAATCCCGCGGGATCAGAGTGACATCGATCAAGGTCGATCCGTATCTGAATATCGATGCGGGAACGATGAACCCCTATGAGCATGGTGAGGTCTATGTTTTGGATGATGGGGGCGAGGTCGATCTGGACCTCGGGAACTATGAACGTTTCATGGACCTGAACCTGGGTAGGGACAATAACATTACGACTGGAAAGGTGTACCGTTCGGTCATTGAGAATGAACGTAAAGGGTCCTATCTGGGTAAGACGGTTCAGATCATCCCTCACATAACTGATGAGATCAAATCGCGCATGATACAGGTCGCAAGGGATTCGGGTGCGGACGTGGCAATCGTGGAGCTCGGAGGAACGGTCGGAGACATAGAATCTATGCCTTTCTTGGAAGCCGTTAGACAGCTTGGAAGGGACATTGGAAGGAACGAGAACGCCCTGTTCATCCACTGCACCCTGGTCCCGATAATGGGAACAGTAGGTGAGGAGAAGACCAAGCCCACCCAGCATTCTGTCAAGGATCTGATGAATGCTGGTATCAGACCTGATATGATAATATGCAGATGCAAGTCCGAGATAACGGAGCAGGCCAAGAGGAAGATATCCATGTTCTGCGACGTTGATGAGAATGCAGTCATTTCCTGTCCAGATGCCCGCACGATCTACGAGGTCCCGATGATCTTGGATAAGCAGGGCGTCGCTGATTACATCATCAAACGCATGGATTTAGGGCCGCTTACCAGGAAGCCTGAGATGGATGAATGGAAGAGCCTGGTAGAGAGGATCGTCAATCCCAAAGGGCACGTGGAGATCGCTCTGGTTGGGAAGTACACCGCACTCGCAGACTCTTACCTGAGCCATTTGGAGTCCTTCACGCACGCGGGCGCTAAATTAAACTGTGGAGTAAAAGTAAGATTCATCGATTCTGACAGGTTCCTTTCGGAGAATGCCAAGGATCTGTTAGAAGGATGCGACGGCATCTTGGTACCAGGAGGATTCGGAACCAGGGGAGTCGAGGGAAAGATCTCCGCTGCCAGGTATGCCAGAGAGAACCAGATGCCTTTCCTGGGTGTCTGTCTCGGATTCCAGGTGGCGACAATCGAGATCGCAAGGCACGTGGTCGGTCTGGCGGATGCAGATTCCTCCGAATTCAGTCCGGAAACGCCGAATCCAGTCATTACGCTGATGCCAGAACAGGCTGACATAAGCAATATGGGGGGCACCATGAGGCTCGGTTCGCGCCACACTGTGATTGATAAAGGATCGAAGGCCAGCGCACTGTACGGATCTGATGGTTGTGACGAGCGTCACAGGCACAGATATGAGGTTAATACCGACTATATCGAGAAGTTGGAGGCCGTAGGATGGCATTTCTCTGGAAAGTCTGAGGATGGCAAAAGGATGGAGATAGCCGAGCTGGAGGGGCACCCATACTTCATGGCTGCGCAATTCCATCCTGAGTTCAAGAGCAGACCCTTGTCGCCCTCGCCGCTACACTTCGGATTGGTAAAGGCCGCTATGGAACACAAGGGCCTCTAAGTCATCATTCTCCCGGAGAGTCGGCTTTTCGCCGGAGCCGTTCTCCGGGCAGTTTTTTCGGATTTCGCAGCGTAAAATGTCTGAAATCCGACAACGCATGTATTTGTATGACCTATTGCAGACCAAATCGCTGACTCACAAAATTTTAACTGCAAAAGATATAAAAATCGTGTTCCGGGTTATCGAATTATGCAGAACTTTAGGTTCACTGTGGTTGAGAAGGCGAATGCTAAGACCCCTGTCGTCACGACCGCCCCCGAGAAGGAGACGTCGAAATACTACGGCTGCAACGTCTTCAACAGAGCGGCGATGAGAAAGTATCTCTCAGAAGAGACTAGGAAGTCCATATATGAGACCGTCGAGAGGGGAGCGACATTGGACAAGGATGTCGCCAACCATGTGGCGGAAGGGATGAAGAGATGGGCCATGGATCACGGAGCCACCCACTACACCCATTGGTTCCAGCCTCTCACCGGAGGTACTGCTGAGAAGCACGATTCTTTCACAGATCCGCGCCGTCACGGCGAAGCTATGGAAAACTTCAGCGGAAAGCTCCTCTTCCAGCAGGAGCCTGATGCATCATCTTTCCCCAGCGGAGGTCTGAGGAACACATTCGAGGCCAGAGGATACACCGCATGGGATCCCTCATCGCCGGCATTCATCATCGGAGATACGCTTTGTATCCCCACCGTATTCGTTTCATACACTGGAGAGGCTCTGGATTACAAGACGCCACTCTTGAAGTCCGATGCAGCGGTTACAGAAGCTGCTAAGGGGATCCTGGAGTTCTTCGGAGAGGGCAATGAAGTCATACACTCGTATCTTGGCTGGGAACAGGAGTACTTCCTTGTGGACAAGGACCTGTACATGACCCGCCCCGATCTGGTCCTGACGGACCGTACCCTCCTCGGGCACGACAGCGCCAGGAACCAGCAGCTGGACGATCACTATTTCGCAGACATCCCGCCAAGAGTACTGAATTTCATGAGGGACCTCGAGATCGAGGCGTATAAACTCGGAATCCCGGTAAAGACCAGGCACAACGAGGTCGCGCCTAACCAGTTCGAGATCGCACCTGTCTACGAAGCAGCGAACCTCGCCATAGACCACAACCTGCTCCTCATGTCCCTGATGAAGAATGTCGCCGAGAGGCATGGATTCGAGGTGCTCCTCCACGAGAAGCCCTTTGCAGGAATCAACGGTTCGGGAAAGCACTGCAACTGGTCATTGGGGACTGAGAGCGGAATCGGATTGATGTCTCCCGGAAAGACCGATGAGGAGAATC
>JAEEGG010019303.1_pt1 | contig 13758 bp, 4 predicted proteins | sample 9134161 | NCBI WGS metagenome assembly JAEEGG01 (sample SAMN16246543, study PRJNA631951) | gut metagenome | biome: gut microbiome; feature: rumen; material: CR-attached | host: Bos | place: Iran: Karaj | collected 2018-10 | reverse complement strand
ATCTAGAAGTAGGATTACAACTTACATCCTCTACCAACAGTTTCTTCAGGTAATAACCCGTACGGGTTGACTTACCGGCAAACTTGTTCATAGCGTTGTTGTCCGTTCCGTCCACAGCAGTCGTAATGGTAGCACCTTTGTAGGTAGAACCATTATGTATGATGTAAAGATCCAGACGAGGGTCACGGTTTGCATAAGGATTCTGAGGATCATAACCACTGTTGGGGTCTGTGATAGGCAGACCATTTGCCATGGGGAAGGCATCCACCAAGTTCTGAGAGGGATTCACACGTCCATTACCAAACAATGTTGGTACAAACTGGTTCTCTTCCATGCTGTAGGAATCACCACGGTTAGAACGCCACAGTACTTCATCAGTATTATGGCCTGCCGTGATATTCTTCCATCCATTATAGTCTGTGTACCATACATTACCCTTAGAATCCAGCTTAGCCACAGGGTTACTGCCCCATGCATCTGTCAGCACTTCAGCCATCAGATTAGCAGCCTGCTCCCATGTAACACCAGAACCATCCTGGAAGGCAGGACTGGCAGCCAGCAGGGCAGCCTGTGCCTTGACAGCCTTGGCAATACGGGCACTCATACGACCCAGTGCATGGTCTCCGAATACGCGGTTATATCTTTCCTTGTTACCACCCAGGTCGCGATACTTTTGGGGAACAGCTGTTTCGGGCTCGCCGTTACCTAAAGTGCCATAATCCTGTGGGAGGTACTTGATAGCCAAATCAGCATCAGCATACAACTGTGCCAGACACTCCTTGAAAGTGTTACGAGGCTTGTTATAGCTCTCATAACCATCATCTGAGCTTTCCGATGTCAGCAAAATGGGAATACCCAGCAACTGACCGTCCTTGGTCCAACCTGCATGAGCTTTCAGCAGGTGCAACATGTAGAGGGCACGCATACCATAAGCATCACCCAAGAAGCGCTGTTTGTACATCTCAGCAGCCACCTTATCCTCTGCCCAAGAAATCTTTTCGGCAGCCTCAATAAACTGATTGATATACTGCCATGAAGCACGCAAATACTGCCAGTTATCTACAGGATTACGGTCGGCACGCCATGTACCGGCAGCCATGCTACGATAGTTATTATCTACGTCGTTCGACACAGCATCGTCTGTAGCCACCTCAGTCCAAGTCCAACCAACAGCATCCTGTCCTAATGGGTTACTGATATAGGCATGGCCGAGCAATCCTACAGCCCAGGTAGGCATGTGTTCCAACTCTTCCGGAACCTTATGATTCTCAACGGCCGGGTCGAACGCATCGTCACAGCTTGTCATCGACAGCACAGTTGTGGCCATCAATGAAATTACTGCAAATTTATATATCTTTCTCATAATAATATTCTCTTTTTAGAAATTTACATTGTTTAGAACTTAGCTTTGAAACCAATGTTATAGTAACGAGTCTGAGGTGCACTGCCCACATTCATCTCCAGAATCTTACGCTCCTTGGCAATGGTCAGCAGGCTATTACCACCGATAAAGACATCAATACCCTTAACAAACTTAGCAAATGAGTTCTCAAACACCGTACCAGGAATGCTATAAGTCAGCTGTACCTTACGAAGGTTGAAGCGATCTGTACTATACATCCAGAAGTCAGAAGTACGGTAGTTATTATCACCATTCGTAGTAGTCAAACGAGGATATGCTGCATTCGGATTCTCTTCAGTCCAAGTGTCGCGGGCAATCTCAGAGTACTTACCAGTACCACGCATCCAATAATAAGAATTATCTTTCATGCCATGACCACCCAGATAGAGGTTACCCAGTACAAAGAATGTGAAGTTTTTCCATTTCAGCGTGAAGTTGATACCACTCATGAAAGGAGTATCCCAACGGCCCAGGAACTTGCGGTCGTTATCATCAATCTTACCATCACCATTCTGGTCCTTGTAACGGATATCACCAGGCTTCACCTCGCCAAAGGTCTGACGGGGAGCAGCATCAATCTCTGCCTGAGACTGGAAGAGACCATCGCTCTCAAGACCCCAGTAGCCATTCAGAGGCTGACCGATTGCAGAGAGGTATTCGTACTCCAGATTCTCGTCACGCTGATCAGCTGTGCTCTTGTACCACATACCGCTTACGCCGAGAGTCAAGTCAAAGTCACCAAACTTCTTGTTAGCATAAACACTGAAGTCGATACCGACACGCTTATCAATGTTATAGTTCACAAAAGGCAGAATAGACGATGTGGGATAACCTGTCTGTGTGAAATAGTTAGGATATTGCGATGCACGCTGTACCAGACCACCATCCATCTTATCCAAGAAGAAGTTGAAATCGAAGGTAATCAGCTTGTTCCACAACGAACCACGCAGGCCTACAGTGAACTCCTTACGCTTGATATAAGTCATATCATAATTGTAACTGCGCTGGAATTCCGTAGCAGACGTACCACCGTTGTCGCCCCAACTGTACCAACCACCTGGCTGCATTACCATCTTATAGAGGTAATATCCATCGTTGGAATCGTCAGTAATGTCAAGGTCTTGAGCGATAGTACCGATAGAAGCACTCAGCATCAGGTCGTCAACAAAGGTATCCTTCAGGAGGTTCTTTGTAGGACGCCAACCCAAAGTCAATACAGGAGAGAATCCTGTACGGTTACCCTCTGGCAACTTCGTAGAATAAGGCATGGCTGCGCTGAAATCTACATAGTAAGTGTGGTCGTAGTTGTAAGACAACTGCAAGCCCAGATTAACATTGGTGGTACGATGATAGTGACCACTCTGCTGAGTCTGCCAGAGATTACCAACCAACATAGCGAAAACATTGTGCTTCTCAGCGAAGGTGTTGGTATAGTCGAACTGACCAGATACATTATAAGTATAGCGATAAGCTGAGTTCGAGATATTCTCTGTTCCAGACTTATAGTCCTTACCATACTGTGTAATGCTGGAAATCATGTCTGCACCAGCATAGTTAGTCCATGTAGGAGAGAAAGTGGCATACTGGTTAGAATAGCCCTGATTATAGGTAGAAGCATAGTCGATACCATATCTGGCACGGAACATCAAGCCTTTGGTCAGCATGTCAAGTTTCACATCGAACTCCGTGTTGAACTGGAACTGACGGCTTACATACTTGCTGTCACCAGCAGCAAAGGCATCAGCATAAGGGTTCGTAGGATTAGCCTGCGTACCACCGAAGAACATATCGCCCTGCAGATAGTTACTGTTCAGAACAAGGTTCAGCGAGTTAATATCTGTGGACTCGATATAGCTTATCGGAATCAGTGGAGATACCAGATGAGGACGGAGCGTTGCAGCCTGGCCCCACCAGTCAGTATTTGCAGTATAGGCATCGTAGAAGGTTACATTGGCATCAGCCTTGGCTGACAAGATGTCATTCAGCTTGATATCAATGTTACCACGTACGAAGAAACGGCTGGTGTAGTTGTCCTTTGTATTACCGACCTTCAGCTGTGAAGACTCACGATAGTAACCTGTGGTTGTATAATACTTCATACGCTCGTTACCACCTGTTACCTCAAGGATACCCTCATAGCGTCCGTATGATTTCTTCAGATAGTCTGAAGAATACATATCGAAATTAGGATAGCGGTAAGGATTCTCACCAGAAGCAAAATGATAGATATCTTCTGCAGAATAGGTTGAGAAGTGACCCACCGAAGGATCGTCATTGTATCGAGCCTGATTGTAGTAGCTCATATACTCGGCAGAACCCATATACTTAGGATAGGACTTCGGGGTATAAAGACCACCATTGACATGAAGATTGATGCGAAGGTCGCCCTCCTTACCACGCTTGGTAGTAATCTGGAGTACACCCTTGGCGGCACGAGGACCGTAGAGAACCACAGCCTGCGCACCTTTCAGCAGGGTAATCTGATCGATTTCTGTAGGCAGCACGTTGTTGGCATCACGTACCATACCATCGACTACAACGAGATATTCTGTGTTACCCCAGATATTTCCATTGAAGCCACCGACTACATTATCAACGTAGTCCAAACTGTAGCTGCTATAGGCCTTGTCTTGCAACTCCTTCATGTCAATGACAGAGATACCACCCAGCATGTCCTGCTTGTCCACCGTGCGGAAAGCCACATTGACGAGTGTCGAGTCGGACTCTGCATCGTTTTGTGCCACAACAGGTGTGACCGTCGACAATGCCATCAGCGCTGACATATATAATATCTTATGTTTCATAGATTCTTTAATTTTTTAATCTTTTAATCTTTTAATCTTTAAAAGAATTACCATCCGGGATTCTGGTTGAACTCAGGATACATCATCACATCGTCGTTGTTGAAAGGCAGCCAGTAATGCTTAGCATCCAACTTACGCGTAATAATGACCTCCTCATGGAAGTTGTTAACAGCATTCTCCTTGGGATCAACAGTAATATCGAGTCCTGGATGCAGTTCGTCCGTTGCAGGATCAATCTTTGCTCCGGGAACACGATCAAACTTCTGCGTGGTCTTGATGTTGTATGGATAAACGGTCAACAACTTCCAACGGCGCAAATCGTGGAAACGATGGCCTTCGAATGCCAACTCAACGGCACGCTCACGGCGAACCTCGTCCATGAATTTCTCCTTGTCGGTTTTGTACTTAGTAGCCACTGGGTCTACTCCAGCACGCGTACGAATCTTGTTCACAGCATCCTCGGCAGTGAGAGGACAGTTAGTAGACTTGTAACCCGAACCACCTATAGCTGCACATGCCTCTGCATAAAGCAGATAAACCTCAGCTAAGCGCAACCATGACAGGTGCACGTGGGTAGAATGACTAAAGCCATAATCTGTATCCAACTTATTGGCACCAATGGGAATGAACTTGTAGTTGAAATAACCTGTACGACTAGTGTTGTTAGGATTGTCACAGCAGTTACCAACAGTTGCACCATTGTAAAGGTTAGCATACTGGAACTTCTTAGTCTTTGCATCAGGAGCAGCAATTTGCTTCACACCATCATAGATAAAATTGTTGTAGAAGCGTGGGTCACGATCCTTCCAAGGATGTTCTTTGTCAAACTTAGAGTCTGAATCGCTCAAAGGCAGACCGTTCTGCATACCGAAATAGTTGACATAGTTGGCAGCAGGACAGAGAATAATACCGTCACCATCACAAATAGCACTTAACTGATAAGAGTTCATCTGACGCCAATAAGAGTCGGGGCTGAAAGAAGGACTACGCATAATAGCCTCTGTACCACCAGGCATCAACCAGTTCTTATCCTTGGTCCAGAACAGTTCATGATAGTTTTCCCAATCTACCAGTGAATACTGGGTCTGGCCACTTTCTACAAGAGCAAGCACCTGACCGAGAGCGTCAGCTGCACGCTTACAATATTCTGTATCATACTTATAGGTATCATTCACAGCATCCTGACCATTGGCCATCAACGGGCTACCTGCATAGAGCAGACATTTGCCTAAGTAAGATAGCGCCCAAATTTTATTGGGACGGAGTTCATTCTTACCCTTGGTATGAGCACCTGTAGTCGTTTTATCCCAGTCAATTGGCAGTAATTCTGCAGCACGCTTAAAGTCGGCAGCCATCATCTCAGCATTCTCTGCATAAGTCTTAGGACGAGGCAGATTGAACTGTGCACCAGGATCGAGCGGCTCGGTCATGTAAGGTAACGGTCCCCAATAGCTGGTAAGCTGGAAATAGAACCAGGCACGGAAGAACAGCAATTCTCCCTCAATGATTTCACGCTGCTCTTTTGTAGCATCCTTCAACAGTCCCTCATTAAGAGCCTGAAGACCCATATTAGCCTGACGAATGGCATACCAGCCGCCACCCCAAAGAGCCTTATCAAAACGAGCACCTGCACTACCTGTTCTCTGACCAACAGCCCAAGGACGATCAAGGAAACAATCACCCTTGCCAATATAACTACGATAGTTACCATTATCAATATGATTACCCATCAAGTAGTTACCAGCACCCGTGGTAATCACCTCGTCGTCACCCCAGTTGAAGGAGCTCACCCAATTATGCTTAGCCACATCAGGAATCACATTGAACATGACCTCAACGTATCCCTGAAAACTGGTAAAGTTCTGGAACGCATCCTCTTTTTGCAGCACCGACTCAGAGTCACGCTCGAAGTAATCGGTACAAGACGATAAACTCATCGCACCGAGGATAGCGCAAAATGTATATTTAATAATCTTTTTCATTGTTATCATCTTTAAAGTGTTACTCTAAGACCAAAATTGAAACGGCGCTGTGTAGGATATGCACTCCATCCACCCGTATTCGATTCACGGTCATCAGGCATATCGGTCCAGAGTGCAAGGTTGTTACCGTTGACATAGAGTTTCAGGTTCTGCAGACCAGCAGCCTTCAACCACTTCTCCTTTGAGAAAGTATAAGAAATCTCTGCATACTTCAAACGCAGATAAGAACCATCGAACATGAAGCGAGTACCATTGGTATAGTCACTTGGCAATGTAGACCAACGTGGCAGGGGCACATCACCATTCTGGTTGTATGCATTCCAGTAGCTACCTTCATGATAAGCAGTGTTACGTGTTCCACCCAAGCTAGTCAGGCTTACCGCACGTGATACATTATTCGCACCATAGAACTGTATGAAAGCACTCCAACCCTTATAGTCGGCGCCTATCTGGAAATTAAAAGTATTCTGAGGCACATTGGTAAAGCCATAAGGAATTTGGTCATCCTGATTGATAACACCATCGGCATTATAGTCAAGGATGATATAGTTACCAGGCTTACGAGCATCGTCCTTATCACCATGAGCTGTACTTCCGTAGAGTTCATCCCAGTTGTTGTAGTAACCCTTGTCCAGATATACATAGGTCTGGTTGATGGCATGACCGGCTTTCTTCTGGTATTCAGGCTTCAACTGTGGATCATCAGCCTCTTCAACCTCACTCACTGCATGGGTGTAAGCTACATTACCCCACAGGCGCAAGTCCTTATTAATAGGCTTATTGAAACGAACATCCAACTCGTAACCATGACTCTTTACCTTACCGAGGTTAGCCACAGGAGCCTCACCACCATAATAAGAAGGCACAGCACGATTTGCACCTGTAATCAAAATGTCGGAACGTTTCTCACTGAAGTAGTCAAACGAACCGGTAATCAAACCACCGAGGAAACCGAAGTCAACAGCAAGGTCGGTCTTCTTGGCAACTTCCCAATGCAAATCGGGGTTACCCTGCTGGGTCTGCTGCCACCAAGTATAGGGGCTACGGGCATCAGTGTAGTCAAGGTTACCCGTTATCTCTGGATAAATCGCACCGGAATTCTCCCATTTGTCCTGATAGAGCCAACGGCCACTAATGTTGTCGTCACCGATTTCACCATAAGAAGCACGGAACTTCAACATATCGATGATGTGCTTCTCGCGCAGCGTCTTCATGAAAGGCTCTTCACTGATCATCCAACCAATAGCTCCTGAGTTGAAGAATGCAAAGCGGTTGTCCTTCGAGAAAATTTCAGAACCGTTGTAAGCTCCGTTGTACTCTAACATATAGCGGTGCAAATAGTCGTAAGTAACACGGAAAACCCAGTTCTCACGATAGTGAGGAGACTCAGAACCCGTTGCATACTGCTCACGGCTCCAGTTACCCATGGCACCAACAGTATGGTCACCGAAGGTACGCGAATAGTTCAACTGAGCAGAATAGTTCAAACGACGATAGGTAGAAAAGTTGTTTACGCTACCTGCACTCGTCTTCCATGCATTGTTGTTCTGGAAGTCGAACTTATAGTTTCCTTCAGGAGATACATCCGTATAGGCAATACCCGTCTCTGGATCAATCCACTTATGAAGGTTATCCTCCCAGTCGGTGGTATCATCCACACCACGGCCAGTCTCTTGGAAAGCATTATCAAATGCCAACTTAAACTGGAAACTAAGACCCTTCGTGACAAAATCAAGGTTCTGATCCAAAGTAAAGTCGGTATTCAAACGGTCTGTAGTAGTATAGCCTATACCATTTACACTCAGGTCTTCCATTGAGTTAGTAGCGGCCTGATCTGGATTGGGCCTATAGTAACCGAATGTACCATCGCTGTACAAAGGACGGAAAGCGTCAGGCGAGATGCCATAGAAAGCAGACCAAACGAGATTTTCATATTGTCCCTGAGTGGCTTTCTTCACAGCATGTGAACCTGCGAGGTTAACATGCAACTGAGTAGTCTTAGTCAGGTTGAAGTCGAGGTTAGAACGAACGTTAATACGATCGTAAGAGAATCCTGGATCATATCCACGGGTATTATATACCTTTTTATAAATATCACCCTCATGTGAATAGTCAGCATTCACGAAGTACTTTACAAACTTGGTACCACCAGACATGCTAATATTAAAATTATAAGAGGTGGCAGCGCTCTTCAGCAGTTCGTCAACCCAGTCAACGTTGGGGTAACGCTCGAACTCCTCCTGATTGGCAGGATTACGATACTTATTCAAGCGCGACATTGGTTGATAGAGTGCCCAGCCACCAGTAGGATCGTATGGCAACTCACTCTCAATAACCTGATTGCGCAACTTCAAGGCATCATAGGCATCCATCATGTCAGGCAGCTTTGAATAGCTCTTCAAAGTCATGTTGGCATTGATATTAATGGTAGCCTTACCCTCCTGACCACGCTTGGTGGTAATCAGAATAACACCGTTAGCACCACGTACACCAAACACAGCAGTTGCAGAGGCATCCTTCAGTACGGAAATGCTCTGCACAGAGTTGATGTCGATGCTGTTCATCGGACGCTCAACGCCATCCACCAGAATCAGAGGTGCACTAGAGTTCCATGACGTGACACCACGAATGGTAATTTCGGGGTCCTCTTCACCTGGCTGACCACTAGTACTCATCGTTACGACACCGGGCAGGTTACCGGCCAAGGCTTGACCAAGGCTTGTCACACCACCAGTACGTTCCAGAGTCTTGGCATCAGTCTGCGTGATAGCACCTACTACCGACGCTTTCTTCTGCTGGCCAAAACCTACTACTACGACTTCTTCCAACTGGGTGTCGTCAGCAAGCATCACTTTGAATTTACGCTGCTTGCCAATCTTGATCTCTTTTGTGGTCATACCCACATAAGAAATCACCAGAACCGAAGACTCTGACGGAACTTTCAGTGTGAAATTACCATCAAAGTCAGTAACTGTACCCAGGGAAGTTTGTCCCTTCACCACTACCGAAGCACCAATTAATGGTTCATCGCTAGCATCTGAAACTGTTCCCGTAACCGTAATGTTGTTTTGGGCACACAGCGTAGTGCTGAATGCCATCAACATAAAAATTACAGTAACAGTCTGTCTGATCAATTGTTTTAGATTCTTCATTTTGACAGATTTTGATACATAGTTTACGTTATTTGAATAATTAAAAATGTTAGTTCTAACCGAGGTAGATTCATATTTACGGCTGCAAAGGTATATTATATATTTTATATTGCTTTAATATATTGTAACACGAACTTTATTATTTGTAACAGACCTTAATATTTATTATCTATGCGTTATTTTATGTTACTTTAACGATAGTCAAGGCAGAAAGTTGAATTTACTGCATTATTACCGCCTTATACCTTATTTATATATATAAAGGGGAAATGCGCTTGCAAGCCGAAAAACTTTATTTTTCGTAACATTTATTTGGCTGTTTAAACAAAAAGTGTTACCTTTGCAATGTTTTCGAAACCTGAAGCAAAATGAAAAGACGTAAAGTTCTAAGACCTAAAGGTCATAGCGTGCGGGCACGGTTCCTACTGGCATTTCTATGCTTTCTGACTAACTTGTACGTGAACGCCCAGACGGGCAGACACTTTGACGCCGACAAACAGATGTCGAGCAGTTTCACTACTCAAGTCTATCAAGACCATGATGGTTTTATATGGGTAGCCACCCGTAACGGTCTGAACCGCTACGATGGTTACCAGTTCCGTATCATCAAGAAAGAGAAGCCTGGCAATAACGGTATGGCCAGCAATTACGTGAATTGCATGATGCAAGACCGTCATGGTACATTCTACATAGGAATGTTTGGAGCTTTTCAGACTTATGATGGCGAAAACTTCCAGAACATCAAGATATTTGACTTACAGGGCAATACACAACCTGGGTATATCACTTGTCTGCTGGAACGTCGCAATGGTGACATTCTGGCAGGAACATCTGGTCATGGATTGTTAAAAATGACCGACAAGCAAACCGCAAAGCAAATGGGAGGTGTGCTCAAGGATTTAAATACCATCAATAGCTTATTGGAAGACAGCAAGCAGCAACTATGGATTGCATCTGAACATCACGGACTGTTATGCTATGATGGGAAAAGCGTGAAATACTACTTCAACCAACCTGGACAGACGGGTAATGTGCTGAGCATCTGCGAAAGCAAAGAAGGGAAAATCTATATTGCCACCAGCAATGCCGGTCTATTCAGACTGGACGGAGACACACCTGTACATATTGAAGCTACAGGGAATAAGCACATCTCCACGCTTTATGTCAGTCAAGAGGGCAATATCCTATTAGGTTACGACGGATTGGGACTGGGTATTTACAACCCCAAAGACAACACACTCAGGGATAATCCCATCTATAGCCGTGACGTAGACCTCAGTACAGCTAAGGTGTACTCTATCTGCGAAGACCATAACGGAAACCTGTGGTTAGGTCTGCTGCAAAAGGGTATTTATATGCACCCAAGAAAGAACACCGGATTCAGCTACATGGGCTATAAGCTTGGAACGCGTAATACGTTGGGAACTGCCAGTGTAACAAGCGCTTTCGTCAGCCAAAACGGATACCGATGGATTGGAACCGACAAGGACGGACTCTATTGTGTAACTGAAGAACGAAGGGTGGTGAAACACTTTAAGGAAAACTTTCCCGCCACTATTCTTGGTATTACGGAAGACCTGCAAGGCAACGTATGGGTCGGCAGTTACAAGGAAGGATGCGGAAGAATCAATACCAAAACGCTCAACTACACCCCCTACCCGCTTCCACAGGGCAACAGCCTCAGCATTTTCGATTTGGACAGAGACCGTCAAGGACACATCTGGCTGGGTACCATGGGACAGGGACTGCTGCGCGTTACCCCAGAAACAGGCGAGGTTAAAGCCTATACCATGGCCGAAAGAGCTGGAGAAGATAGAAAAGTCAATAGCATTGCAAACAATTATATCTCACAAATAGCCATATCACCTGACGGCAAGCGCATCTATGCTGCTACGACGATGGGTGTCTGCGCTATGGATTTAAAGACAGAGAGCTGGCTATCTACCTTTAATAGCAATTGTCCGAATTACAGTACTCCGACACGTATTGCCCGTGAATATGATGGGATTCTGTATATTGGAACCAACAACGGACTGGTTTGTTACGACCTTAAAACCCATAAAACGTATCGACACACTATTGAGAGCGGATTGGGAAACAACGGCATATCGTCCATTGAGCAAGACAACCAAGGAAAGCTTTGGATTTCGACAGACCACGGACTGTGCTGCTATGATGTAAAGAGCAAAAAGGCCAGCAACTACTTCGTTGACAACGGTTTGCAAAGCAATGAGTTCAGCGATGGAGCGTCTTGGAAAGCCCCTGATGGACAATTAATATTTGGCGGACTGGGTGGCGTAACCTGGTTCCATCCGAAGGACATCAAGCAACAGGACTGGAAGGCAGAGGTAAAACTGACCGGATTCTCCGTTAACGGCCAGCCCGTGACTCCAACCACCATGTCGGGTCTTTGGCATGTCGTGGACACAACCGTCATTGCCGCCAATCGCTTTACGCTGAGCCCTAGCGACAATTCATTTGCCCTGCAGCTCTCAACACTGACATACGACACGCCTGAGCATATCATCTATCGATACAGTATCAACAACGAGGATTGGGTACGTTTACAGCCAGGTGCCAATGAAATCACATTCAGCCATATGGCACCTGGAAAGTATAATTTCTGCGTGGTGGCCGAACAAAACGGAATCTCGACTCCAGAAAGATGCTTCACCGTGCTTATCCATTCCCCATGGTATAGAAGCCCATTAGCATACCTTATATATATATTAATAGCAGCAGGATTGTTTTGGTACTACCGAAAGAGTCATCGTCGTAGAGAGCAAGAGCGTCTGCGCATGCAGGAACATATCCATGCCGAGGAGATGGCTGATGCCAAACTGCGTTTCTTCATGAACATCTCGCATGAGGTTCGTACGCCTATGACGTTGATTGTCACCCCGTTGCTTTCACTTATCAAGCAGGACGACGACCCGCATCGTCGAAGCATCTACGAAACTATCCGCCGTAATGCCGAGCGTATCTTAGGATTGATTAACCAGATGATGGACCTGCGAAAGATTGACAAGGGTCAGATGGTGATGCACATGTGCGAAACTGACTTGATTAGCTTTGTAAACGACATCTATACGCTGTTTACCCAACAAGCCAAGGCCAAAAACGTCAAATTCAGCTATGAGCATGACATCAACGAATTACCCATATGGGTGGATCGCGGAAACTTTGACAAAATCGTCGTCAACATTCTTTCTAATGCCTTCAAATATACGCCAACAGGTGGAGAGATACGTATTAGAGTCACTCATAACAATCAGCAGGCAATCATTGCCGTCAAGGATACCGGTGAAGGAATTCCCGAGGACAAATTACCCCATATCTTTGAGAGATTCTACCAGACACCGTCAAGCCTGAACGACCGTAATGTGGGTACAGGAATCGGTCTGGATCTGACCCGTTCTTTGGTAGAACTGCACCACGGAACAATTGAGGCGCATAACAATGTGGGCGAAAAAGGCTGTGAATTCATTGTAACTATTCCTTTGGGCAACGCACATCTGAAGCCAGAGGAAATGATTCTGGAGAAGCGAGAACAAGAGCAAACCACCAGTCTGATAGAGGAAGAGGTTACTACCGGAATGTCAGAAGAGGCTGAAACCGAAGTGCCCAAGCGTAACCGTCGCCAGAAGTTGGTCATTGTAGAAGATGATGCCGAAATCCTTGACTATCTGGGTACAGAGCTAGGTACTGACTACGACATTGTGAAGTGTAGCAATGGTAAACAAGGATTACAAGCCGTATTGAAAGAGATGCCCGATTTGGTTATCTCTGACATTATGATGCCTGAAATGGATGGTAATACGCTTTGTTCAAAAATAAAGACAAACGGAACCATAAGTCATATTCCCGTCATCTTGCTGACTGCCAAGAGTCGCGACGAAGATCAGCTGGAAGGACTGGCTACTGGTGCAGACGCCTATGTCGTTAAGCCATTTAACTTGGACATTCTGCGACGCACCATCGTCAACCTCATCCATACCCATCAGATGTTACAGCTGAAATATGCACGTAACGACCAATTAGAGGAACTGGTGGAAGATATCAAGATGAAATCGCCAGACGACAAGTTATTGGAGAAAGTCATGGCTGTCATCAACAAGAATCTGGGTAACAGCGACTTAAGTGTTGACAAGATTGCCGACGAGGTGGGTATCAGCCGTGTTCACCTGCATCGTAAGATGAAGGAACTGACAGGACAGACACCACACGACTTCATCCGCAATATCCGCCTGAAGAAAGCAGCTTCCCTGCTTTCCTCAGGAGATATGAATGTGTCAGAAGTGATGTATGCCTGCGGTTTCTCTAATGCAGCGTCGTTCTCGACGGTATTCAAGAAACTCTATGGCGTATCGCCTCGAGAATACATGAACGAGCACTAACGCTTACTTATCAGCAATCTT
>JAEEGG010019300.1_pt1 | contig 13760 bp, 8 predicted proteins | sample 9134161 | NCBI WGS metagenome assembly JAEEGG01 (sample SAMN16246543, study PRJNA631951) | gut metagenome | biome: gut microbiome; feature: rumen; material: CR-attached | host: Bos | place: Iran: Karaj | collected 2018-10 | reverse complement strand
GAACAACGCATTTTTGACTTCGCTCCTTGTCGATCACATAAAAGAATTTGATCTCGATCAAAAAAGAGATAAGTTTTACATAAAAAAGGGCGAAAAGATCTATCTTGCCGACATTAACTACATGTATAACGGCAAGAAAAATCAGGGCTACCAGATACTGATCTCCGACGACACCAAGAATCAGGAATACATTTCGCTCATCAGTAACTATAACAATGATCTTCGAAAAGAAGTTGAGCTTAAGACCGAGCACATAAGACAGATGAGCGACGAACTCATTCTGGATATGGCGATGATGGTTGAAAGCCGCGACAATTCAACGGGCGGTCACATCAGAAGAACGGCCGATTGTGTGCGATTTATCGCAGACGAGATTAAAAAGGACATAGACAACAACTTAACGGATTCGTTTCTGGATAAAGTGATCAAAGCCGCACCGATGCACGACCTGGGAAAGATCGCGGTAGACGATGCGATACTTCGAAAGCCCGGCAGATTCGAGCCCGAAGAGTTTGAAAAGATGAAGGCCCACGCCCCGGAGGGAGCGCGCATAGTTCATGAGATATTGAAGGATTCCGATGACGAGGAATTCCACAGGATAGCGGAAAATGTCGCTCACTACCATCATGAGAGATGGGACGGCTCGGGCTATCCCGAAGGCCTTAAAGGCGAGGCGATACCCGTCGAAGCGCGTATCATGGCCATCGCCGACGTGTACGATGCACTTGTCAGCAAGCGTGTTTACAAAGACAGCATGTCCTTTGAAGAGGCAGACAAGATCATCACCGAAAGTTTCGGCAAACATTTCGATCTTCAGTTAAAGAAATATTACGACGCGGCCAGACCCGCACTTGAAAACTATTACAGATCTCTTTCCGAGTAAAGGAGAAAAGGATGACATTCAATACGTTTGGCTTTCTGGGATTTTTTCTCATAGTCATGCTTGTATATTTTGTCCTTCCGGGGAAATTAAGGTCCTACCTTGCGGCCTTGGCTTCTCTTGCTTTTTATGCCCTTTACGACTTAAAGATCACGGTATTTTTACTGATCTACATACTTTACGTATACTTTGCGGCACGCATACTTGAAAAGAAAGGCTCAAAACCGGTCTTTGCCGCCATCGTTATATTGGCGCTCGTTCCGTTGCTTGCCTTTAAATACTTAAACTTTTCGCTTCATATAATGGACAGCGTGCTGGGACGTTTCGTGTCAAGCTTTGGCACCCACAGCGTTTCCCTCGTGGTACCCCTCGGCATCTCCTATTTTACTTTCAAGTCGGTAGGTTACCTCGTGGACGTATACAAAAAAGATATTTCTGCAGAAAGAAACCTTCCCGTACTTGCGGCATTTGTTTCTTTCTTCCCCGAGATGCTGGCAGGCCCCATAGATCGAAGCAACAACCTGCTTAAGCAGTTAAGAGAAAAAGGAGAAAAGAAGTTTATCGATCTTGAAGCCGGAATGCTCCTTCTTTTCTACGGATACTTTGAAAAGATGTGTGTTGCCGACAGATTAAAAGCCATAGTCGACGGCGTTTACGACAACATAAACGACTATAACGGCGCTGTCGTGATCGTTGCCATCGCCGCTTACTCACTTGAAATATATCTTGATTTCGCAGGCTGTACCCACATGGCTTTGGGTGTGGGAAAGTCACTGGGATTTGATCTTCCCGTAAACTTCAGACAGCCTTATCTTCAGACCGGCGTTGCGGGATTTTGGAGAAACTGGCACATCTCTTTGATGGACTGGTTAAAAGATTACATCTATATTCCTCTTGGCGGCAGCAGAAAAGGAACGGTGAGGAAATACGTTAACGCTCTCATCGTTTTCGCGACCAGCGGCCTTTGGCACGGCGCGGGACTTAACTATCTGCTTTGGGGTACGTTAAACGGCCTCCTTCAGATCGGCGGAAATATACTTAATCCTTTTAAAGACAAGTTCTACGCTTCTTTAAAGATAGAAAAGGAGTCCGAAGGACTTAAGTGGTTCAAACGCCTGGGCACCTTCATACTCATGTCATGCACCTGGGTATTTTTCAGAGCTCCGAGTTCAACCTATGCTCTTACGATTTTTAAAAGAGCGGCCATGAAGCTTGATATGAACCGCCTTTTTGACGGAACGCTGTACACTTTGGGACTTTCTCAAAAGAGCTTTAACCTTATGCTTTTATTCCTTTTGTTCGTGCTGTTGTTTGACTACGCATGCTTAAAAGGTTTCAAGGCACTTGAGTTTGTTTTAAGATCCCACTATCTGTTTAAGTGCTTCATTTTCATTTTGCTTGTAGCGATCGTTGTCGTTTTCGGTATCTACGGAACCGCATTCGACGCATCGTCGTTTATCTATATTCAGTATTAAAGGAGAAAGATTTTGCAGAAAAAGTATATCTACAGAACAGCAAAGATCATACTTTTGGCCGCTATGCTCATAACGGTTTTATTCGTGCTGCAGAACATTCTTCGCCATAAGAGCATTTACAAGCTGGACGAGACTCCCGAGACCGAGATGTGGCAGGAATTTTACGGCCTTGAAAAGAACAGTCTCGACGTTGTATTCTTCGGCAACAGCCACGTCTACAACGGGATCAATCCTGCAGTACTGTACGAGGAAACCGGTCTTAAGAGCTTTGACATGTCATCGTCGAACCAGGATCTTTTTGTTTCCTATCATCTCTTCAAAGAGATGTTAAAGACCCAGTCACCAAGCGTGGTCGTTTTGGATACTTATGCGCTTCATCTTAACCTTACTCCCAAGGAAGAATCCATGAGGAGTACATATTATAAGATGGCCTTTGACGATATGAAGCTTTCTTCCAACAAGATCGAAGCCGTAAGAGAATGGAAAAAAGAAAAAGACGACATAGACATAGTCGAGAGACTTTTCCCCATATTTGAATATCATTCACGTTGGGAAGAACTTAGCGATGCGGATTTTTCCAAAGACGCTTTAAGAAGTGTCAATCTTGGATACGCATATTCCTTTAAGACCTGCGAGGGAAAAGAGTTTAAAGGATACGATCTTTACGATGAACCCATGGAACCCGATTATAAGTATCGTGCTCAGCTTGATAAGATAATCAAACTTGCAAACGAGAACAACATAGAGCTTATCCTCGTATTGCTTCCGGATATGACCATCGAGTCGGGAACCGCCGCCGCAACGGGGCAGATAGCCGATGAGAACGGCCTTATGTTCTTAGATTACAACGAAGCATCGAGACTTAATGCTCTTAACATCGTTCCCGAAAAAGAGATGAGAGATGTGCATCATATGAACGCTTTCGGAGCAGTGAAACTAACCAAGGCCCTGGCGAAAGAGCTGACGGATCTCGGAGTTGTTTCTTCGGGCAGCAATGCATATTTTGATAAAAAGCTTTCGTATCACAACAAGGTGATGCTAAACCGTGAAGTTTCGACGATCGAAGATTACGAGACTTATGTGGATACGGTATTAAACAACGAATATATAGTGTTTGTCAGCGCAAAAGAGGAAGCGTTTGAAGGATTGACCGATTCGGACAAAGAGACCCTGGTGCGTGGTTTCACAGGCTTAGACCTGAGTGATTGCTGGGGAAGAAGCTTTGTGGGAGTATGCGGTCCGGAAAAATACTTCCTGAACAAAGACGATCACCTATGCCGTTCGGACGGCAGAGCATCTTATACAATATTAAATACCGAGAAGATCGATCTTTCATCGACGTTAAAAGACGGCACCGGATTTGAACTTGAAAGCATAGGCTATTTCGCGGGAGCGGAAAGCGAAGAAGGTTTCAATGCGGAAATAAAGGTAGCCGGAAGAGATCTGGCGGAAAATGAAAACGGTCTTAATTTCGTAATATACGACCCGTTGACCAAAGAAGTCATCGATTGGTGCGTATTCATATCTTCGGTGGAAGATAAGCCGATATACCGGTCTTTTTACCTCAATCGATGATTATGTTTGCAAAACGGCGCGTTTTCGTATAACATTGTGATTCAGAGTTTATTATAAGAAATATATTTTTAGGAGATATAGATATGAAAAACGGAGAAAGGGTATACAACCCCAAAGAGATAGAGCCCAAATGGCAAAAATACTGGGCCGATCATGAAACGTTCAAAACGGATGTATGGGACTTTTCAAAGCCCAAGTTTTATGCGCTTGACATGTTCCCTTATCCTTCGGGCGTAGGTCTTCATGCAGGACATCCCGAAGGCTACACTGCAACAGATATAGTTTCCCGTATGAAGAGAATGCAGGGTTACAACGTTCTTCATCCCATGGGATACGATTCTTTCGGACTTCCCGCAGAGCAGTACGCTGTAACTACCGGTAATCATCCCAACGGATTTACCGAGGAAAACATAAAGACCTTCTCAAAGCAGCTTAAAGAGCTTGGCTTCGACTATGACTGGAGCAAGATGGTTGCCACTTCCGATCCCAAGTTTTACAAGTGGACACAGTGGATATTCAAACAGCTTTATCTTGACGGATATGCAAAGTATATCGACATGCCCGTAAACTGGTGCGAAGAGCTGGGAACCGTTCTTTCAAACGATGAGGTCATCGACGGAAAATCGGAGCGTGGCGGATATCCCGTTATACGTAAGAACATGAAGCAGTGGGTTATCGACCAGCCCGCATTCGCGGAGAAACTTCTTGAAGGTCTCAACGAGATCGACTGGCCCGAATCCACAAAAGAGATCCAGCGTAACTGGATCGGCAAGTCTACAGGTGTCGAGGTTGAGTTTGAGATCGTGGGCGGCGGAAAGTTCTCGATCTTCACTACATGTATCGAGACGATCTACGGTATCACCTTCATGGTACTTGCTCCCGACGGACAGATTGTAAAAGACCTCATGCCCCGCATTCAGAATAAAGAAGAAGTACAGGCATATATCGACGAGACCCTCAAAAAGAACGATCTTGACCGTACCGAACTTAATAAAGGAAAGACGGGATGCGAACTTAAGGGCGTTTCCTGTATCAACCCCGTAAACGGTAAAGAAGTCCGCATGTTCATCGGTGATTTCGTACTTGCAAATTACGGAACCGGTGCCGTTATGGCGGTTCCTTCACACGACCAGCGTGACTTTGAATACGCTGTTGCTCACAACATCGATATGATCCAGGTTATCGAAGGAAGAGACGTTTCTGAGTGCGCTTTCGAGAAACACGATTATCTCGGAAAGGGCTGCAAGCTCATCAATTCCGAAGAGTTTACCGGACTTACGGTAGAGGAGGCAAAAGAAGCAATTACCTCCAAACTTGAGAAGATGGGCGTTGCCAAGAGAACGGTCAACTACCACTTCCGTGAGTGGATATTCGCCCGTCAGCGTTACTGGGGCGAGCCTGTGCCGATAGTACACGGCGAGGACGGAAAGATATACGCTCTTGACGATTCCGAACTTCCTCTTGTTCTTCCCGAACTTGAGGACTACAAAGGAAAGAACGGCAAAGCTCCTCTTGAAAACGCAACCGAATGGAAGAAATACGACAACAACGGAATAAAGGGAACACGTGAGACATCCACCATGCCCGGTTCCGCAGGTTCTTCCTGGTATTACTTCAGATATATCGATCCCGATAACGACAATGAATTTGCCAATCAGGAACTCTTAAAGCATTGGATGCCCGTGGATCTTTACATCGGCGGACCCGAACATGCGGTAGGACACCTTATGTATTCCCGTATCTGGAACAGATACCTTTACGATAAAGGTCTTGCTCCCACAAAAGAGCCCTTCAAGAAGCTTGTTCACCAGGGTATGATCCTTGGGGAGAACGGTATCAAGATGGGTAAGAGATTCCCTGAATTTGTAGTTAATCCTTCCGATATCGTAAGAGATTACGGTGCAGATACGTTAAGACTTTACGAGATGTTCATGGGACCTTTGGAAGTATCAAAGCCCTGGAGCAACGACGGTGTAGTCGGAGCACGTAAGTTCATCGGACGTGTATGGGCATTCATTACCAACGAAGACAATCTTACGGATACAAACGACGGATCACTCACAAAGCTTTATCACCAGACTGTAAAGAAGGTTTCAAGCGACTTTGAGAAGCTTGGCTTCAACACCGCGATATCACAGCTTATGATCTTCATGAATGCGGCTTACAAGGCAGGAACCTGTCCTAAGGAGTATGCGGAAGGTTTTGTAAAGATGTTCTCCTGCATCTGCCCTCATACGGGTGAAGAACTTTGGAACATCCTCGGACACGATTCAACCATCGCACACGAGAAATGGCCCGAGTACGATGAGGAACTTTGCAAGGACGATACCATCGAGATCGGTGTTCAGGTTAACGGTAAAGTTAAAGGCACCATCGAAGTAGGTGTTGACGAGGATTCCGACAGCGCACTTAAGAAAGCTCACGAGCTTTCCGGCGTTAAGGCGGCCTGCGACGGCAAGACCATCGTTAAAGAGATCTACGTAAAAGGACGTATAGTAAATATCGTAGTTAAGTGATCATATCCCGCTCGAAAGAGCGGGGTATTTTTTCGGATATTTTCTGTAAAGTTTTTGCAAAAACAGTTTGTTTCTTAAATAAGTATTTGTTACAATACTGTTGATGACTTTTTAGGAGGAATTATGAAATGGCGATGAGACTTGTAACACGTTCGGATTTTGACGGACTTGCATGCGGTGCGCTCCTGTTGGAAGCCGGAGTTATAGATCATTGGATGTTCGCACATCCCAAGGATCTTCAGGACGGACTTGTCGAGATCACTGAAAACGACTGCCTTGCAAACGTGCCTTACGTGCCCGGTTGCGGAATGTGGTTCGATCATCATTCAAGTGAAATGGAACGTCTTGAACTTGCCGGCAAATACAAAGGAGAAAGCAGGATCACACCTTCTTGCGCAAGGATCATTTATGAATATTACGGCGGCAAAGAAAAGTTCCCGAACTTTGACGATATGATGGTTGCCGTTGATAAAGTTGACTCCGGTAATCTTACGATCGATGAGATCATGAACCCCACCGGATGGATATTGGTAGGATTTTTGATGGATCCCAGAACAGGCCTCGGAAGATGGCGTAAGTTCACCGTATCAAACTACCAGCTTATGGAGAAACTTATGGTAGCCTGCAAAGACAAGACTACCGAAGAAATACTCGCTATGCCCGACGTTATCGAAAGAATTGAAGTTTACAACGAGCAGACCGAGAACTTTAAGAAGATGGTTACCGAGCACACAAGAGTTGAAGGAAAGGTTATCATTACCGATCTTCGCGGTGTTGAGCCCATCTACACCGGTAACCGTTTCATGATCTACAGTATGTATCCCGAGCAGAACATTTCCGCTTGGATCGTAAGCGGACGCGGCGGCATGGGATGCTCCGCGGCAGTAGGCTACAGCATTATCAACAAGACCTGTGACGTCAATGTAGGAAGCCTTATGCTTAAGTATCACGGCGGCGGACACAAGAAAGTAGGTACCTGCCAGTTCACAGACGAGAACATGGCTACCGAACTTCCCAAGATGCTGGAAGAGCTTTGTACCATGGCAAATCAGTAAACAAACATTTACGAGGAGACCGAAAAAGGTCTCCTTTTTTTATTTGAAAAAAGCACGGTGTTTCAATATTGACAAAGAATAACACTATTTTGAGGCAAAAAGTGAAAAAATATTGATTGGGTAGTGTGATAACGTGGTAACATACTAAAGCAAACGCGGTTATGTCAACCATTTCTATGTGGAATATGCACAATGGAATTCATGAACAACCATTTGCACATAGTGAAATATAACAAAATATCAAAAATGTTCAATTTCCCCTTGAACCCTCGTGAAAAAACTGATAAATATTTAATTAACAGGGGAAAACAATAAAGTAACAAAGGGAATTTTCTTATTGCAAAATAAGGGAATGCAAAGGAGAGGAAAACTGTGAAGAATAACAGGATCAAAGTAAGACGGGAAATCAGAACTGAAATATGGGTAGCAATACTTGCGATCTTAGCGCTGGGTGCATGCTACTTCTTCAGGGGATGCAAATACGATCTTTTGGTTACGATACTTGGTATGGTAACCGTATTTTCCGGAACGGGTTCTTATTCGTAAGAAACGCTAAAATAGCTTGAATCTATAATCTGGCAGTTTTAATCCTAACAGGAAAGAAGCGATCAATCGGTCGCTTCTTTTTTGTTTGATAACGGGTAACATTCTATATTGACATATTGACCCAAGATTGCTATCATGAAAACGGAAAACGATTTCCGTATTAACAAGGGAGGAAGATCACTATGGTTTCGATCAAAGATGTTGCCAAGGAGGCAGGTGTAGCGGTATCTACCGTATCTAAAGTATTAAACAGCTATCCCAATGTCAGTGAAGCTACGCGAAAGAAGGTCAACGAAGCGGCCAAGAAGCTTAACTTTGTGCCCAATGCCGTGGCGAGCGCACTTTCAAGTAAAAGAGTCGCAAGAATAGCCATTCTTATGAATCAGGCGGCACAGGCGACTGCGATCGACGAGATCGATATGAGTTATATTTCGGGAGCGATCGTAAAAGCGAAGGAAATAGGACTCGATGTTATCACGATCTTTTATTCCATGTTTGAAGACAAGCCTCTGAACGAGCTTATCGCATATTTAAGATCCCAGAGCATTGCGGGTCTTTTGATATACGGTCTTTCAAAAGACGACGATGTACTCATCGAACTTGTAAAGAGCGAAGAGTTCAAGTGTGTAGTCGTTGATGCGGATATCGTAAACGAACGTACTTCCTGTGTCATGATAGACCAGGCTCAGGCACAGTACGATGTTGTAAATGAAGTGTTAAAGACCGACAGCGCAAGCCGTATCCTTTATATAAAGGGAAAAGACAACGGTTTCGTTACGGAGTTAAGAACCGCAGGTATCAAGCGTATATGCGAAGAACGCGGCATCGAGCTTATGATCGAGCAGGGTGAGTTCTCAGAGAAGAAAGCCCGGGAGATCACATTCGCAAAGGCTAAAGATTGCGACATGATCGTATGCGCATCCGATATGATGGCCATAGGCGCCATGAAGGCACTTACCGAGATGGATATCTTCAGACCTGTCTGCGGTTTTGACGGTATAACACTTATGGGTTACGCGGGAAAACAGATGAGCACCGTAAAACAGGATTTCTACAACATTTCCGCAACCGCAGTTGAAGAGATCGACAGATTGAGATCGGGCGAGACCGGACGTAAAGTCGTTCCCGAGCACAAAGTGGTCAAATTACAGTATCTTGACATTATAAGATAGGGGGTTGTTACTATGTCACTTCGCGCAGATATGCAAAAGGAAGTAATGTTAATGAATATGGAGACCGAACTCGAAGACAGAGCTAAACGCCAGTACGGCAAAGCTTTTTCCGAGTGCGACAATAAAGAGGTCTATTTCATTTTACTTTCACTTACCAAAGAAATGTGTGAGCTTGCCGAGAGGATAAGCGGAGACAAGAAGGTTTATTATATTTCCGCGGAATTTCTTATCGGAAAACTTTTGTCGAACAATCTTTTGAACCTGGGTCTTTACGACAAGGTTGAAGAGATACTTAAAAAGAGCGGAAAGACTCTCGCTGAAATAGAAGAGTTTGAGCCCGAACCTTCACTGGGTAACGGCGGTCTGGGAAGACTTGCGGCATGTTTCCTCGATTCCATGGCTACCCTTGGCATTCACGGCGACGGAATCGGCTTAAACTATCACTTCGGATTGTTTAAGCAGGTTTTCAAGAACAAACTTCAGAAGGCGGAAAAGAACGACTGGATCGAGCCCAAGTCATGGCTTGTGGACACCGGTGTTTCTTTCCCCGTGCAGTTTGGAAACATGACCGTTCATTCAAAACTCTACGACATCGATGTTGTGGGCTTCAGAAACGGTACAAACAAGCTTCATCTTTTCGATATCGAGTCCGTTGACGAATCCATCGCAGAGCAGGGCATTGACTTTGATAAGACGAAGATCAAAAAGAATCTGACACTTTTTCTTTATCCCGATGATTCCGATGAAGCAGGAAATCTTTTGAGGGTTTACCAGCAGTACTTCATGGTTTCAAACGCAGCTCAGCTCATCTTAAAAGAGTTAAAAGAGCAGCAGTACGATTTAAGAAGAATGTACGATTTCTGCGTCATCCAGATAAACGATACCCATCCTACGCTCATCATTCCCGAGCTTATAAGAATTCTTGTAAACGACAAGGCATTCACCATGGACGAGGCGATCGAGGTCGTAAGCAAGTGTATCGCATACACGAATCATACGATACTTGCGGAAGCGCTTGAAAAGTGGCCTCTTGAGTATATCGAGAAGGTTGCTCCCCAGCTCGTTCCCATCATCAAAGAGCTGGATAAGAGAGTTAAGGCACTTCACCGTTCATCCAAGGTGCAGATCATCGACAAGGAAGGTCTTGTACACATGGCTCACCTTGATATTCATTACGGATTCTCGGTTAACGGCGTTGCGGCTATCCACACCGAGATCTTAAAGAACACCGAACTTAACGCGTTTTACAAGCTCTATCCCGAGAAGTTCAACAACAAGACCAACGGTATCACCTTCAGAAGATGGCTTCTTTCCTGCAACCACGAACTTTCGGATTACATCACTTCTCTCATCGGACCTTATTACAAAAAGGACGCAACCCAGCTTGAGAAGTTATTGGAGTACAAAGAAAACGAAATGGTACTCGATCGTATCTCCGAGATAAAGATGGACAACAAGAAGGCTCTTGCCAAGTATATCGCTGAAAAAGAAGGCATAACCATCGATCCTCATTCGATATACGATATCCAAGTTAAGCGACTTCATGAGTACAAGCGTCAGCAGATGAACGCTTTGTACATCATACATAAATATCTTGAGATCAAGCACGGAAGGATCCCTTCAACGCCCATCACTTTCATCTTCGGCGGAAAAGCGGCTCCGGCTTACGTGATCGCAAAAGACGTGATCCATCTTATTTTGACGATTGCAGACATCGTGAACAACGATCCCGAAGCATCGAAGTACATGAAGGTCGTAATGCTTGAAAACTACAACGTAAGTTACGCTGAGAAGGTCATTCCCGCATGTGACGTTTCCGAGCAGATATCACTTGCTTCAAAGGAAGCCAGCGGAACGGGCAATATGAAATTCATGCTTAACGGTGCCGTTACTCTCGGTACAAGAGACGGAGCGAACGTTGAGATCGGCGAGCTTGTAGGCGAAGACAACATCTATTTCTTCGGCGAAGATTCGGATTCGGTGATCAAACATATTGCGAAGAAGGATTACAAGCCTCACGATTATTACGATAAATCCAAGACGATCCGTACGGCCGTTGACTTTATCACAAGCGAGAAGTGCTTAAAGGCCGGCATGCGCGAAAATCTTGAGAGATTAAAGAACAATCTCATTAACGAAGATCCTTTTATGACGCTTCTTGATTTTGAAGCATATATCAAGCGCAAAGAAGAGATCTTCGCAGATTACGAGAAGCGTACTCTTTGGAAGAAGATGATGCTTACAAACATTGCCAACGCAGGTTTCTTCTCATCTGACCGCACCATCGCAGAATACAACCGCGACATATGGCACATCAATGCTTAAAGTGTTATTATTATAGAACAATGTAAACAGTAACGGTCCTTGGGAGGATTACGATATGCGTTCAAGCGGTATTTTGATGCCGATCTTTTCACTGCCGAGTAAGTACGGAATCGGCGGTCTTACTAAAGAAGCATATGATTTCGTTGATTTTTTGAGCGATGCAAAGCAGAAGTATTGGCAGATACTTCCGCTGGGACCGACGGGTTACGGTGATTCGCCGTATCAGTCGTTCTCCACATTTGCGGGCAATCCGTATTTCATCGACCTCGATGAGCTTGTAAAAGACGGGCTTTTAACCGAGGATGAGTGCGCACGCTACGATGCTTCGGGAGACGATGAATACATCGATTACGAGAGGGTTTATTTCAACCGTTTCGATCTTTTGAGGATCGCTTACGAAAGAAGCAACATAAGAAACAACAATCTGTTTTGCGAGTTCATTCATGACAACGCTTACTGGCTCGACGATTACGCGCTTTTCATGGCGGTAAAGCGTGAGTTTGGCGGAAAAGCATGGATCGAATGGGACAAAGATATTCGTGTCCGCACCCCCGAAGCGTTGGAACGCTACAAAAGGGAACTTTGGGACGAGATAGATTTCTTTAAGTTCCAGCAGTACTATTTCTCAAAGCAGTGGAAAGCCCTTAAACACTATGCAAACGACAAGGGAATAGAGATAGTGGGTGACATCCCGATATACGTTGCCTTCGACTCCTCCGATGCCTGGTCCCATCCGGAACTTTTCGAGCTTGATAACGAGAACATACCGATCAAAGTTGCGGGATGCCCGCCCGATCCTTTTGCAATAACGGGTCAGCTTTGGGGCAATCCGCTTTACGAGTGGGAATACCACAAAAATACCGGTTATGACTGGTGGGTAAAGAGAATAGGATATTGCTTCGATCTTTATGACGTGGTGAGAATAGACCACTTCAGAGGCTTCGACGAATACTATGCGATCCCTTACGGAGACCCCACTGCGGAGAACGGTGAATGGAAGAAAGGTCCGGGATACGATTTCTTTGCAACCATCAACGAGAAACTGGGCGCAAAGAAGATCATTGCCGAAGATCTGGGCTTTTTGACCGATTCGGTCAGAAACCTTGTAAAGCAGACCGGATACCCCGGAATGAAGGTTCTTCACTTTGCTTTCGACTCATCGCCTCACAGCGAATACCTTCCTCACATGATAGGTCACAACAGCGTCATATATACGGGCACTCATGACAATGAGACTTCCAGAGGCTGGTATTTAAGAAACTGCGAAGAAGATAAACGCACCGCAAAGTATTTCGATGATTATACGGGAAATGATTTTGTGGACACCGCCGCCATGGCAATGATAAGACTTGCCATGAGTTCGGTTGCGGATACCTGCATAATAATGATGCAGGATTACCTTAACCTGGGAAACGAGGCGCGCATCAACAAGCCGTCGACTTTGGGTAACAACTGGGGATGGCGTATGGAAAAGGATGCACTCGATCCCCTTCTTGCCGAAGAGATCGCAAACTTAACCTACGTCTACGGAAGATGCTAGAATATTTGTTTTGACATATTGGAATTATGATATTTGGGGTCGTCGGTGACTTCTTTTCCAAACCACTTTGGAGGTAAGAAGCTCTCGGCGGCCTCTTTTGTTGCAAATTCCACCTCAGCCATGAGTAAGGGTGCAAAGGGCGGGGCAAACTCGTCAAGCTCTATCGTAAGATCGCCAAGCGGTATAAAGAAACGTTTTTTCTTTATGATATTTCCGTCGGATTTTTCTATAAGATGCTCGAAGGCTTCTTTTGTCAAAGGAAGATTGTATTCTTCTCTTATCATAAGCCCGGAGCCTTTGTAAGTAAGATAATATTCGTCACCTTCTCTTCGTACCCTTACGACGGGGGAGGTGTTTAAATACCCTTGAACAAGCTCTTTGTAAGGGTATTTTTCATATTCGAAGGAACCTTTTTCTATGAGGAATTTTCTTTCTATCTCCATGCTTTTTATCCTTTATTGTAATTGTTAAATGAACAGTTTTATTGTAACATAGTAAAGTGTAGGTGAAAATTTAAATTCGCCGAAGCAAAACTATTTATATTGGAGGGGGCCATGCAAATAGGAGTATTTTTTGCCGAGAGATTCGAGGAGATCGAGGCAGTGTCGCCGGTTGATATCTTAAGAAGAGCCGGGCACGAAGTTTTTACGGTGTCGGTAGGACATTCACACCATGT
>JAEEGG010019297.1_pt1 | contig 13760 bp, 3 predicted proteins | sample 9134161 | NCBI WGS metagenome assembly JAEEGG01 (sample SAMN16246543, study PRJNA631951) | gut metagenome | biome: gut microbiome; feature: rumen; material: CR-attached | host: Bos | place: Iran: Karaj | collected 2018-10 | reverse complement strand
GGTGTCAAGAATGCTATTGTTAAAGGCTTTACCACTAATGACAGGCAGTATTTGTGCTCTTATTATATTGCCACCGACAACGTATCTGAAGACACTATCCGTGAAAATTTACTCTCCAAGTTGCCAGCTTATATGGTTCCTGCATATTTTGTGCGGATGGATAGCTTCCCTCTTCTTCCAAGTGGGAAGACAGACCGTAAAGCTCTGCCTGCTCCTACCGATAAAACAGAAAGTATTGTTCGACCTCCATATTCTGCACCTACAAATAATGTTGAGCGCCAACTTTGTGAAGCCTTTGAAAAGGCGCTAAACATTGACCATGTCGGTATTGACGACGATTTCTTTGAGCTTGGCGGCGACAGTATCAGGGTGATGGAAGTCCAGACACTATGTCCGGAACTCACGCTTTCTTCCCGATTAATATATGTGAATCGCACGCCAAAGAAGATAGCTGAGGCCTGTGAACATACAGAACAAGTAAGTTACGCCCAACAAAAAGACTATCCATTAAGTCAGACTCAGTTAGGCATATACGTGGAATGTATGTCGCAACAGGGTAATACGCTCTATAACAACGCCATACTATTCAGACTTGCCGATGATATAGATACAAATCGGTTAGCACATGCCTGTGAGGCTGTTGTCGAAGCACATCCCTATGTCAAAACCCGATTGTTTGTTGATGAAGAGGGTCATCCACGCCAATGTCGTAATGACGAGGAACCATATCACCAGCAAGTCGAAATAATAAGCGAGGCTGAATTCATGAAGTTGAAGTCTCAACTTGAACAGCCTTTCCATCTGCTCAACGATCAGCTATTCCGTATTCGAATCTTGAAGACAACTGGTAGCGTATATCTATTTGTTGATTTTCATCATATCATTTTTGATGGTACATCGATGCAGATATTGCTCCAGGATATAAGTTCGGCTTATGATAATAATGCCTTGCAAAAAGAGACTTGGAGCGGGTTTGAAGTGGCTCAGGAAGAAGCAAACTTGCGCCTTACCGAAAGCTATAGCATGGCTGCTGAATGGAATAAAAAGGTGTTTGGCGCCCTTGACGTCACATCGTTGCCCATCCCTGATAACAACTCAGAACAAGTATCAATTGGCGAAAATGTTCATCTGATTGCAATCGACCAAGAAACAATTGAACAATCCTGCCGCAGATTGGGCATAACTGCTCAGGTGCTTACTACTGCAGCATTCGGCTATCTACTTGGTGTATTTACACATAATCGTGAGGCTCTTTTTGCTACAGTATATAACGGTAGAAACGATCTCAAAACGCAAAGGACTATTGCCATGATGGTGAAAACCATCGCCGTACACACTTCATGGAATGAAAATACGACGATTAGGGAATGGCTGCAACAGACGAAGGATATCCTACTCGGCAGCATGAATCATGACCTGTTCTCTTTTGCCGAGCTTTGTGCGTTTAACAGTCATGTTAACAGCGATGTTCTTTTTGTCTATCAAGGAGGATTCCAAACAGCACTGACTTTAGATGGGCATATATCTCATCCACAATCACTCACGAGTAATGCCACAGGCAAGTGCCTTTTTGTGGAACTTCTTCCGGAATCCCAGCAGTTGCAGATGGTCATAGACTATCAGAAGAACCGGTATTCTGAGTTCTTTATCAGGCAATTTGCTCAATGTTATGAGCAGATTATACGCCAACTGACACTCATAGGTAACGAAACTATCCGACTAATTGACTTACCTTTGTTGACTACGAAGGAATATGACCAGATTGCCCTCTTGGGCGCTGGGCAGGAAATGCTCTTCGATAAAAGCGAGACACTGGTTAGTCTTTTCTGTAAAAAGGCAAAAGAGCAAGCAGCTGCACCTGCATTGGTTTTCAAGGATAAATGTTATTCCTATCAAGAGCTGGACTCTATTACCGATCGTTTGGCAGCCTTTTTGACCGACCGTTATCATGTTAAGCCAGAAGATACGGTTGGTGTGATGATTGACCGTTCCGATTTGATGGTTGTCTATCCTTTGGCTATCATGAAAATGGGAGCAGCTTATATGCCTCTTGACTACAAATTCCCGGCAAACCGACTACAATTCATGTGTGAAGATGCTGGTGTCAGACTCATTCTTTCAGAAGGAGACCGTGTAAGCAAGGCCTTGCCAGATTTCAAAGGTGAGGTGTGGACAGCTGAACAACTGAAGAATCTTCCTGAGATTATGACAACACTGGTTGGCCCCCAACCCGACCAGCACTATGTTGTTCTCTATACATCTGGCTCAACAGGCCTTCCTAAAGGTGTGGTTCTTGAACAGCATAGTATCGTCAATTTCTGTTACTGGTATTCCAAAGAGGTCGGGCTTAGAACTGATGACCGGGTGATGGCTTATGCCAACTTTGGATTCGATTGCCACATGTTGGATTTGTTCCCAGCCTTAATTACAGGATCTTGTGTTTATGTCATACCTAGTGACATGAGGCTTGACCTTCCTCTGCTAAACAACTATATGGAGGAACAAGGTATTACAGTGGCATTCATGACAACGCAGGTTGGTCATCTATTTGCCACGACAATCGAAAATCATTCACTTCGCGTATTGACGGTTGCTGGTGAGAAACTGTTGCCTATGACAGCACCGTCATCTTATACTTTATACAACGGTTATGGGCCTACGGAATGTACAGTATTTACGTCATATTATCGTCTGGAAGGGAACTATCAACGTTCACTGATTGGTCGTCCATTGCCCAACTATCAGCTTTATGTGGTGAATTCCGACCTCCAGCCTGTACCGCAAGGTGCCGTTGGCGAACTTATTGTCTTAGGTGAGGGGGTGGCCCGAGGCTATCTGCATCCTGCTGATAAAGACAAAGGCAAATTCACCATGTTCAGAGGCCAGAGATGCTATAAAACAGGCGACCTTGTGAGATGGACGAATTCTGGAGATCTGGAATATCTGGGACGTATGGACAATCAGGTCAAGCTTCGTGGTTTACGTATAGAACTCGAAGAAATAGAATTGCGAGCTCTTCAGTATCCACTTATCAGCCAGGCTGTCGCACATGTGATGAAGGTAGGTGATGTTGAAAATCTGTGTCTGTATTATGTGCCCAAAGAAGCTGGTATTACCATTGATACTGATCAATTAAAATCTTTCCTGTCAGAAAGGTTGGTTGCTTTCATGATTCCAACGGTTATGATGCAACTGGACAGCATGCCAATAACCCCCAATGGCAAGATTAACCGCAATGCACTTCCTGTTCCAACGGTAACGAGTGAGACGCATGTGGCTCCTAAAACTGAGATGGAGAAGCAGGTTCTTGAACTTATTGCCAAAATGCTCAAGACCACTCAGATAGGTGTCACCGACAACTTATTGCATTGGGGACTTTCATCGTTGGCAGCCATGCGTTTGAGTACACTTCTCCAACGCCATTTCGGAGTCTATGTCAAGATGACAGAAATCATGAAACTCCCCACGGTCAGAGCTATAGCTTCTCTGCTTTCTAAGGCTTCTGATAATTCTCTGCTTGTCTTTGAACGACGTGATTCTTACCCGTTGATGGAAAACCAGCGAGGTCTTTATTTGGAATGGAAGAAGAATCCTGATACCACTCAATATAACATTCCTTTTGTCTATGCTTTCGAAGGAACAGATGCGAACCGCATGGTTAATGCCTTGAAAAAGGTCGTCAACGCGCATCCATATCTGAAATCCAAACTCATTGAGGTTGATGGCAAAGTTGTCCTACAACGTAATGATGAGGACCCGGTAGAAGTAATCGTCAGCGAACTCTGTGAAGAGCCAGAGAATGCTTTCTTCCAAAAACGCGTTCTCCCGTTCCATCTGTTAGATAATCAACTCTACAGACTTGAAGTGCTGAAGACGCCTTACAAGACCTATCTGTTCTTTGATGTCCATCATATTATCTTCGATGGCTTGTCTGGAAAAGTATTCTTAAATGACTTAAAGCGAGCTTATGAAGGAGATATTCTAAAGCAAGAGAGCTATCAGGCCTACGACTATGCACTTTATGAGCAAGAAGAACTTCAGAATACAGAAAAGATACAAGAAGCAGAACTGTGGTATGACGAATTGTTGGCTGGTGCTAACGCGATATCACTCCCCAGTTATTTAGAACCTGACGGGGACGACTTTGCTAATATCGAAGTCAGCCTGCCAAGTCATCAGATTGATACTTTCTGTGCTGTCAACAACATCACGGTTAACAGCTTCATGCATGCTGCCTTTGCCATTTTTGTCAAACGGCTTATTAAAGAGGAGAATCCTGTGTATTTGACCATTAGCAGTGGACGTGACGCTGGTGCTAACCTTCAGCAGTGTATCGGCATGTTCGTCAAGACCATGCCTATTGTCATTTCTACAGAATTAGTGCAAGGACAATCCACTGTTGAATTTGTAAAAAAGGTACACAAGCAACTCCAGAAAAGCTATAGTATGGACTACTATCCATACACAAAGATTGTAGCATGTCACCCTGTGAATGCAGAATTGATGTTCATCTACCAAGACGAGGTTGGGAAAAACTTTTCCTGGGAGGGCTCAGCACAGATTCCTTTGTCATCTGATACCGCCAAATTCCCTATCAGCGTTATTATCACGCCTGAAGCCGATAGTTATCATATTTCTTTGGAATATGATGGAAAGCGCTACAATTCTCAGGGCATGCGACAGATGGTCAATGCCTTCAGAAATGTGTTATTAAATATGGTAGTCACCGCCACTGTCAGTGATGTAGAACTTATCAGTCCGGATGAGAAGTCTGAACTTCTCGAATTGAGTAGAGGCGAGACGGTTGGATATGACAGTTCTGAGACTATCGTAGATCTTTTCCATCGCCAGGCCGTGTTGCGTCCCGATAATATTGCCGTAGTTGACGAAGTATCGGATATTACCTATGCCGAACTGGATAGGAGGTCAGATGTATTGGCCACAGCACTCAGAAAGGCCGGTGTAACCACCGATACCTTTGTAGCCATAATGCTGCCAAGGCGCAAGGAGTACCTCATCGCCATGTTCGCTGTATTCAAGGCAGGAGGTGCTTTTATTCCTCTCGGCAGTGAATATCCCAAGGAACGACTCTCCTATATTCTGAATGATTCTGATGCACACGTGCTGATTACTATCAGTACCTTATTGAAAGATTGTCAGACAGAGCTGTATTTCCCGCAAGGAAAGCAATTACTCATAGATGATTTCGACTTCAATGAACCGTCGAACCACCTCGTCAATTTTGCTCAGCCTTCAGGGCTTGCTTATATGATTTATACGTCGGGAACGACTGGTATGCCCAAGGGAGTAATGATCGAGCATAAGAACTTGCGCGCATTTTTGCAATTCCGTATTGATCTTCTACATCTTACACCAGAGGATCGTTGTGCACAGCATGCCAGCTTTAGTTTTGACGCATCACTTGACGACCTATTGTCTCCGCTTGTCAATGGGGCTCAAGTTCATATTCTTTCTTCTGAGTTACGCCAGGACATAAAAGGGATGAAGGACTATTTCATAAGGAACAAAATATCAGGACTTACTATGAGCACTCAGCTTGGTGTTGAGCTGCTAAGTCATTTCAGTCTTCCTCTCAGATATCTGATGCTGGGTGGTTCGAAAATGCCCAAATTGTCTACAGGTAATACAAAAATCGTTAATGGCTACGGTCCAACGGAATTTACAGTCTGTTCCTCTTATTATAAGCTGGAGCAGAATGAAAAACATGATAATATTCCCATCGGGAGACCCGTTCCCAACAGTATTTCTGTTGTTGTTGACACTGAGGGACATCTTGTTCCTCAAGGAATTGTCGGCGAACTTTGTCTCATAGGCAGTCAGATGTCCCGTGGGTATTGGAAACAGGAAAAACTGACAAAGGAACGTTTCGTTGACTGTTCTTTCCTAGATGGCCAGAAAATGTATCGTACTGGCGATTTGGTCCGTTGGAATAATGAAGGCTTGTTGGAATACATGGGCCGAATAGACCACCAGGTGAAACTACATGGTTATCGGATAGAATTGGAGGAGATAGAAAATAAGATCAGCCAGTGTTCTGGAGTGATTTCTTCAGCTGTTGTTGTACATAAACAGGGAAAAGTAGAATTTCTTGTTGCCTATTATACCTCTGAAGGCAATAAAGAATTACTTGATATTCAAAAAACACTGATGGAAGAGTTACCCAATTATATGGTGCCCAGACAATTGATAAGAATAGATGAGATGCCTAAGACTCCCAATGGGAAGATTGACCGTCGTCGGCTGAAAGAATCTGTAAGTGGTTTCTTTGATGCTACAGCCACTCTCGTAGAGCCTTCAAACCAGAAAGAGCAATTCCTTCTCGACTTGACAAAGTCGTTATTGGGAATCGATAGTATTGGTGTAACTGATGATCTGACACTTCTTGGCCTTTCGTCTCTCGATGCCATCAGACTGGCCGATCAAGCCAATCGTGAAGGGCTTTCAATCAAGGTCAATGACATTCTGAGGAGCAAGTCCATAAGGAACATACTGGTAAATGAGCAGTCGATCGGCAAATGGACCAATGGGTATGATGCCAGTAAACCTGTAATCGTGTTGATACAAGGATTTACTTATTATATAAAATTGGAGCCGCTTATCAGTAAGTTGTGTCAGCACTACTCCGTCTTTATTATTGAACCAATCGACGCCCACTATGAGGCATTATTCAATGAAGAAGGAATTTGTAGCCACGACGTGATAAAATTCTATTTTGACTATCTCGATGCCTGCTTGCCTTCCAACGCTAATGTAGAGATGTTCATCGGTCACAGTTTTGGTGGAGAATTGGCCTATCGTTGTGCCGTACGTTGGCACAAGAAGAAGGGCTACATGTCTAAGGTCTGCATACTTGACACTTTTGCCAATGTAGCGAACATTGCCAAGGAGATTCCTATACCTGAAAAAGTAGGCCTTACGCCTGAAGAGGTATCTGACTTCGAAGAAATTAAGGAATGGAATCGTCATTTGAGACAAGTACAGGCGTTGAAAGACTACCATAGCATGCCTGTATATGATGGCGATGTTCTTTATTTCATGGCAGAAAATCTGTCCTTGCAGTTGAAAACCATTCGTATTAACGAGAATGAGTTTGAAAATAAGAAACAAGATGAATTAAACAGATGGAAATCTCTTGTCCACCATATGAGCATCTATCCCGTCCGAGCTGATCATTACACCATGCTTGACGAACGTTTCTGTAACGACTATATAGAAAAAATAAATGATATTGTTTTACTCCATAATTCCTGATTAATATGAAGAAGTACTTGTATCATATATTAGCAGTGTGTATGATGTTGATGCCAGTCATGGTATCAGCTCAGGAAAAACAAAATCTGCGTCAAGTTTATGAAAAGGCAGAAGAAGCCTATCAGATAGGACAACTTGACCAAGCCATAGAATTGTTGGAGGATAATCTCAATGATTTTAGTGGTAATCTCCGTCAAAGCGCCCTACGACTGGCTTCCATCTGTTATCTGGCTCAAGATGACACAGAAAAGTCAGAGCAATACGCACGCTTACTGTTGAGTATCAATCCTTATTATACGTCTGTACAAGATCCTATTCGCTTTGAGGACATGATAACCCTGCTTAAGTCTGGTCGCAGTTCAACGGTAACAACGGCTTCGAGCCAAGCAGAGAGTATCAATGAGGCACCAGTGCCTGTTACCGTCATTACTCGTGAGATGATTGACCAACTCAGTAACAATAAAAGTATCGGACAGATTCTAGCAACCTATGTTCCTGGTCTGAGCGAAGTCTCAGCTTATTCGATTTCGAACGTAGCCATGCATGGTGTTTATACATCCAGTCAGGAAAAGATTCTGGTGATGGAAAACGGTCACCGTCTCAACATGCGTTCCACAAATAATGGCAAATTGGATTATGCCATCAGTACCGAGAAAATCGACCATATAGAGGTGCTACGCGGTCCAGCTTCTTCATTGTATGGTAATGTGGCTTTGACCGCTGTGGTCAATATCATCACCAAGAGTGGACGCAATGTGGATGGTGTTAAGGGAAAGTACGGTTATGGTTCATACGGAACCCATCGTGCTGATTTTGTGGCTGGCACCACCTTGCTTGATGCCGATGTTATGGCATGGGCTTCTCTATATTCTTCCCAAGGCAAGAAAGTTGATATTCCTGCATTATCAGACTATTCGATGTCGAAACATGATGGCTACGCCTACATTAATGGCTATAAAGAGAAACCATCTTATGACATTGGTTGTACCTTAAAATATAAGGATTTCAATTTCATGTTCAATATGAAGAACGGAAAACAGGTACCACAGTATTCTTGGTATGCAGAGACCTATGACTATGACGCTTTTCGTACTATGGATGGAGTGAAACCTGGATGTACCGTCGATGAAAAGCATCTGGAATTGGGTTATACCAAGCAACTTGGTAAAGTCAACCTTAACGTTTCTGCTTATGGCGACTGGTATAAGGTACAAAACTACCAACCAGTTTCCGATTCGATAGTAACTTACGTATATAACAGTGATGGTAACGTAATCGTTATTGATGGAAAACCCCAAACTAAATTGTTTCATGGCTTGATGCAATATTTGGATTATCAAGAATATACGATAGGTGCTATGGCTAAAGCCGATGCTAATTATACGTTTGGAAACATGAAAGGAAATCTCCTTGTGGGCACTCAATTCGAGTATTTCAAGCTTTCAAGCAATGATTTTCACATAGGCGAGGAATTTACAAAAATGGCGGTAACCTTTCCCGAAGAAAAGAATATGTTACTTGTAGACAATGAGAAAAGTATTTCAGCCTTTATTCAAGGCAAGCACTACTTTACCTCAAAATTCATTCTCAATGCTGGTCTGCGCTATGATAATAAGTATCGTGCCAATGGAAAGAACGTCTCTGCTTTATCACCCCGTGTGGCTCTGATCTACTTACCAAATGAGAAATTCAGTACAAAACTATCTTATTCACGTGCATTTGTCGATGCACCATATTATACACGCCATAATACTTCAAACGGTGCGCGTGGCAGTGAAGATCTCATGCCCGAATACATGAACGCTATCCAGCTTGACTTCATGGGAAAGATAGACAGTTGGCATCTTAGCTATGACGTCAACCTCTTCTACAACCATTTGACAGATATCGTTGTGAATAACCCAAGCACGGATCCATCGACGCCAAAGTACATTAACTCGGGTAGTTTGAAAGTCGTTGGTGCTGAAGCAGAAGTTAGTTTTAGTATTCCTTCATTCCGTATTAATGCCAATTTAACTTATTCTCATCCTTTGGAAGCTGAAGATTACTACTATACTGACCACCAAATTTACAGTATTCCAAAATTCATGGCTAACTTAGCTTGCAGCAAACGCATCATAAATATAGGTAATCACCTATTGTGGTTGACTGGTAGCTTTAAATTCACCTCTAAGACATTGAACAAAGCCAATAGTCGTGTGCCAAACGGCAAAGATTTCGAACTCAGCGGCATTGCTCTCGCTGACTTGGGCCTTAAATATTCTTATCGTGATGTCGTTCAATTGTCACTTGATTGCGATAACGTGTTTGATAGGTCCTACTTTATTGGTGGTTCTTTCTATGTTCCCTATCGGGCAAACAGACGCACAGTCATGGCTACCGTCTCGTTCAAATTATAACGGAAAATCATGAAAGGGCAAGAAGAGCGAAAGAAGAAAGACTATCTCATTGCAAAGGCGCTTCACCAATTTATGTGGGCGTCTATTCTGGCGTCTCTGGCTTCTCAGATAGCAATGACCACAGATGCCATTGTTGTCAGCCAGTTCATTGGTCCAGAGGCCATCTCGGCCATCAACCTGACAATGCCTGTCGTGATCTTCTTCAATTTCCTGATGATGCTCTTCGGTATGGGTGGTTCAGTGCTTGTAGCCAGGTCGCTTGGTGAACGCGATGAACAGACAACTAACCACGTATTCACCTCTACACTTATCGGACTTACTGTTGTCGGCGTGTTCTTCTCTGCGCTGCTTCTGTTTTTCAGTCCCCAGGTGGCCAGTTTCATTACCAACGACACCCCTATTATCTGTACGCTGTCGCTCCGCTATTTACGTATCATGTTACTGGGCACAACATTAACGATTCTCTTCATGACCATCACCAACTTTGTCAAGACAGATGGCAATCCCCAACTGGTCATGAAGGCCGTGATAACCAGTAGTATTGTAAACTTGTTTTTCGATATCCTTTTCATCGCTGTCCTGAAAACTGGCATCGAAGGCTCTGCTTGGGCATCTATCATCGGTAGCGTTATCGCATTACTGCTCTGTTGCCGTCACTTCAGAAGTGCCAACAATTCATATCACTGGCAGGTTGAATTCAAGCAGTGTCACCAGTATATTCTGAAAGGTGTTAAGATGGGGTTCCCGATGGGTATCAACACCTTGTTGTTAGGTGTCACCACCTATGCCATCAATAGCATCATCCTCAGCAGCCTGGGTGCCGAAGGCGTCTTTGCATGGGCTGTCTGTTTCCAGTTGTTTGTCATCCAACAAATGGTGTTGGGTGGTATTGCGACCTCTATTTACTCCATTGGTGGTCTGCTGATAGGCGAAAATGATATTGTGGGCTTGCGCCTTCTTACAAACAAGGTGGTAAAATACATCTGCCTAAGTCTGTTTGTCTTTACCCTCTTTGTCTTAATAACGCCTGAAAGCATCGGTTGGCTCTTCGCTAGCAAGCATATCCAGTCAGAGGACATGTTCTTTAATGCCTTACGTATCTATGCCCTACTCCTAATTCCATACGCTATCGCTGTGGTCTATCGTATCCTCTATCAGATTTTAGGCTATTGGTCTCTGAGCGTTGTCTTAAGTATCGTTCAGATGGGTAGCATAATCCTATCTGTGGGACTGTTGGCGTGGGTAAAACCAGAGTGGCTGTGGTGGGGGTTCCCCATTTCTGGGTTGTTCCTATTAGTCGTTTATTGGGTTGTTACGTTGGTTATTCACCATAAGAATCCCGATGCAGAAGTTCTGACGCTGATTCCTCAAGCCGAGGATGGTCAGTCGCTGAACTTCTCGATCAAGTATCAGAATGAGGATGTACAGCAGGCATTAGAAAACATTTCCACTTTTTTGGAATCCTGTGACATAGAGCCAGCAACATCGTTCCAGATCAATCTCTGCTGCGAAGAACTGATGTACAACATCGTCACCTATGCCGTCAATAAAAATACCGACAAGCATCTGTTCGATGTACATATCATCTGTCATAAAGAGACGGTAAACGTGCTAATCAAAGACGATGGAAAGCCTTTCAATCCTATACTGAAAACTGTCTCCTTTAATGAAGATGGCGATGGTCTAGGGCTCGCCTTGGTCAATACAATGGCTAACATCAAATATAAGTTCATGTACAATCAGAATGTGGTGTTCCTGACATTTAAACGGCAGCAAACTATTTAAATGAAGTAGCTATCGCTGTTAATAAATGCAAAAATAGGGCGAGTTCACAAGATTTTGCAATCTCTGCTTTGCAATTTGCAGGAAATGTATTATCTTTGCATCTGTTTTAAAACAAATCTAATTGATGGAAGCTTTTTTTCGTACGCATCGTTACCTCGTAGAGCATGTCAATGCTCCAGTTCGTCGCACCTTGATGGATGAGATTAATTGGAGCGACAGACTTATCGGTATTAAGGGTACACGTGGCGTAGGAAAGACTACTTTCCTGCTTCAATATGCTAAAGAGCACTTTGATATACGCGACAAGCAGTGCCTCTATATCAATATGAACAATTTCTATTTCCAAGGACGCGGTATTGCTGACTTTGCTGGAGAATTCTACCACATGGGAGGAAGAGTGCTACTGATTGATCAGGTTTTCAAACAGACAGATTGGTCGAAAGAGCTACGCCGCTGCTACGACGAGCACCCTGGATTAAAAATTGTCTTTACTGGCTCAAGCGTGATGCGCCTAAAAGAAGAGAATCCGGAACTCAATGGTATCGTGAAAAGCTACAACCTGCGTGGTTTCTCGTTCCGTGAGTTCATAAATTTGATGACGGGAAACAATTTTCAACCCTATACACTTGATGAGATTCTGCACAATCATGAACATATTATCAAGCAGATTCTGCCGAAAGTTTCACCTAACAAATATTTTCAGGACTATATCCATCATGGATTCTATCCATTCTTCCAGGAACACCGTAACTATAGTGAGAACCTGCTGAAGACAATGAACATGATGACTGAGGTTGACATACTGCTCATCAAACAGATTGAGTTGAAGTATCTCTCCAAAATAAAAAAACTGTTTTATGAGTTAGCTGAACAAGGTCCCTTGGCACCAAATATCAGTAAACTTGCAAGTGATATTGAAACAAGTCGTGCAACGGTCATGAATTATATCAAATACCTAACAGATGCACGCTTACTTAATATGATATATCCCGTTGGACAGGAGTTCCCCAAGAAACCCTCCAAAGTAATGCTACATAATTCGAACCTCCTATATGCCATCTACCCTATCCATGTTGAGAAGCAAACGGCTATGGAGACTTTCTTTGTCAACTCGTTATGGAAAGACCACAAAGTCAATCAAGGACCACGCGACTCTATCTATATTGTTGACGAGAAAATTAAGTTCCGAATATGTGATGCTGACATACATTATAAATTAAGGTACGCACCTGACACTGTCTATGCCCGATATAACACAGAAGTTGGTAAGGACAATCAGATACCTTTATGGCTCTTAGGATTTTTATACTAAACAAATAAATTATTCATTTTAATATTTATCAAAAAATGGCTAAAGAAAAGAAATTTATCACCTGTGATGGTAACGAGGCTGCGGCTCACGTGAGCTATATGTTCTCGGAGGTAGCTGCTATCTACCCCATCACCCCGAGCTCACCAATGGCTGAGCACGTTGACGAGTGGGCCGCCCGCGGTCGTAAGAACTTATGGGGTCAGACCGTAAGTGTGCAGGAAATGCAATCAGAGGCTGGTGCTGCCGGTGCTGTTCACGGTTCTTTGCAGGCTGGTGCTCTGACCACTACTTTCACTGCATCTCAGGGCTTACTCCTGATGATTCCTAACATGTACAAGATTGCTGGTGAATTGATTCCCTGCGTGTTCGACGTTTCTGCACGTACACTCGCCAGTCACTCTCTCTGTATCTTCGGTGACCACCAGGACGTTATGGCTTGCCGCCAGACTGGTTTCGCCATGCTTTGCGAGGGTTCTGTACAGGAGGTAATGGATATGACTGCTGCTGCTCACCTGGCATCGTTGGAGACTTGTGTTCCCTTCGTTAACTTCTTCGATGGTTTCCGCACCTCTCACGAGTATCACAAGATTGAGTTGCTCGATCAAGAGGATGTTCGCCCCCTCGTAAAGGAGGAGTACATCAAGCGTTTCCGCGACCGTGCCATGAGCCCTGAGCGTCCAATCACCCGTGGTACTGCTGAGAACCCCGAGACCTTCTTCACACACCGTGAGGCTTGTAATCCTTATTACGATGCAGTTCCCGAAGTTGTTGAGAAGTATCTGGGCGAGCTCTCTAAGATTACCGGTCGTGAGTATCACTTGTTCTCTTACTATGGTGCCGAGGATGCTGACCGCATGATTATCCTGATGGGTTCTGCTACTGATGCAGCACGTGAGGCTATCGACTATCTGAATGCTAATGGTCAGAAGGTGGGTATGATTTCTGTTCACCTCTATCGTCCATTCTCTGTAAAGCACCTGCTGGCTGCAGTT
>JAEEGG010019296.1_pt1 | contig 13760 bp, 11 predicted proteins | sample 9134161 | NCBI WGS metagenome assembly JAEEGG01 (sample SAMN16246543, study PRJNA631951) | gut metagenome | biome: gut microbiome; feature: rumen; material: CR-attached | host: Bos | place: Iran: Karaj | collected 2018-10 | reverse complement strand
TCGTACGCGTACTCACTGGAAACCCATTGTGACTCTCGACGAAGGCCTTGAAATGCGCGTGAAGAGTATCGAAAAATGAAGTACTTGATTATTACTGTTGCCGGGACGGCGACCCGCTTCAACAGGGATACCGAAAAGGAAACCCTGAAGTGCCTCTATTATAAGGATTCCCCGAAGTTTGCGCTGTTGAACCAGCTTATCAAAAACTGCGGTGAATACGACAAGTACATCGTTGTGGGCGGCTACCTCTATTCTGCTCTCGAAGAATATGTGAAGGAAAACCTCCAGGCCTACGGCGACAAGATTGAGCTTGTTTATAACGAGCACTTCAAGGACTACGGTTCTGGCTATAGTCTGTACAAGGGCATCGAAGCCGTGAAGGAACCGGGCGATGTCACCTTTGTAGAAGGAGACCTATTCTTCTTGAAGGAAAACTTCAAGCCGGTTTACGATAGCGAAAAGAGCGTGCTCACGATTAATCGCGAACCTATCTACTCGAACAAGGCCGTGGCTCTCTACGTATCGACGGATGGCCGTCCGCATTACCTGTACGACACGAACCATTCTTCGCTCACGATTCCGGAGCCGTTCCTGGCGGTATTCAATTCTGCGCAGATGTGGAAATTCCAGTCGGCAGAAAAGCTGCACGAGGCCGTCGCTTCCCTGACCGAAAAGCAACTTCAGGGAACGAACCTCGAAATTATTCAGGCGTATTTCAACAAGCTTTCCCGCGAAGAGTACGACGTAGTCACATTCGACGCTTGGTTCAACTGCAACACCGTTGCGGACTACAACATTGTCCGCGAACTTATGGAGTAAGATATGGAAATCCTGAACAAGAAAATTGCCTTGCTCAAGTCCAAGGTCGAAAAGAACGAAACGATCACGATTATGATTATCGGGCTCGGGAGCGTCGGTACGTTCCTGCTCGACTTTTTGGTGAGTCTCCGTGACCCGCAGCTGAAAATTGTGGTTGCGGGCCGCAATGCCGCCAAGATGCAGATGGACGTGAATATCGTCCGCACGGCAGCGACAATCCGTCGCGAACTGCGCAGCCGGATTGAAATTCTCGGCGACTGCGACCTGAACGATGTCGACAGCATCGCCGCGACAATCAAGAAGGCAAACCCCGACTTTATTGTGAACAGCAGCCGCGTGTATTCGGGCCTCAAGTACGGGAGCATCTCTTGGAGCAACCTGCGTGCTTACGGCATCTGGTCTCCGCTCTCTATCCGTTACGCGAAGAACATCATGGCCGCTTACGAGAAGACTGGCTCCAATGCGGTGACCATCAATACCTCGTATTCCGACGCGGTGATTCCTTGGCTCAAGTCCGCCGGCAAGACCTACTTCGATTTCGGTAGCGGCAACCTGAACCACCTCATTCCGCGCATGAAGTTCTACATGGCCGAAAAGTACGACATCGATAATCTGAACGATATCGACGTGACGCTCGCGGTGAGCCATTTCCACGACGTGGTGATTTCGAAGGAAGGTCACGCCGAAGGCCAGACGCTGCTCCTGAACTTCAAGAAGGACGGCAAGGACTTGCCGTTCGATCAGGCCGAAGTGCTGGCCGCCTGCTCCATCCCGATGCCGGTGGACCAGAAGCGCAACATGATGAACGCTTCGAGCAATTTCAACATCATCGATTCCATCTTGACGGCTCTCCGCGAAAAGAAGGTGACCAAGGTGCATGCGCCCGGCGTCGATGGCGAAATCGGCGGCTACCCGGTGCTCATCGATGGCGCGAAGGCGGAAGTCTCTTTCGATACGTCGCTCTTCAGCATGGACGACATGCGTGCGGCGAACCGCAAGTCCATCTACTGCGACGGCATCGAGAACGTGGAAAACGGCACGCTCGTCTATACCGACGAACTCGTCGCGAAGGTCAAGAAGGCATTCAACGTCGACTTGCCGAAGCGCGTCGCGTTCGAGGATATCGAGAAGACGGCCGACTTTATCATCAAGAACATTATCGAGCCGTTCGCCCCCAAGAAGTAAAATTTGGCGGTACTAAAAATTGGGGTTCGCTGCGGTAGTAGCGAACCCTTTTTGCATTAAGCCTTGCAGCCGTTTGCCAGGAATTCCTTGTACGGAATGTCCGGCTCCAGGATGTAGTGCCCGTGGTGCTTGCCGCGTTCCTCTACGGGCGGGAACGCCATGTAGTCGCCATAGGCCTGCGTCAGGATGTTCTTGTATCCGGATGGAATGGGGAACATGTGGCCGGCGAATTCGGTCTCGACCGAGCTTTCGAAATCCACCGCGTTCCAGGTGTTTATTTCCAGGGGCTCGGCGGTGAAGAGCATGATGGCGATTTTTTCGGTCTTGCGGTCGTTATACATCATGGCGATGCGCTGGATTTCTTCGAAATCCTTCATGTGGTCACGGTTGTACGCGGCGACGCGCTGCCTGTTCTTTTCGTTCAGTTCCGGGTTGGTCAGGCGCATGAACGTTCCGTTCTCGATGTTGAGCCGGTTTATCTGTTCGTAGCGTTCCTGGGCGCCCTCTTCCACGAGATTGTCCAGCGGGAAGATGTCGACGAAGAGTCCCTGGTTCATCTTCTGGTATTTGATGATGGGGCTGATGGCGCTCGTGTTTGCATTGCGGACACGTGCAAACGAAGAGGCGTAGTCGCTATCCGTGTACGGAGTCTGCAAAAAGATGGGGTGCTTGAATTCGTCACCGAGGCGGATGAACTTCTCGTAGTCTTCGCGCGGCATGGCGAGGTCGGCATCGTCGTCCCACGGGATAAATCCCTTGTGCCTTATAGCGCCGAGCAGCGTTCCGCACATGAGGAAATACCTCAAGTTGTGCTTCTTGCAGACCCTGTCGATTTCCAGCATCAGTTCCAGTTCTACTGCCCAGATTTTTTTCCTATGGGAATCGACGAGGAATTCGCACTGGACTTCTTCGTCCAGGAAATTCGGCGGGACAATCCCGCTCGCAACGATTCTTTCGGGCTCGGTCATGGTCTAGAATTCGCTGAAGTCAATAAGGGGTTCGCCGGTCATTTCGAAGTACCTGTTCTTGTCCACCAGCGTATGCGGAATACCGATGTCGTTGGGATAGTTGCGCCAGCTTTTCCCGTATTCGCGGTTCAGGATTTCTTCGGCCTTGTTCGGGCACGGGAAAACCTTGCCTTCGAACTGGATGGTTGTCAGGGGGTACACGTCGTCGTAGTTCCTGAAACCGTGGAAACCGTACATGGTCAGGTCCCAGTTGCCAAGACCCGGAACGATTCGGGAAGTCGGTTCCAGCGAGTAGATACCGCTTTCCTTCCAGCTGGTCTCGTAGAAGTCGAAAATTTCCTTCCAGGTATGCGGCACGCGCATGAAGGTAATGACCTTCTCCCTGAAGGCGAGGTACTGTTCCTCGGTCACTTCTTCCTTCAAGAAGTCGTTCGGGAAGAACTCGAGATTCCTGGCGTCCCTAAGGCAGGTGCCGTTGAATACGTGCATGCAGTGGGGCGTCTTGACGACGATGTTCTTGTTCGGGTTCTCGCGAATCAGCTTGTCGTAGTATTCGGAATAGTAGCCCGTCTTTTTGGAAGAATCAATCCACTTGAAGTTGGTGTCTGTCTTCAGCACATCGAGCAATTTGTTGTAGTCACTGCGGGCCATGGCGATGTCGATATCGTCATCCCAGGGGATGAATCCTTTGTGGCGCTTGGCACCGAGCAGGGCGCCGCCTTCGAGGTGCATCTGGATGTCGTAGGGCTTGAGCAGGCCGAGAATGTAGTCCGCGAAATCGACTTCGGCAAGCTGGAATTCACGGAGCACGCCCGAAGCGGGTTTCAGTTGTCCGATGTCGCAGTGGTGTTTCAGGTAGTTGACTTGGAAGGTGAGGTTCTTGACCTCCTTTTCCAGTTTTCTGTTCCTAATTTTGGTTTTGAAAAGGATTGGATAAAGGGGACCCATGCACTTGATGATAAGTTGCTTGACACTCATGATTATTTGTTCTCCAAGTCTTTCTTGATTTGCGTCGTGCTGATTTCCGGAGTGCGTTCCAGGTACACGACTTCGCACTGTTCCTTAAGAAAATCGAATTTGCCTTTCCAGTCGTCGCCCATCACGAACGTGTCGATGTGGTATTCCTTCACGTCGGTCTTCTTCTGTTCCCAGTTTTCTTCGGGTATGACCAGGTCCACGTAGCGGATGGCCTCGAGGAGCTGCTTGCGCTTTTCGTAGCTGAAGTAGCACTTTTTCTGTTTGGCGTTCCAGTTGAATTCGTCGGTCGAAAGGGCTACGATGAGGTAGTCGCCGAGGGCTTTCGCGCGCCTGAGCAGGTTGATGTGGCCGTAGTGGAGGAGGTCGAAAGTTCCGTACGTAATAACGCGCTTCATGGCATTATTCCTTTTCGATAAACGTGACACTGCCGAAATGAGGGATTCTCGCTTCTACCGGAGGCAATTCCATGTATTTGCCGTAGCGCATGGTAAGGATGCGGTCGGGATTGACCGGACCCCAGAATTCGTAGTCGCCGATTTTGTAGCGCTTGAGCGGGAATACGTCTTCTGGGTATTGCTTGCCGATGTCGAACGGATAGGCAAGAATTTCGCGGTCTTCGTCGATGACTTCAGTAGGCTTGCGTGCATTGAAAGCCGCCTTGCGTTTTTCGTATTCTTCCGGGGAGATGAGCCCGAGTTTTTTCCGGCGGTCGATATATGCGACTGCGTGCTCGTAGCGGAACTGGGCGAAATCGCGAGCGTTGATTTTCTTTATCCTGAACAGGTCGACGCAGAGCCCGTGATGCGAATAGATTTCGTCTTGCGGGTAATGTTCGTACGTACATTCGGTACCCGTGTCCTTAACGCGGGACCATGCATGGAAAAAGTTCGGCTCGGTCTTTTCGTTTTCGAGGAACATGTCTGCCGGGAGTTCTTTGGCGAGAATGTCCATCGCTTTCTCGTAGGTGTCGTCGAACAGGAAAAAGTCAAAGTCGTCGTCCCAGGGGATGAACCCGCCGTGGCGTACGGCCCCGAGAAGCGTGCCGAATGCGATTTCGTAGGGAATGTCGTTCTTTTCAAGGATGGTGGCGATGGTCTTCGCCATTGCAAAAAGGCGGTCCTGCACACGCTTTATATCAAAGGGCATATCCATTATAGAGCCTCCACCATGTCCAGGCTGAATACCGGGATATGGAACTTGTCGGCGACGGCCTTGCGCTCGGCGAAGGAATCGTCTATGAAAATTGAATCGGTGTTGTCGATAAAGTCAATCTTTTTCTGGCTCGGGTCCAGGTGGATAATGCGGTCGAACACCTGGCGGATGCGCAGTTTGTCTAGCAGGTCGGCGAGTTTGCCGAGCTTTACGTCGTCGTGACGGGAAAGGAGCGTAACCTTGATGCCGTTGTTGACGCAGCGGTACAGGAAGGCCATCAGGGCATCGTTCACGAACTGCTTTTCCAGGTAGATGCAGTCATCGAAATCAACAAAGACTTCTTTGTATTTTAGGCCGAGTTTATACCTGTTGTCGAGCGCGCGGTCCATTTCCACGTCGTAGCCGTTACGGAGAATGGCTACGGGGATGCCGAACGCATCAAAGATGCTCATGAGCGCGAAGTTGATTCCCTGCGCTCGGAAGAGGGAAGAAGACCCGCCGAAACGGCTGGCAACTTCCATAAGCGTGAGTTCTCCGGTGGCATCGCGTTTGACCTGGTAGAACCATGCTCCCTTGAACTTGATGACGCCGTTGATTTTCTTGGCGAATTCCTCGAATTCTTCGGCGTTTTCCTTGACGGGCTTCGTGTTGACGCTGATGCCGTTCATGATGCGGCAACGTTCACGCGCTGCGGCAAAGAGCAACTCTCCGTTGCTTGCGGTAAAGCAGTCCACCGTGTATTCCTTGCCCGGCAGGAACTCCGAAAGGATGCACGACGGGTACTGATCCATGTGCGCTTTGAGGTCTTCGACGCTCGTGATTTTCTTTGCGCCGCGGCTGCCGTAGCCCACATCGGGCTTCGCGAATACGGGGAAGGCGCTTTCGCCGGCCTTGAACAAGTCTGCTGCAGCGAATGTCTTCGGTGTCTTGACGATGCCTTCCAGTGCCTTGTAGGTTCTGGACTTGGAAAGGCAAATCTGGGTGGTTTCCGCGTCGGGTGCGATTACCTTGCAGCCGATTTCGTCCTCGTTTTTCTTCAGGATTTCAATGACGGCGTCCATGGCCGGGTAAATCGCGTCTACCGCATTGTCCGCGACCACCTTCTTGATGGCTGGGATAAAGTCCGGTGCCGTGATAAAGGGGAGACCTCCCACGTAGTTTTCGAACACGAATTTTCCGTGGTCGTCTACGGAGCTGGCCCCAATCAGGTTAAAGTGCGTGGAATTCTTGACGGATCTGTAGACTTCCAAGGCGATTTCGGAACCGCACGGAAACACAAGTATGTTCTTTTTGTTCGCCATGGGTACAAGTCCGTTCTATTTCTTGCTGGCGACGACGTCGATAATCCTGTCGATGCTATCGTTGTCGAGACCTGCGAACATGGGCAGGCAAAGCACCTGGTCGGCGAGCTTGTGGGCGACAGTCAGGTTTTCGGGCCTTGCCGATTCGAGCCCCTTGTAGGCGCTGAACGTACTGATGAGCGGGTAGAAATAACGGCGCCCGTATACGTTGTGTTCCTTCAACTTCTCGTAGAGGGCGTCGCGGCTCAGGCCGTATTCCTCGCTGATGAAAATCGGGAAATAGGCGTAGTTGTGGTGCACTCCCTCGATGTCTTCGAGCATGCGAATGCCGGCGACATTCTTGAGGGCGGCCCTGTAGCGTTCTGCGGTCGCCTTGCGCCTTGCAATGGCGTCGTCCACCTGTTTCAGGTTCAATAGCCCGTAGGCGGCTCGGATTTCGTCCATCTTGCTGTTGATGCCGGGGGCGACTACAGTCGTTTCGCCGGCAAAGCCGAAATTCTTGAGGTAGTCGATGCGCTTCTTGGTGGCTTCATCGTGGCAGATGAGTGCGCCGCCTTCTACGGTGTTGTACACCTTTGTCGCATGGAAACTGAGCGTGCTCATGTCGCCTGCGTTGAGGATGGACTCCCCGTTCACCTTGACGCCAAAGGCGTGTGCCGCGTCGTAAATGACCTTGAGGCCGTAGACGTCGGCAATTTCTTGAATGCGCTTCGTGTTGCAAGGCGTGCCGTACACGTGCACCGGCATGATGGCCGTCGTGTGCGGGGTAATCGCCGCTTCGATTTTTTCAGGATCGATATTGCCGGTCTTTTCGTCGACATCGACAAAGACGGGCTTGAGACCGTTCCACCAGATGGAATGCGTCGTCGCGACAAAACTGTACGGGGTGGTAATCACTTCGCCGGTAATTCGCATGGCCTGCAGGGCCGTGATGAGCGGCAGCGTGCCGTTCGTGAACAGGCTGATGTACTTGACTCCGAGATACTCCGCCAAGGCCTTCTCGAGTTCCTTGTGGTAGTGACCGTTGTTCGTGAGCCATTTGCGGTCCCAGATGTCCTTGAGCATAGGGATGAAATCGTCAAGGGATGGGAGAAGTGGCGAGGTAACGGTAATCAGTTTATCTTCCATGACGAAATCCTTTTATTGTCTCTATCAGGTAGTCCAGACACTCGAAATGTAGTAATTTCGCCATGCCGAAGTACAGCACGATTCCCAACACAATCTGTATTGCCGCGGATAGATAAATGTGAAGGTCGATGAGGCTGAACAGGTAGAGGCATGCCCCCATGAAGGCCGAGAGGATGAAGGAGGGCATGATGTCCTTTAGCTGCTCAAAGTAACCATATCCCAGCATTTTCTTGTTGGGGTGCGCGTTTATGAAAATGCACGAAATGGTGGAAAGGACTGCACCGTAGGCGATGCCGAGAGGGGTCCTGAAAATGGCGAGGCCACCGAACAGGAAAATGAGCCCGAAAATTTTCTTGATGATTTCCAACTTGAGGAAAATATCGCTGCGGCCCATTGCGTTGATTGCAGAAAGGTTCGACGTGTGGATGGGCCTGAAGGCGTAAATGAAGCAGTAAATTTGCACGAACGGAACGCAAGGGAGCCACTTTTCGCCCAGCAGGAAAATGATTAGCGGCTTTGCCAGCATGGCGAGCCCCGCCATCATCGGGATAATCAGGAAGGAACTCGTGACGATGGATCTCCGCATGAGCTTTTTCATCATGGGACGGTCGTCCTGGTATGCCGAGAGGGAAGGAAGCATTACCGACTGGATGGAGTTGTCGATGTTGTTCACGACCAGGTTCGGGAAATGGTCTCCGCGGTTGTAGTAGGCGAGGTCCGCCGGAGAGAATACCTTGCCTATGATGAGCCCGCGCAGGTTGGAATAGAGCGTGTCCAGGAGCGAGGAGCAGAGGAGCTTCCAGCCGAAACTGAACAGAGCCTTGAGCCGTTGGAAAGAAAAATTCAGACTGGGGCGCCACGGGACAAGGAACCACATGATGAAGATGTTCAGGACGCTGATGGAAAGCTGCTGGATGACGATCGCCCACACGCCCGCTCCGTATACTGCCGCTACAATGCCCGCAATGCCCGAGGGAATCATCGCCCCGAGGCTCCGGTAGAACAGGCTCCGGAACATCATGTTCTTGACCACGTAGGCGTACTGGATGGAGTACGGAACCCCGATGGGGAGGGAAAGCGCGAGCACGCGGATTACCGGCGAAAGCGATTCCTTCCCGTAAAAGTCGGCGATGAACGGAGCTGCCGCGTAGAACACGGCGTAGGCAATAAACGAAACGCCGAGACTCGCCCAGAAAACAGAAGAAAAATCCAGGAAACTCGTCTCTTTCTTTTGAATGAGGGCCGTGTTGAGCCCGCTCTGGACGAATATGTTCGCGATGGATACGAATATCATGGCGAGGGCGACCACGCCAAAATCATCCGGGGCGAGGATTCGGGCGAGTACGACGGAAACGACGAACTGGGTCAGCTGTGTTCCCAGTCGCTCGCAGTATTTCCAGAAAAGCGAAGCGATTATGGTTCGTTTGGTGGGCAATTAGTATTTCCCGTACTTGTAGCCGTATCCGTCGCTATGGCCATGTTCGTACTTGTTGATGACGAAACTGGCGTGGACATCGTTGTTGCCCTTGAGCAACTGCTTCATGCCGTCCTTGATGGCTTCGATACTGTGCTTGTTGTATTCGATGACCATGACAATCTGCGATGCGACGCGGCATGCGAGGGCGGCGTCGGTTACGAGCATAATCGGCGGGGTATCGACAATAATGAGGTCGTACTTCTTTTCCAGTTCATCAATGGTGCTGGTGTAGTGCTTGGAACCGAGCAGTTCGGAGGGGTTGCTCGGAACACTTCCGCAGGGGATGATGTCGAGGTTTTCGACTTCGGTGTTGCAAATGACTTCGTCAAGGGTGGCACTGTGTAGCAGGACCTGCGAAAGGCCGTTCCCGCGCTTGATGCCGAATTCCTTGTGCAGGCGGCCCTTGCGGAGGTCGGCGTCGATAAGGAGCACCTTCTTGCCGAGGCCTGCGCACAGGGCGGCAAGGTTCACCGAGATAAAGCTCTTGCCCACGCCGGGGATAAGTCCGCTTACGCCGATAATCTTGCGTTGTCCATCTTCCATGCTGAATTCGAGAGAACTGCGAAGGGCGCGGAGCGATTCCACGGCCACGTCGTCGGGTTCGACAACGGCCAGCGGGCGCGTTCCTTTTGTTCCCTTCGGGTTCCCCCTCGGGACTTTCGCGTAAACGCTGAATCCTGTTTCGCGTTCAATGAAGTTCGCGTCACGGACACCGCTGCTCAGCTTGCTCTTGATGGAAACAAGCGCGATGCCGACCAGGAGCCCGATAAAGAGCGCCGCGCATATGATGAGGGGCTTCTTGGGCTTGGACGGTGTAGAGACCTGTTCTGCAAAGTCGATGATGCGGACCGAGCCGACTTCGCCCGCAGATACGAGCTTCAGTTGCTGGATGTTGTTGAGCATCGTGGTGTACATGATCTTGCTCATGTCCACTTCGTTCGTGAGCTTCAGGACTTCCTGCTGCGTGGAGGGCAGCTTCTTTGTCTCGTTGTAGTTGCTGGCGAGTTCGCGCTTCAGCGCGTTTTCCTGTTCTTCAAGAGTCTTGATGGTCGGGTGCTCCGGTTGGAACAGGCGGATGGCGCTCTGCTTCTTCTGCTGTAGTTCAAGCAGGTTCTGCTGCAATTTTGTGCGCTTCTCGAGCACGAGGCGTGTTTCCGCATTGATGTCGATGGAGCCGACGCGGTTTCTGTAGGTGTTGTACTTTAGGAGCGAACTGTCCATCTGGGCCTTTACGTCGGGCAGCTGCTTTTCTAGGAATTCAAGGGTTTTCTGCGCTTCTGCGTTACGCTGTTCCACGTTCTGCCGCAGGTAGGTTGTCGCAATTTCGTTCAGGATGTTTGTGGCGCGGTCCGGGTAGATGTCCTGGTAACTGAATTCCAGGATGCCGGTCTTTTTCCCGCGTTCCTTCACCTTGAACTTGCTCTTGAACGAAGCGATGGCGTCGAGCCTTTCCATTTTTTGGAGTTTGAACTTCTGCTTGGGCTCGGCATTCATGTAGAAAACGTTTATTGTGACGGTGTCGCCGGCATAGGGGGCCTTGCATGTCTGGCTGACGGTACACGTCAGGACTTTTTTCTTGTGATGGTCGAGCAGGTAGTAATTGGTGCTATCGATAACGACTGCGTGCCAGGGACCGGTATCTTCGTCGGGAGGGAGCTTGCCCCAGGGAACTTCGAAGGCGCTGAGTTCCATGCGGCCTTCCCGGTGCAGGATCCTGTTAATCTTGCTTATGGGGGTTGCCGCATATTGCAGGTGCATCTTTTCGACGGCCTCGCCGATAATCTGGCGGCTCATGATGAGCTCAATTTCTGTTTCGGCGGGGCTTGTTGTCGAGAAAAGGTTCCCGAGGCCGGCCATCATGCCGACGTTCTTGCCGTTTTTCGATTCAATCTGTAGCAACGCATCGACCTTGTAGATAGGTCTAATCCACATGGCGACGAATATGCCGACGATTCCTGCGAGAATCAAGCACGGAACCATAATCTGCCAGTTCTTGGCGATGTTCCTCAAGAGGTCGAAAAGATCGGTTTCTTCTTTTTTCGATGACGAAGCCATTAGATAATCCTCAATAATCTAAATAGTCTAACATAAATTAGAAAAAATTGCTAAAATATTTGCAATGAAAAACTTCCTTATTACAGTGTTTATGGCCGTTTGCGCCTCTTTTGCCTACATTCCGGGCGAATCGGGCTTTGTATCGCAGGATGGCGGCCACGGGATTTTCGGCAACCCGGCGTCCCTTTCGGCGTTTGATTCCAAGGGCGTGCTGTTTGGCTACCAGTTCGACGACAATGTGTCCGCCTTGCGTGCGGGCGCCAACCTGGAGAGGCTCGGCGTAGGTTTTGATTATAGGACTGACGGGGAGGGCTTCGATGAGACTCGCTGGAACGTCACGTATTCGTTCCCGATGTTCGACCGGCTGTTCTTCTGGGGCTCGCGCGTGCAGGCCTTGCGCAGTGCGGATTTCGAGGGTACGGAATGGACGCTGGACCAGGGCTTTCTGGTTCGCCCCTTCAACTGGCTTTCCCTGGGCTACACCTGCGAGAACCTGCTTTATCTGGGCCCGGAATCGCAGGACCGCATCCACAGTTTCGGCGCTACCCTCCGGGTGGGCCGCAACCTTGCGGTAAGCTACGACTGGGAAGACTTCGAGAACCACAGGCTCCTCCTGGAACTGGGGCTCTACGGGTTTAGATTCGCGCTCCAGATGCCCCTTTACGGCGACGACGAATGGCGCCTCACGGTAACGACCTCGCTCGGCGGTAACTACGACTTCGCCCTAACCGTGTTCGACGACTTTTTGCCGAAGGGCGGCGCCCTCGGCTACCATTCGTCGCGTAACCCGCGGGCCTCCCACTTTGCGCAGATTGTGCGCGTACCCCTCAATACCGATGTGGTGGAAAAGAGCGAGAGCGTTCCCTTCTTCGGGGCGCGCGATATTGGCCTTTCGAAGGTGCGTAACCTGTTCGAACACCTGATGCGTGACCCGTCTGCGGGCCTTGTGATTCTTGACTTTTCGGGCTACCGCGGGAACCTTGGCGTCTCGGGGGAAATCAACCGCATGGTGATGGCCCTGCGGGCACGTGGCACGAAGGTGGTCGCCTACATGGATGATATTCGTTTGTCTGTACTGCTGGCGGCAGCGTCTGTTGACCGCGTTGTGGCGGAACCTTCCGCGCACCTGACCTGGCGCGGGCTCGGCGGGAACACGCTCTTTTACAAGGGCCTGCTGGACAAGATTGGCGTGAAGGTGGAATTCCTCAAGCATGGTGCCTACAAGTCGGCGGTGGAGCCCTACGTGGCGGACTCGATGTCTGCCGAGGCGCGCGAGAACCGCAAGGAACTCTATACCGACCTCTGGCAGTCCGTTTCCTCGATGATTGCGGTGCGGAACACGCGCCAGTCCCTCGGGGTCAAGCGCACTCTCGATTCGCTGGCGTCTACCCCGGTGGTTTCTGCGTCCGCGGCTGTGCGGGCGGGGCTCGTGGATACGCTCCTCTATATAGACCAGGTGCCGGCATACGCGCTCAAGTCGTTCTTCGATGTGGACGCCCCGCAGGCGCGCTACAGCGACTGGGAGCCGACATCGCGCAAGATTTTTGACGAGACATGGCGCCAGCGTTCGCGCATTGCGCTCCTGAACATTGACGGTACCATCGATGCGGGTATGGAACAGAGCGTCGCCGAGGCTCTGCGCCGCGTGCCGGGCAGTGCCGAGGCGCTCGTGATACGCATTTCCTCTCCGGGTGGCAGCGCGATTGCATCGGACAAGATCTGGGGCGCCATCATGGAACTCAAGAAGCGCGGGATCCCCGTGGTAGCAAGCATCGGCGATATGGGAGCCTCGGGTGCATATTACATTGCCTGTGCTGCCGACGCAATTTTCGCCGAGCCGTATTCCATAGTCGGGAGCATCGGCATTTACGGTGGCAAGATCGACGCCTCGGGGCTCATGAGCAAGGTGGGCCTGAAGGCGGAGACGGTGAAGACGCACGAGCATGCCGATGCGGAAACCTTCACGCGCCCGTGGACCGACGCGGAGAAGGCGGCGCTCCAGCAGTACATGGACGAGTTCTACGACCGGTTCGTGAAGGTGGTCTCGGGCGCAACGGGCATCGCCCGCGCGAAGGTGGATTCCTCGTATGGCGGCGGCCGCGTGTTCCTGGGCGAGAAGGCTTACAAGTACGGGCTGGTACAGGGCCTGGGCGGCCTGGATGCAGCCCTGAAGGAGGCCCGCAAGCGAGCAAATATTAGCGAGGGGAACGATATCGAGTTGATCCCGATACTTTCCGGCGGCTCTAACATTATTAGGGACCCCTCGGCGAATGCGCTTATCGACTTTGTGCTCGGTGCCGAGCGCGTGCAGTTCTGGGCCCTCGACCCGCTTCTTTGGGAAGGTGCCGAATGATAGCGATTGTCGCCACAGTCCTCTGCTGCCTTTTCTTCTCAGCGTTCTGCTCCGTGACGGAGGCGTCGTTTTACAGCGTGCCGCCCGCGACGGTGGAGTTCTTGCAGAAGAACAAGAAGTTTACGGCCAAGTACCTCACGCACGTTAAGGAAAATATCGACCGCTACATTGCCTCGGTGCTTATCGTGAACACTGTAGCGAATACGGTGGGCGCCTCCTTGGCGACGGCGCTCGCGGTGAAGCGTCTTTCCTCTACCGGCGCGATGGCGCTCCCGATTATCCTCACGATTCTCATTCTCCTCTTCGGTGAAATCACTCCCAAGACGCTCGGCGTAAAGCAGGCG
>JAEEGG010019295.1_pt1 | contig 13760 bp, 11 predicted proteins | sample 9134161 | NCBI WGS metagenome assembly JAEEGG01 (sample SAMN16246543, study PRJNA631951) | gut metagenome | biome: gut microbiome; feature: rumen; material: CR-attached | host: Bos | place: Iran: Karaj | collected 2018-10 | reverse complement strand
GTTCCGGCGCATTCATAGCCAGAAAATCCGTCGAGTATAGAAAGTCAATCTTCATTAAATCACAACCCCTCCAAGAGAAAACGTCTTAAACTAAGATGAGTAATGCCGTTGTCGTCATTTTTGGAAACCAAAGGTGTCATGGATATGACATATTTGGGATAGTTGTCGTTGATCTTCCGTAGGTTGCCAAATTCACGCTCGCGTGTCGCTTCGTCGGCTACAATATAAGACACTTGCACGTATACCCGTTCCCCTGTGGATTTTGAACAAACAAAGTCGATCTCTCCTGCCTGCAACTGACCGACATATACTTTATATCCTAATCTTATCAGGTGTTGGTACACCACACCTTCTATTATCTTTTCAATATCTTGGTCTCTCGTTCCTCCAGCTATGGCATTTCTGATACCTTGGTCTTCGAAATAGAACTTCTCATTGCTTTCAAATAGACGTTTCCCACGGATATCGTAGCGGCTCACCTTGTGTAGCAGGTAGGAATCGCTCAGCATCTTCTGGTAGTTGATGATGACAGATGGAGAGATGTTTTCTCTTATCGACTTCATATAGTTGCTGATGTTGGTGGCCGAGATAAGCTTGCCTTCGTTGTCAGCCAGATATTGCACCAGCTTGGAGAGAAAGTCGACATTGCGTATCTGGTTTCTCATCACAACGTCTTTCAAAAGCGTAGTGTCGTAGATACTTGAGAGGTATTTGGCTGCACTCTCTTGGTCGAGGCCGATTTGTACCAACCCCGGCATACCGCCGTATTCGATATAACTGCTCAGTGCATCAGGGTTGCTGTCTGAAAGGCTGTGGAATGTCAGGAACTCGTCGTATGACAATGGCTGTATATAGATTTCAACATAACGTCCGCCAATAAGTGTCGACAACTCGCTGCTCAGCATCTTCGCATTGCTCCCCGTGACAATCACTTCAGTGTTTGGCTCCTTGTAAAAGCTCCTCAGCGTCCGTTCAAACTCTACTATATCCTGCACTTCGTCAATCATAATGTGGTTGCATTTCCCTTCGGCCATGTGAGCATCGATATATTCGTTCAGGTCAATATAGGTTCTGATGCCGTCGAATTGGCGTTGCTCTTTGTCGATAAATATCACATTACCCTCTTCAGACAACTTCTCACACAGATAACGCAGTATGCAACTCTTACCCACCCGCCGCTGTCCGGTGAGCACTATGGCCATATCTTTACCAAACCATTTAGTGATTTTTTCTATATATCTTTGTCGTTCAATTAATTTCATGATACTATGATTTTATTTGACAATGCAAAGATATAAAATATTTGTGAATTATATTTAATAAAATATATATTTGTAAATTTTTATCACATATACTTTATGGAAGTTAATTGTACTTCTGTTGAAAAATATCACCTCCGCACAGCGGATGCATACAGGTGTGCCCCAGCTCCGGCGCATTCATCGCCAGAAAATCCGTCGAGTATAGAAAGTCAATCTTCATTCTTCAATCACTTCCCAATGGCCACCTTTGTCAGGTCCGACACGGCGAATAATTCCATCTTCTTTTAATCTCTTAATATTCCAATATATGCCATCCTCAGTAATACCGCATACTTTGGCCAGTTCACTTTGTGTAATATATGGGTTATTTATTATAGTTGTTAGAATCTTTTCCGTAGTTTTCTCCGTAGTTTTCTCCGTAGTTTTCTCCGTAGTTTTCTCCGTAGTTTTCTTCGTAGTTTCTTCTGGTCCACTTTCTGTATCACTTGCATAGCCAACTTGGGCACTAATATATGTTTTGTTCTATTATTTACCAGTAGCCTTCATTTACATACTCATTTATGTACTCACTTACATACTCATTTACGTACTCATTCCCCCCTTTTGTATACGTGTAAAAAAACAAACTCTCTTTTAAATCTCGTAATAGGTTATAGTACTTAAATGATGCATTTAAAGGTAATTGTCGTTTAAATACTGCATTTTTTGTTTAAATCTCATGACCAAAACCCATTTCTTTTCCTCGTTCACCATTATCACATTGTGAGTTCTGTCATAATTTTTGTTTTATTATCTCCCATTCGCCATTCTTGCGCCCACCTTTACGTCTTAGTATGCCAATCTTTTTCAGTTGGGCAATATCGTTCTGAATGGTTCTTTCTGTCACAGATTCTTTTTCTGGCATTTTTCCCGAAATCTTTTCCGAAATTGCCTTTGCTGATATAGTGGAATCAAGATGTATTAATTCAAGGATATTCACTTGACGTTCAGATAGCTCAACCTTAAGTTCTTTTGCGAAATCTTTTACGAAATCTTTTACGAAATCTTTTGCGAAATCCGCCACCGTCAACGTGAGCTTCACTTGCATCAGCTCTGGCTGTTCTACCAGTTCCGGCTTCAGCCAGTGTTTCTCGTTCCATGCACTCAATATCAGCGGAAATCCCGAACCGAGGTTCTCTCCAAAGCCAATCATTCTCAGCATTGTCTGGATATGCTGGTTTCTGGCTTTCGACTCTCCCCCGTCGTAGATCTGTTCCACGGGCAGCTTCAGCAAGCCCGGGTTGGTGAACACAAAGCGGTTGTCATATTTCTCCACCTTCAAGATGCCGTTCAGCATCAGGTCGGCGTGGATGACTGCATTCGTCATTGCCTCGCGCACAGCCTTGTGCTGGGGTGTGTCATCGTCGCGTTCCACACCATCCATCTTGAACGGACGCGGCAAATTGCGCAGCAACTTGGGCAGCACCATTGTGATAAAGTTGAACAAGTTATTTTCCCAAGTTCCGTCGTAGGTCAGACGGTCGCTGTAGCGCTGGTCGCCCACCAACCCCGACTTGTCAATATAATCCATCCGCAGGTTATCGAAACGCTCACGGATAGGCAACCCTTTGCCGAACATCAGCAATCCCGCCATTGTAAGGCATTCGCTGCCGTCCTTGCGGTCGACGTGATAGCCACCCAGCTCCTTCAAAAACGATTTGTGGTCGAGACTGTTGAACACATGTTGCGGATAGCGGCTGCTGAACCTGTTGCGATAGGCTTCCAGCGACGGCAGGTCAATATCATCCATTGTGTAGTATTCCAACAGCATCCCGTCGTTGCCCGACTCATTGGCGTCGCGCATCATCATCCTCACCTCATGCTCGGCACAATGATAGTCGCCCTCGTGGTTGCGCTTGTAGGTGCCACGAAGCGGGTTATTGTTGATAAACACCGGTCGAATCATATAGTCGGCACGTGGCACCTGAATAGCCACCACCATCTTCCCCTCCATATCAACAGCCTCCACGTCCTCGTCCCTCAGCAGGTTCACGTTCACCTTCTCCGGATTGTTTACGATATTCCAGAAGTCCTTGCGGATTTTTGCCGCATCTTTTACGCCAGTAATAGTAAAGCGTTTGCTGAGGTCCTTCTCCTTCAAGTCCTCATCGACGCCCAGCAGGATAAGTCCACCGTTTGTATTGGCAAAAGCCGAGTAGGTGCCCCAAATCGACTTTGGTACATCCTTCTCAGCCAGTTTTGCCTCCAAGGTGACCCGTTCACCCTTCAGTATCTGTTGTTTTATATCATCTATTGTAATCATATCTCTATAACGTCATTATACTTTATTTTTTTCCCATCTTTGATTCTGTCTATATAGTATGAGATAATCGAAAATGATATTTTTTTTCGTAAACCATCACTTTTCCCATACTTCCGTGTCTACTTTTCAATGTCAAAGTCGTCGGTCAGTTCTCGTTTGAATTCTATACGGTTGGTCTCTGTCATATTTGATAATCTTTACTGTTCAATAAATATTCTGACGCAATAACGATTGGCTATGTGCTATGATACTAACACTTCCTAATTATTATAAGGCAGTTCCATTAGTTCGTAAATGTTTGTTGAGGTGTCAATGGCCATTTGTTTAAATTGACATTTCGGATATTGGCTATTGATTATGTTGTATATCGTTTCTTTTTCTTTAGCCCCGCATTTGTATCCAAAATAGATTGCTTTTATTGAAGATGCCTTATCTAAAGGGTGTGCCAGAAATGGAGATTCGGTAGAAACATCATAGCTGATTAACCGTGCTTCATGCTCATATTTCCACCGGATGTTCTTTGTCGCGAAAGCAGTGTCATTATCAATGGAGTCGCATCTTGCAACAATAGGCTTATTTGTGTAGCGTATGTTTTTCAGGCACAAATGGCCATTCTCTGTTGGTTTATTGATGAAATATTTAGATAGTCGATATTTAATACAGAAACCTTTATGTCCATCTGTATAATGTGACCACATTAAGATGTTTTTTATGTTTCTTGAGGAATTTCCTTTCACAAAAGAACGCACTCTATAGTAGTTAAACATATCATAAAAACCGGGAATATCCTCCTTGTTAGGACATATGCAGGCTAAATTATCAAAGTCTCTGTATAGATTGTAAATTGAATCAAAAGGATCATTCATCTCAGACGGACTTACCACCGTGATTTCATTGTTGATTAAATCTTGAACAGAGTACTGGTTGTATCTACGAAAAGAGTATAAATCAATATAGTCGTTGTCATCATAATCTGATTTCATTGGATCATATTGAACACCTTTAATACTGTATAGTTTTGCTCGGTTAAGGTCTCCTACGTTAAAATTGATAATATAGCCTAATTTATATAGTTGGTTGCCACATTTTGCGCTACAATTCTCGTTGCATCTATTGTTTTGTACAAGCCCTTCAAAATGCTTAATGGCCAATGCAATGTGCTCTGCCGCTTCTTTGTCCCTCCTAATGTTGTGCAGGATAAGCGCCTTGTAATATGGTAGTCTAAATCCAAATGCAAATGGAACAGAAGATACATTGTTAAAGAATGCATCAGCATCGTGGTCTTTATTGAATTGTTCCCACGCTTTTTGTGCTATTTCATCTTCTGTCATGTTATAATGCTGTTATCAAGACAAATTATAGCATTTGCGGATTATTTCGTCTACTTCGGCGCTGAGTTTAGTGAATTCAGTCTCATTGTTTCGGGCGGCCATTAGACGGTCGGCGTAGTCGTTCAGTTCTGTGGGCAGTTCTTTAGGGATGGGTATTTGTCGGAAGTTGTCCCAAATGAGTTGTCTACCGTTCTGTATGGGTGGGCAGAATTCCTTGATAAGCCACCAACCTACGCTTGAACACAACAATGCGAGCAAACGTTTGTCATTGACAGGAAGGAAGTACATGGAATTGTTACAGAAGGTGGACGACTCATCATAGACGAAACAGGGCTTTGTTTGAAAAACTTGGTAGAACAACTTCGGTTCAGCAAACTTGTCGTAATAAGCACAGGCACGCAGTTCCCACCAATAATCGCCTTTGTCGGAACGGCGGCGGGCTCGATCGGCAAAGGGAGCGAGCCATCGGGCTACAGCAGGGTAGTGCTCAGAAAACCACAACCACGCCTCGTCTTCTGGCGGCAATGTCTGAGCTTCTCTATCAATACCCATACTATGAGCAGTAAACCCCTTTGGCGTGAATACAATATATGAACCAGCCGTTGCCTCTCCATACGCTACCAATCCACGACCCTGCAGGAATGGCCTCAAAATCTCTCGCGAACTCTCATCCTCTTGTATCAGTTCATGGGCTTTGTCAACAGATATTAGGAATGCTTCCGATAATCCAGTCTTTATCCCATAATACTCTTCTCCGCCCACAAATTCGTCCAAGGTGATCATTTCCTTTTTGAGTCTTTCCACGTGATGGAAATTATCGAGGCTGGAGATGACCCAGATATCGGCACTCATCTCGTTTTTGTCGAAAAGTTCCCGCTGTTCCTCTACATCCTCTGGCAAAGTCTCAGCATTCACGTCTTCAATGGTAGAAACGTGCATCTCTCCCTTGGACGGTTCCTTCGACATCTGTATGATACAGGTGTAGGTGGTAGCGTCATCGAAGATTTGATTGTCGCCAAAGTCGATGATGGTGGAAAGGTTGTTGTCGAGAAACAATTGTCTCAGTGGTCTACCATACATCACCTTTTGCCACTTGTTGGGCATGATGTACGACAGTCGTCCACCCTTATGCAATAGCTGCAGACCTCGTTCAACAAAAAGGGTGTAGATGTCGCCACGCGCTTCAAGAGTTTTGTAGTTGAGCTCCTGCTCGTTGTTCTCACCAAGCCGCTTCATGCTACGGTACACCGCCACATCACGCGAGAGGTTCTCCAAGCTGATATACGGAGGGTTGCCTATCACCACATCGAAGCCATCGAATGAGCCGTCTTCACGAAGAATTTCAGGGAACTCTATCATCCATTCCAATGCACGCTTCATTACACCCAAGGTGTTATATTCCTGTGCGTTGTCCATTCCGAACATAACACTTTGCACTCCTGGCAACAGGTGTTTTTTGAGGCTCTGTATATTATTATTCAGCTGAATCTTCAAACTTTTTGACCGGCAGTTCTTATACTCTCGTACGTTCCGTTTATACTCTCGCACCAGTTTCTGCATACCTTCGCTCTCAGCTATTTTCTTACCAATGCATACAGGGCGTACCGATGCAAGCGAGTTGCCGCACTTGATATTGATATCGATATTAGGCAGCGTTTGTAGATAGCGCTTGCCGTCATCGGTACGAAAGTAGTAGGCGTTCTTCAGCAGCTCTATCCAGAGGCGCAAACGGCAAATCTCCACACTCTTTGGATTGAGGTCGACCCCAAACAGGCAGTTCTCAATAATGGTACGTTTCTCTTCGAAGAGAGTTTCCTGAATACGTTGACTTGCGGGTTCCGATGGGTTATACCTAAACACATCGCCATCCTCGTCACTTGCCACAAGTTCGTCGTATTCCACCCGCACATCATAGTCGCGGATTCGCTTAGGCCTCTCACTTCTGTCTTGAAGAATGCCCAATTCGCTCTTAATGGCAATAATCTCATTGAGAGCCGACACAAGGAAGTGGCCGCTACCTACAGCTGGGTCGCAAATACGAAGGTTGTTGATAATCTCGTTTGCCTCGATGCGCTCCTCTCGATTCCCTTCGTCAATTTGATCCTTCAACTCCTCGAAATCCTTGCAATGCCATTTCTTTTTCTTGTTGAACTTGTCGACGATTGCACTACGCAACGTCTCACGGCACATGTACTCTGTTATATAACCCGGGGTGAAGAAAGAGCCATCTTTGTAGCCGTTGATTTTTTCGAAGATAAGACCCAGCACCGAAGCATTAATCAGGGTTCTGCTTTCTGTCCGAATGGTATCATCATCGCTCGAGTCGCTGCCAAAATCGTAGGCATCGAGGAATCGAAACAGATAGTCGAGCGATGAAAGATTTCCAGTAATGCGCCTACCGTTACCGTCCTTCAGCACTGTACGCGAATACACCTGCATATCGCCCAACCGGATACCACTTACGGGGAAGAATTCTTGTTCCACTTGGGAAAGTTCGAAGAGGGAACTATTTAGATATGGTACTTCGGGGAACATGTTGCGCATCTCCTCGCTACGTTCTTCCACGGGTTTTGCCAACACCTGCATAAATAGGTCGTGAAGCACATCGTAGTCGCGGATATGGGCAGTGTCAAGGAATCTTACATCGTTTTCACGAGTAAAACTCTTAAGTTGTGATTCCAGTAGTTTAAGGAAAAGAACTCGGTTTATCCAAGTCAGGGTTAAACCAAGTGCCGCTTCAAAGCGTTGTTCCTCGGTAGTGACTCTAGGATAGTCTTCGAGTTTCGAATAAGTCTGCTCTACCAAAGAAAATGGTTGCCGACCATTCTTCAGCCGCTTAATCTTGCGAACCTTGTTATCTGTCACCTCCTCGACACCCATGATGTATAGCAATTCGGCGTAGAACGCTCTATTAAGGGTGTTGTGGTCGGAAATGAAAGGTAGTTTCAGAAGGTGTGTAGGCGAGAAGAATTTAAAGATTGACAAAAATGTGCGGTTTCTGATTACCTCATCGCTGGCGAGACGTTTCTTTAGTGAGCGGAGGTCGACATAGACAAACTGAAGCCTATGTTCCACCCGTTCCACTTCGGGACGGATAATCTGCTCGTAGATATACTCTGTCTTGTCGTCGCCCGTATCTGCTGCTATCACTTTTTCGGCGAAACGGCGATTGCGGACAAAGAGCTGATAGAAGAGCTTCTTCTCAAATACAAAATATTCCCAGCAGTTGGTGATTACCAAGTGCTTGATTTCTGTGTTGTGATTACGTACTTCCTCGCGGATATAGTAAAGGATAAGTTCGTAGAGCGACTTACGCTTAAGATCTTCCTTCGTGACCATTTCCGCACTCCCGGGTCTCTTGAATTCAAAAAGCACCATCGGGCGCTCGTCTTTAAAGATGGCGAGGTCGGTACGCTGGTAGGTATTGACCATATAAGTGCGGTCGCGATAAAGACTCCTGCTGAAGAATTCGTCAACAAGATTCTTATTGAACTCCTCCGATTCTTCAGGCTGAATACGCGACAGTAGTTCTTGCAGGGCGGTACGGAACGCCTGCACATCAGCCTCGTTTGAAGGCTGACGCAGAAACACCTTTGGTATTGCTTGAGTGGTATTTAGAATATTATAGGACATCTCCAGTTTTTATGTACGATTTCGATTTGCAAAGATACGAAAGTTGAGCGATGTCTACACTTTTTTGATGTTTGAGTTTAAGGCCAAAACATGCCAGCTGCCGTCGTCGCGGCGGTCGAGATAGCCTTTCTTGCGGAATGTCTCTACCTGCTTCTGTACAGCAGAACGGTTGACCGACAGATAGTCCGCCATCTCGGAGAAGGTGACGAAGGGCTTGTCGCGCAGGAGAGCAAGCAGGCGACTGCTGTTCCCGCTCCTGAAGTGGATCCGCTGACCGTCGTACCACCAGGTGTCCTTGTCGGCATTCCTCACGATGTCTATCTCGCATTGCATCTCCTCGCACACTGTCTGGCGGAAGAAGGCAAGGAAGGAAGCAATCTTGCCTATGGTGGCGTGAGCACCGTCGGATGGCACTTTGCCGATTTTCTGGTCAGCACGATGCAGGGCCTCAAGATATTCAGCCTTTTTGCGGTTGCGGATGACAATCATGGGCCACCCGTGACGGGCCATGATGTAGTTCACCATCAGGCGGGCGATGCGTCCGTTGCCGTCTTCGAAGGGGTGGATGCGGATGTAGCGGTAATGGAACAATGCAGCCAGCTCCACAGGCGACAGCTTGCCTTCCTGCTCGGCAGCGTTGTACCAATCCACAAGGTCGCCCATCAGCGAGGCTGTCTCTTCGGGTGACGCATATTCGAAGCGGTCGCCATATCGGGTAATGACGCTGTTGGGGCGCGTCTTATACTGCCCGGCATGGACGGTATAACTCGTCTGTCCGCCTCCAGGAAGGTCACGATAGACGGTGTAGTCCTCGCGCAGGAGCACCTTGTGCAGTTGGCGGATGAAGTTCTGTGTCAGCGGGATGCCTTTGTCGCGTACGGCTTCCATCACCATCTCAACGCCCACCTGACTGGCTTTCATATCGACAAAGTCCTTCAGGTCTCCTTCGCCGCTCACCTTGCCAAACAGCAGGAGCAACTCCGTCTGCCCATAGGTCAGCGTGTTGCCCTCGATGTGGTTGCTGTTGTAGTTGTACTCGGTCGTAAACTTGTTACGCAACAGTTCCACATGCTTCTCCGATAGAGGGAAAAGAGCCTTCCAGTCGTTGTATATTTCTTCTATCTTCATAAGCGTACCACTATATTATGTGGGTTTCATACCACCTTACTAACGCATTTCTTTCGTTTTTATTGTACATACCACCTATTTATGTGGTGGTCGTACCACCTTTGAGGCAAATATCGCAGTTTCTCCGTTGATTACTTCGTGATATTCCGTAGATTTATCGACTGCAAAGATACACATTTTTTCTTGAATGGCGAAATCTAATTAATGCGTTAGTGCGTTTATGCGTTTTTCGCCAGATTTGATTTAATTCAGCGGCGCTGACTCGCTGCATTAGATTTATTCAGCGGTGCTCGCAGGCATAACACAAGGCCTGCGAGCAGGCAGAACGTGTTAGTGTGCTGGATGGTACTATAATTCTTTGGTGGCGGACTTTATTTCGTCGATGATTTGGAGGCAGCGCTGGCGGGACATCTTGGTGTTGGTGCCGACGGCGACGAGGTCTTCGTCGGTGGGGAGGCCGCGGAAGTTGATGGTAGTGGCGTGCTCGCCGAGGGTCTGGTCGTTGGTGAGGTCGTAGGCGGGGGCAAGCTCCCAGCGCCCATCACGGCAGAGAAAACTGAAGTTGCGGGCGTGGTCGTCGTAGTTGCGGGCATAGTGGTTGAAGACCATCCGACGGAACTGCTGCTCTACGGCCAGGCTTCAACGGCAGCTGCAGGGGTGAGATAGAGAACCCCTCGCGCAGCCACGCAAGGTCGTATTCAAACTGGCAGCATGAGCGGTTGCCCATCGACAAGGTCCCCACCTTGCGACCGCGATACATCACGCTGAGGCTCAAAACGTCCTTAATCATACTCCACGTTTTCGGGTTTTGTTTTTATTTATTTCCAGCAGCTCCTCCATAGTGTCGTACTTGGGTTCCGACAGCAGCTGCATGACCTCCTCGGAATAACCCAGCGCTTTGGCCAGCTTGACATACGACTCGAGCGAGATGGAGTGTTTCAGCTCGAAGCGTTGGATGGTGGATGCCGGAACGCCGCTCATGGCCGACAGGCTCTTGGTGGAGAGTTTCTTTTCCAGCCGGCGCGCCTTCAGGTTCTCTGCCATCCGCTGCATCGTCACAGGCAATGGATATGGGTCAAATGTATATTCGTTATGCATAAAATAATATGTATATCTCGCTATTTTTACTTTTAATACATCATATTGTATGTATTATCTCAAAATGCAAAGATACACATTTTTTCTTGAATGGCAAAAAAATAGTTCATGCGTGAAGGTGGAAATTTGTTATTGTGTTTACAATTCATTTTTGTGTTTATTGTGAAAATATTGGTGCTTTTTGTGAAATAGAGATATGGGAAAATGGTTGTATTTTTGCAGCATCAAAAGAAATAAATAAGAATTAAATAACAAACAACTACTCAAATACTTATGCAAGAAACAATCGTTGATCCGAGACTCACAACTGCCGAAGAACATGCCGAGGGCGTGCGACAGGCGCAGGTGCTTTTCAAGTTGAACCACACGATGCCCTATACCGACGAGTACAACGCGCTGGTGAAAGAGCTGTTCGGCGAAGGGCTTGGCGAGGGCGGCTGGGTGATGCCCGGATTGACGGGCGTATGCTTCGACCGCGTGAAGATCGGCAAGGGCGTGATGATTATGAACAACTGCCTGATGATGGCTCGCGGCGGCATCACCATCGACGACGGCGCGATGATTGCAGCCAACGCGCAGCTTATCAGCAACAACCACGACTTGCACGATCGCCAATTGCTCATCTGCAAGCCCGTCCATATCGGCAAGAACGCCTGGGTGGGCGCCGGTGCCACTATCTTGCCGGGCGTCACCGTTGGCGACAACGCAGTGGTGGCTGCCGGAGCGGTGGTGACCAAGGATGTGGCACCAAATACCATTGTGGGAGGCAATCCCGCCAAGTTTATCAAGAACATCGAATAGGATGACATTATACGTGTTTTGACAGAAACGAACGGGAACAGATGATGGCACTATCGGGTGCCGGAATAATAAATTGAAAAATAAACATTAAAGAATAAATACTATGCAAAACTTTGATTACATGACCCCTACTCGCCTGGTGTTTGGCGAGAACGTAGTAGAAAAGCTGCCGGAGGTAATGGCGGCTATTGGCAAGCGTGTGTTGCTGACCTATGGTGGTGGCAGCATCAAGAAAATCGGTCTCTACGACCGTGTGAAAGAATTGCTGAAAGACTTCGAGATAACGGAGCTCTCGGGCATTCAACCGAACCCGAAATACAACCCCAGCGTGCTCGATGGTGTACGCCTCTGCAAGGAGAACAACATCGACGTTATCCTGTCGGTAGGTGGCGGTTCGGTGCTTGACTGCTCGAAGGCCATCGCAGCAGGAGCAAAGTACGACGGCGACCCCTGGGACTTGATTTCCTACAAAGTGAAAGCCCAAGCCGCTCTGCCTATTGTAGATATCCTGACGCTGGCTGCTACAGGCTCGGAATACGACTGTGGCGGCGTCATCTCGCGCACAGAGACCAATGACAAGATTGGTTATATGGACCCGCTCCTCTTCCCTGTTTGCTCGTTCCTTGATCCCCGTTACACGTTCACCGTGTCGAAGAAACAGACGGCAGCCGGCTGTGCCGATGCCATGAACCACATCATTGAACAGTACTTCTGCGAAGACTCGACGCTCCTGAACGACGGCTTCTGCGAGGCTGGCCTGAAGAGTCTGATGGTGAATGCAAAGGCATGTCTGGAGAACCCGGAAGACTATCGTGCCCGTGCCGAAATGATGTTTGCCTGCACCCTTGGATGCAACGGCATCTATGCCCTTGGCAACAGTCCGTCGGGATGGCCCTGTCACGGTATCGAACACGCCCTGAGTGCATACTACGACATCACCCACGGCGAGGGCCTGGCCATTATCACCCCTCGTTGGATGCGCCATATCCTTAGTGATCGCACCCTCGACCGCTTCGTGAAATACGGCATCAACGTTTTCGGCATCGACGCCTCGTTGCCCAAGCAGGAAATTGCAGAAAAGGCCATCGATGCCACCTACGCCTTCTTTGAGAGCATCAACATCCCGATGCACCTGCGTGAGGTAGGCATTGATGACAGCCGCATTGACGAAATGGCTCACCACATTGCCGTGAACGAAGGGCTGGAGAATGCCTACGCGCCGCTGACGGAGCAGGATATCAAAGAAATACTTGTTGCATCATTATAAAACCGAGCGAACAATATGCAATATATAACATTAAACAACGGAGTGAAAATGCCCCAGATGGGGTATGGTGTTTTTCAAGTGTCGCCCGCCGAGTGCGAGCGTTGCGTGAGCGCATCGAGAGCCGCCACGGCATCCACACCATCGAGCACGCCGAGAAGATTGGCCTCGGCAGCCGCCAGTACACGTTGGTCTCCATCGACGGGAAGGAGTGAAACCCTAAGGTAGGCACAATATCCTTCCGTAGCAGCAAAGCCATCCGCCATGGGAGCCATAGTTCCCTGGCGGATGGCTTTTTATGTTGCACGATTTGTTCCCGGCTGGCACAATATTTTCGGGGAGTTGACGTTAGATAAGCAAATCAGTTCTGGTTAGTCCAAATATTTGTTGTATCTTTGCAAATCGGAAAACAGCAAAAAAATGGAAACAGAAGTTGCATACACAACCCAGATGAAACCTGAGGCCACACGCATCCGCAAAGTACCTCGGAAAGCGAAATCCATCCCCGAGGGCTATATGTCGCTGGACGAGTTCGGAAGTCTGTTCCACCAAAAACTGGATGAGGCCTATGCGAAGCCACACCGTAATAGTGAGCAATGAAGCTGTCGGTGACCTTGATGGAATTTACTCCGCTATTAAAATAATAATACTGAAATGAAGATAGAACTATTTTCTAACGAAGATTTTGCTACAGCCTTTCCTTTGGCAGCAGGCGCATGGGGCGAATTTTATGCCGATGAACGGCATTGGTTTATCAATGCAGTAGCAGAGTACATCCTCCGCTATAACTACAGCAATCCCTCGCTGGCATTGAAAGCAGTGGGCGATGATGGTATGATTCATGGGGTGTTGTTTGCCAACTTCCATGATGACAAAGCAGATGTCAGTCAGTGGCGCGAGAACATTGAGGCACAGATTACCGACCATGAGCGTGAACGTTT
>JAEEGG010019293.1_pt1 | contig 13761 bp, 9 predicted proteins | sample 9134161 | NCBI WGS metagenome assembly JAEEGG01 (sample SAMN16246543, study PRJNA631951) | gut metagenome | biome: gut microbiome; feature: rumen; material: CR-attached | host: Bos | place: Iran: Karaj | collected 2018-10 | reverse complement strand
AAAATCTAAGTTTAAAGAATTAACATCCACCTCTAGAGTTTCTCCATTTCCGATTGACCACCATTCTAATGATTCTTGAAAAGAAAGTTTTCCATCTTTTTCTATTTCTTTTTTACGCATTTGTCTAGGAATCACGGGGTCGGTTCTCCTGATCATTTTCAAGAGTCTGATATCTCTATGCTTTATTACTTGTCTCATTCGCATTTCACTTAATTTGAAAAATGATCAGAAGAACCGACCCCATGATCCACTTGGATTTCTTTACGGACTCATCTTTTCGTCGTTACATTTTACTTCACCATAATTTTCCTTCCGTCGCGGATATAGAGACCCTTCGTGGGCGGCTGAGCCAAGCGGCATCCCCGAAGGTCGTTTGTCGTGTTTCTGCCGTATGATTCAATATGGCGACTCACAATGTCTGCAGGCAAACTGCCTGCTATTGGAAATCTGTCCTCGTTATAGATTATGCTGCCATCCTCACTGCAGGTGATGATGCACCAGCCATTGTTTGTCAGATTGTTCCAAGGCGAAAACAGGCCACAGTCAGAGCCGACACCTTCAATCCAAATAATACTTGCATCAGGATACAACTGATCATGAAAGACAACAGAGAATGACAATCGGCGGAATGTTTGCCCGTTCATAATGACGAAATCTATATCTTTGAGTTCCATTGACGCACGAAGCAATAAACCCATCCAAACGTTATAGGCATCACCTGGTTCAAGCAGACAGAGCATGCCTAATGGCTCTGACTCCACACCACAATAAACTATATCTCCAACCTTCAAGCCAAAATCATAAAGAAGACGCTGTCTAGATGCATCTTTGGCAATGAAATAGACCTTTTGTCCTTCCTCGCGCATAGCGCCGAAATAAAAATACGCCTGTGATTCTTTAGACTTGGCAAATACCTTCTTCCAGATATTTCCTTCAATCAGCGTATCACCCTTCATGCAATAGCCATAATTATAATCCCATCTCCATTCTTTCAACCGATAAAGATACTGCCGTTGAATTTGCCACACCTTTCCTTCTCGAATGAGTGGATGGTAATTGGATTCTTGAGGCTGTGACCACAGAATGGTACAAATCATAAATAGCAAAATCGCCGATAATAGTCTTTTTTCACTCATAACTTCCACACTTTTTCGTTAATCTGCTGCAAAAATACAAAATATCTTGCACAACAACAACTTCTTGTTGACATTATTAATATATTTCTCCATTTTCAATTACGACAATTGCTCCTAAGGGGGCAATAAAGCCATTTATTGTTTTTATTCGGCCACCATTTTGTAAATGGATAGAAGCGCCAGTGTCTATCAAAAGATCCACATCCAGCAGTTTTCCCTTATTTATAATACTTCCTCCTGTGTGTACTGTTATGCTTTTATAATCATCGTATGTAACAACAATGTTACTTTCAACACGAAGCAATGCACCATCATTAATTATAAGATTAATATTCGAGGGGTTCAAACTCAACTGGGCAACATTACCATTAGAAACGATGGCTATACTATTACTGTAATATTCCATAACATAACCGTCATTGACTAAAAAAGAAGCACTGTCATCAAGAATAAGATTAATATTTTCAAGATTTCCATTTACAGCAAGATGATTGTTCCCTGTATAAATTATATAGCTATTACCATCAATGTATTCTATTGCACAACCATTTTTCAACATGAGGGTCGCGTTATTGTTAGGCATAAGATTAACGTTAGAAAGCACACCATCGTCAATAACAAGGTTTCCACCGGCATTAATAGAAACCTGACAAAAACTACTTGTAGATCCGAGAATACCACCATTTTTTATTATAAGGGTCGAACCGGCATTCTGCACAATATTTACATTCGTTAGTTTTCCACCGTCAATAATGAGTTTACCGCCAGAATCGATGATTATAGTTCTGTTGTTTTGTATTTCTATATTATCCTGAACAGTGAGTTGACCATTGTTAATAATACGTATATCACTATAATACAAATCGGCTGCGCTCAAAGTAGTCGTCGTAGACACAAGTAGTAAACCGTTAATTATTTGTTGTGCCGTACCAACCGAATCCAGCCAACAATTTAATCGCCTGTATATGCTGTTGGTATCATTGCCTGGCCAAGAAACATCAAATCTTCCAAACGAACTATAAGAATTTTGACTATCGCAATTCGCATTTCCACCCGTCAATTGACCAATTACTTTATGATTGCCATTTATCAAAGAAGAACCAGAAGAACCAGGTTTTGTTATGCCATATCCATTTTCTGTTGAACTCCAATTTGCTTTCCAGCATAAAGCAATAAAAAATGGGTCAGAAACTATCGCTGTCATAGGTATAGGTGTAGAATAAACTGTGGAAATCTTTTTTGTGTCACCTGATGGATGGTGAATACATACCCCTGGTGTTCCTGCCACGCCAGAGCAATCCCAACCCAAGTAATACGGAGTATAACCAGCTATCTCCTTCGGGTCTTCGGACAAGCGTAATAGCGCGAAATCTGAATCACTACTATTTGCAAGAAGCGTAGCACCAGATGTGGAATAGTATTGAGGCTCTGTTACAGAATCCACACATCCAGGTTCTTCATAGTTCCAAATAAAAGAATAGTTATTCAAATTCGAATTCCCAGCAGCATCAAAACCCGATACCAAACAATGATTTGCTGTTAAGAAAAAAGGGGTGAGATTGTTATCTGTATTGTTTAATAAAGAGCCAGTACACCATCTAGTGCCATTTACCACGACAATAGCAACAGCTCTCTTCTCATTTTGCCAATCTTGTCCTTCTGAACAATTAATGTTCACTTCACAAGAACCAGAGTCGCCAAATGATTTGTTATCATATATTTTTATAAAACGGTATCCATGAACAACATATTCGATGGAAATTACGGCACCATCGGCAACTTCCTTTGGTTGATAATACTCCAGCACAACGTCACTTCCATAAAGCAAACCTGTTGCAAAACCGTGTATATCTTCTCTACTACCCTTATTATTCCTAGATGTAAATGCACCTATAGAATAGTTTTTATCTTTTGAATAAATAAAAAATTTACCACCTTCTGGAATCCAAAACTTATCAAAGCAAAAATTGACAGACAATGCATCTGGACACACTACATTCAATTGCCACAGCTTATCACCATTTGGCAATTCATACCATGTACCTGAGTTCGTGAGGTTATAGTTTACTGTATGGGGATAACCAAAACGAGGGGGTACATCGTATTCCTCATCTTCTTTATCCTCCGCTTCTATCTTTGCCATATCCAATTTCGGCATAATGACTGTTTGAGTCTCCTTTCCTAAAGATTCTGTTTTCATATCAAAACTAACAGGGAGTTCATTAGTACTTAATTGTGCTGTAGCATTGAATGATAAGCAGAGAACCATCAATAACAGAATCGTCTTATTGTAACTCATATAGGTCTCCTTCCTTACTTCGTTATAATCATTTTCTTCGTATCTATTTCAATTCCATTGACTATTAGCGTATAGAGGAACATTCCCTCTCCAAGTTCCCATCCGTTGACGCTGACGCTGCTTTCTCCCGATGAAATCGGCAATTTCTTCAGCATCTTACCAGTCATGTCGAAGATGCAAATAGAAGCATCCTTAACATCATCTGTTATATGGAAGTGAATAGTCGTTCGTTCTTTAAATGGATTAGGTGTGTTTTGATAAAGTTTATTCTTGGCTGAAAGCTGATGATTCTCTCCTGTATTGAATGCAGACCGCGTCATCCGAGATTCATCGCTGTCTTTCAGGTCATCCAATTCCTGCTTCAACTCTTGAATTGAGCGGATGAGGACTGGAACCAACTCCGTATAGTTGACGGCGAGATAGCCGTCCTGACCTTCTTTGACAAGATTAGGATAAAGTTCTTGCAACTGCTGGGCAGAAACGCCAAAATGTACGAGATTGGTTGCATTTCCTTTAATTTCTCGCGTATCATTATCATTATATCCAAAGGCTTCTTTCTTCAAATTATATTTGATAACATTTACATCCATCAATTTGTCAAGTATCATGTCGGATTCTCCATCGTTGATGGCTGAAACATTTTCTTTCAAGCGAATGTCAGAAGTGGTGTACACATTCGTGGCAGTAAAGTCTCCCATTACTTTTGTTTCACCATTGAAAAGGCCTGCATATTGTCCAGAAAAAATAGAAGTAATGGATGCATTGCCAGCTAAACCATATACACCTGCTCCTGCCTTAATGCCTGTCACCTGACCAACAACCCCATAACTACAGAAAATGCCACCTCCTGCTTCACCCCAAACGCCAATGGGGTTATAGCAATAATTATTTGCTGTTGGTACGGTTATTCCTTTAATACTTGTACAGCAATAGGAACTTTTACTGCTTATTGAAGAAGACAACCCTATCTTATCTGAATTTGAAGCAACAACCGTATCACCAATTTGTACAAGACTGTTGACCAAAGCAGATGTAGACGGGGCCAAGCGAACAGTCCCATTACCAAATACTTTCAACTGGGCATAAGAAGAAGTGAATCCTAAGATTAAAGAAATTGTAACAATAAGTAGCTTTTTCATAATTGTATGTCTTTTAATGTTCGTTGTCTATTGAGTAAGGGATGTGCCCGATGGCGGGCACACCCCAAACGAGAGAGATTGTTTTACAGCGAGATGTACCCGTAATAATAATAGGTAGCAGTCTCGAAGCGGATTTCAAAGTTACCAGAGAGGGTAGCGGGCAGAACAACCTGGGTCGTGCCTGCGGGAACGAATACCGAGTAGACCAGCACGTCGTCCTCATCATAAAGGCTGAGGGTGTAGTCGCACGGGGTGGCTGACATGGTTAATACGTACTCGTCCTGAGTGATGTACCAAGGAGCAGCGGGAGCCTTTGGATTACCATCATGAGAAGTACCAATTGGCTGATGGTTCAACGGAACGTCATTGCCTGCATAAGCAATTGTGCTTAGGCAGAAGAGCATTGAAATGCAAAATAAAAGTTTTTTCATCGCTTTACTTTTTTAATGAGTGAATAAAAAATATCGGCGCAAATATACGTCGAAAGGTAAAGCCTTGCAAATATTATCTACTTAAATGATTTAAGTAAGTAGACGGTGGTTAATTCGAAGATAAGGAGAAAAAACAGGGCTCCTCCGATGAAATGGAGGATTTTTGATATTATGTCAGCGACAGAATATATTCGTCTAAATCCTCTGCGCGCCCTTCTTTTTTGAAAATCTTCTGATAAACAGCCTTGCGAATCTGGGTGATGTAGGCGGGGGTACACTTTTTGAACTTGGCGATGTTAACGGACGAGAACTGTAGTCTTAGGAGGACGCACACGTCATATTCGAAGTCGTTCAGATTGTTGCCTTCTGCATTGAGGGTGTCATAGAAGGAAGGTATTTCGTGGTTGATGAGCATCTTCAGTTCCTTCCAGTCGTCGAAGGTCGGAAGCTGATAGGGATTCTGTTTCAGGTATTGCTGTAGTCTAATCGTAACAGGAGCCTGCTGAAGTCGCTCGTTGAGGGCATAGCCTTGCAGGGTATGTATCTTGTGGCGGTATTGCTCGGTGGTTTCCTGTAGAGTTTTAATCTCTTGCTCTTTCTGGCTAAGCAGCGTTTGGGAAACAGAATGCTCTGAACGCAAAGCCAATAGGTCGGCCTGCGCCTGCGCTAACTTCTCCATCTCGGCCTGGTATTTGCTTTGAAACAGTCTCTGAGAGTTCTGATGACGGATATAGGCAATGACGGAGAGCAGTATGAGAATTATGCTGAGCGAAACTACAATCACAAGAATGTAACGTAGTCTATCAGCTTCCCGGCTCTTTTGACTCGCTATCAGTTCACTGCGCGTATAGTCGTACATCGCTTGTACCTGAAGCGTCTTCTGCATTTCAATATCATTGTGTGCTATGCTGCAGATGCTGTCGCTAAGGCGGTCGTATTTCACAAGAGAATCTTTGTCGTGGTATTTTGCATAAAACTGCTGAAGACCGTCAAGAGCGGCTATTTCCAAATCATAATTATTGGCGACGCCAAGAAGTTTGCGGAAATAATATTCGGCTTTGTCTTTCTCGGAAGTGTCAAGGCAGAGTTGTCCTTTACAAGAATAGTATATTTCCTTGCCTGACTTGATGTCGCCTTTTTCGTCGATAAAACCAGAATGTGTTTCATACTCACACATATACTTCTCCGCCTGGGCCAACTCTTCCTGTCGTCTGCAAATATCAGCCATGGAACAGCAGAGTTTTGAGGCCATCTGATCTGCACCAACCTTTTTATACATTGAATAGGCCTCAGAAAGAACAAAAAGTGCTGAATCATTCATATTTTTCGTCTCATACCCTTCGGCCAGCATAACATAACAAGCTAAGTAGGCCATCGTATCCTTCGCCATCTCGGCATACTTCATGGCCCGCCGTTCCTCGCGTATCATGTTGTCGGGCAGTAGCTGGTTGTAGTAGAGTTGCGCAAGTTGAGCATGGACGCGGCTCAGCGTGCGATAATCGCAGTCGTTGGCAGTAGTGTCTGCTCGGTCGGCAGCATCGTTGTAGGCGGCGACGGCCTGGGGTAGCTCGCCACGGTCGGCATAGGTGCGGCCAAGGATGTAGTGGGCACGGAGCTGCTCGTTACGGGTGCCGTGGCGGTCGAAGTGGTCGGCGAGCGACTGGGCCAGCGCGAGGTCCTGCATCACGCTGTCGGCACGGTTCTGCCGCTCCAGTTCCTCTAACTGGAGCCGCTGTTGGTGACTATCGGTACAACCGCTCAGGAGCACACCGGCCACTACGGCCAGCGCCAACACCAGAATACTCACGCGCTGTCTCATTCGGGTGCAAAGGTACGAAATCTTTTCGAAACCTGCAAAACAATCTGATGTTTACGAATTTTTCCCGGGACAGATTCGGAGGGAAATCGGAGGTTTTGACAGTCCCCTCAGTTGCACGGAAACTATTCTAAACAAAAAGACGGAAAAAGGAGCGGCAATTCGGAAAAAATCATTATCTTTGCACCCGTAAAGCTTTTAATCAACAACTAAAACCATTTCCTTTATGAAAACAAGACTATTTCTTACCTAGCGCGTCACCTCGATTATGATCTGCAACAGCGGACTGTTCGACCAGGTTGAGGGCGGCGGCCCGCGCATGGGCGGCATGCCGAGCGTGGCCAAGTCGAAGCTGAAGGAGATTCATTGCCCCATTATCTACATCCTCGGCGGCGAGACCGACATTGCCTACAACAACGGTATGGACGACTTCAAGCTTTAAAACATACAACACGCACCGAGTCGCACGACTCCAAGACTGCCATAGCCAAGCTCGCCGAAGAAACTGAAGGACTGGCTGCCGAAAGAAAAACCAATGGCGGTCAGCTGGTAGGCCATACGCCATTTTATCTCGTCCGTACTATCGGTGAATACCGGTATCTGGGCGGTGTACGATGCCTCGTCGGGATGGTAGCCAACCCACGGAAAACGCTTGTAGTCAAAGGTGAGATGATGGCGCATGGCGCCTAAGGCGATGCGTGAGTAACTGCGATAATAGCGCCGCTCGGACCAAGTATAACGCAAGGATGGGGCAAAGACGAAAAAGCGGCATTGCTCATTGGCATCGGCGAAATACTCGGGATCAGCAGTAACAGGGTCAGCATGCCCGGATTGATAATGGTATGAGGAATAGCCTTCTCTCGAAATGCCCCAATCGGCCAACACGCCAACATCCCATTTCCTGTTAAGCCGGTAATGATACTCCACCCCTGCCTGCAGATAAGAATCACCGACAATGTCGAAACACTCTCCTTCGGCGAGTATGCTATAACGTTGGATATTGGCGTCAATCATCCTGTCTCTGTCATGACTGGCCTGACAGTGCCCAAATCCAAGGCCGCCACGTATTTCATGCCTGTTATAGCGCTCTGGCAGTTGACGTGCAAGCTGCTGCGCCTGTCTGACCTCTTCGGCCGCTTTTACCAACCGTAATGAGTCGGCACGGCGAAGGGAGTCTGCCTGAGAGCGCGGTGCATCAGGAGTGACGTAAAACCGGTTCTGCGCAGGCACACTGGCAGCATTCGTCATCAGGTCAACGACAAGAGGGACACCGTAGAGGAAGGCATCGAGGACTGACCAGGGATTAACGGATTTCCTCAGCACGATGTCGCTGAAAGCATAGCTTGGAGAACTGATTTGTATGTGCTGCCCGTCAAGGCTGCGACGTTTGACCTTGACGGTTGCCGGTAATGACAAATCCTGATATTCGCCGTGGGTGGTGACTACGGTGAGAGGTTCATCGACCTTTCCGTCGATATGTATGTCAGCGGTGGAGCCAGAAATGATTGTTGCGCACGATGAGCAGAGCATTGCTGATATGAGCAACACCAGAACCGAGATGTCATGCAGATTATATCTCATCATAGGAACACTTCTTTCCTGTATAACTACGGAAAAGCGAAACCTTGCACTAAAACCGAATTAATTAACAAAGTTTAAAGTTACTTGGAGATTAACACCTTCTTCCCGTTCCTGATATACAATCCAGCTTTGGCCGGACTTTCAACTCGCCGTCCCTGAAGGTCGTATGTTGGAGTGAAGGGTGAAGGGTAAAGGGTGACAGGAGTGTTAATACCTGTGGCCAGATAGCTGCTGGCGGTGAGGCTGAGCTGACCGACGATGCAGTCGCTCCACTCTGAGGCGGCCGAATAGATGGCGATGACGTAGTCGCCCTGCTCGGCGATGTCGAACTCAAAGGTCTGCTGCTGCGGACTGCTGAAATTGTTGGAGGCCACGTTGCCGATGTTGATGTTCGGCATATAGGTCTGACTGGCAATGGTCGTGCTGCCCGTGCGGCGCTCAATGCCCACTTCCACCTGTCCGAAGTCAGCCATGTTCCAGTTGCAGATCTTGTACTTCAGCGTGTAGTGGCCGGGAGCCAGACTGAGCGTCGTGCCGCCGTCGCTGAGTCCGTACTTTGCCCAGCCCTGATGAACCTTTCCGTTGATGTTACGGAAGTAGAGACCATAGTTGAAGCCTTTCGACGAGCCTGTGAACTGCAGCACGCGGCAGCCCGAGGAGTAGCCGCTACTATAGCCCGTGCGGCGCTCGCTGCTGTCGTAGGTGGTCCATCCGGCGGGCAGGGCGTTGGCCTCCTTAAAATCCGTCGAGGGGGTAAGCGTAGTCGGCGCCTGCATGGTCACCTCGATGGTGGCGGTGCTCGTCTCGCCGTCGTTGTCGGTGGCAACGGCTTTCAGTGTGTGCTTGGTGGCCTTGGCTCCCGTGAGCGTGGCCTTGTAGGGTTTCTCCGTACAGGTGGCAATCAGCGTCGTGCCGTCGTAGAACTCCACCTTCTCGACGGTGCCGTTAGGGTCGTCGGCTGTGGCGGTAATGGTGATGTCGGGAAACACGGCCTCACCCTTTGGCGCAAAGCTGATGTGCTTCCCGCCGGTAGAAGGCGAGGTAATCTTGACGTTGGGCGTGGTCTTGTTCAGCGAGTAGCGGCTGCAGAAGTTCCAGATCTCCTTACCCGTATACACCTGCGGCTCCTTGCATATCCAGTGGCCCTTGTCCTTGAGCTCCAGAAGCCGCACCTCGACGCCGTCGTTGCCCGGTCCCCAGATGTGCAGCTTGGCACCGCTGAAGCCGTTGTAGTTGTTGATGACCTTATCGGTTGTCGAACAGCCGTTGTGCTTGATCCAAGGATTCAGCGCCGGCTGCACGCCGCCCCAGTTGTCGGCCGTTCCCTGAATATGCAGGATGGGCACCGGGCGCGTCTTGGAACTGGGCGTTACCACCGACGGGCCACTGCAAGAGACGAAGGCGGCAATCTGATCTGAAAGCTTGTTGATGGCATTGTAGGTCAGCATACCGCCCATGGAGAAGCCGCCGAGATAGATGCGGTTGCGGTCGATCTTATGCTGCGTGACCATCCGCTCGATGATGGCCTTGATGAAGTTGATGTCGCGGTCGCCGCCGGTGTCCCATGCGCGGTCGATGCCGTTGGGGAAGACGCAGACGAACTTGGCGGTGTCGCAGACAGCCTCCATGCTGACGTTGTCGTTCTTGAACTCGCTGTTCTGCATCCAGCCGGCATCCTGGTTGTAGCCGTGACAGAAGATGAGCAGGGGGCGGTTCTGCCCGAGGTTCTTAGGGACAATGATATTATACGAGCGGCTGGTGCCGCCTACGGTGATGTTGTCGGCCTGGGCCGGCATCAGTCCTGCTGCGAGCAGGAGGAGTGATAGAATGGTTTGCTTCATGTTGGTTGGTTATTTCAGTATTTTCTTTCCGTTGACGATTGTGATGCCTTTTGTGTTGGGGGTGGCTTTGAGGCCGCTGAGGTTGTAGGCGGGATGGGGGGAATGGGCAGGACGGGCAATGTGGGAGATGTGGGTTGGCTGTTCGGAGAACTGCCAGCTGTCGAAGTCGAAGAGCGACGTGCCGCTGCCCGTAAAGGTGAAGAAGATGTCGCGCACGCCGTTGATGGGCGACGTCAGGTCGCAGGTTACCTCCTGCCAGTCACCGTTGGTAGGCTCCAAAGGCAGACGGCCCTTGATGGTGCCACCCTTGCTGCCGATGCGCACCACGAGCGTACACTTCTTCTCGACGCGCACCTTCGCCGTCAGCGCCTGGGCACCAGCCTCGCCGAAGTCCACATTGCGCACCTTGATATAGTCGCCAGTACTGATGTTCGTCACGTAGCAGCCGTTATAGTCGCCCATGCACTTCACGCCCTGACACTGGTTGATGGTCTCGGCCTCCTGTCTGACGAAGGGGTCGAGCGTCTGAAGCGGACTGACGCCCTTGGTCGTGGCCTTGATGAGAGGCAGCGAGCCGTCTTCGTTGCGCGTGAACTCCTCGATGCAGGTGGCACGCTTGTAGCCGCCGCCGTTGGGGAGCTTGCCGTTGTGATAGAACAGGTAGTGGTGGCCCTTGTACTCCACGGTGCCGCCGTGAATGGTAAAGCTGTTGTCGGCCAGCCCCATCACCTTGCCCTGATAGGTCCACGGGCCGGTTATCTTGTCGGCCGTCGAGTAGGCCCAGTGCTCGGGCACGCCGCCGGCGGCATATTCCAGGTAGTACTTGCCGCCACGCTTGTAAATCCACGAGGCCTCCTCGAAGTTGGTCTTCGGCGTGCCGTCGTCGTTGTAGCCCTTGAAGGGTCCGAAGGCCTTCTCGTCCTTGGTCTTCACCTCCCTCTCGCCGCCCGTGATGGCGGTCATCGTCTTCGTCAGCTTCGCGTACCATAGGTTGTTATTGCCATAGAAGAGGTACGCCTGACCGTCGTCGTCGATCATCACCGTGGGGTCGATCTTGAACCAGCCCTGCACCAGCGGCTTATGGATGGGGTCGCGGTAGGGACCGGCAGGGTTGTCGGCCACGGCCACACCAATACCGGGATAGGCCTGGCCCTTGATGGTGGCCGTCACATACCAGTACCACTTGCCGTTACGCTCTATGCACTGGCTGGCCCAGCAGTCGTTGTCCTGCTTGGCCCATGCTGAGAAGGTGGCCGACGTCAGCGGCGTGCCGCGATAGGTCCAGTTCACCATGTCGACAGTGCTGTAGAGCAGCCAGTCCTTCATGGTGAAGTAGCCGTTCAAGGTCTGGTCCTCGTCATGGTCGACGAAGAGGTAGAGCGTGTCGCCGTGAACGTAGGGTGCCGGGTCGGGCGTATAGCGGTCGCAGATGGCCGGGTTCTGGGCACGCAGACTGCCCGTCGCCAGACAGGTGGCGACGAGCAGGGCTGATGGAATCAAGTTCTTAGGTATCATAGCTTTAGGTCGGTTAAACTACAGGTCCTTGACGACGCTGACGTTGCGGGTATCGGCGTCGCGGCCTAAGAGGAAGCGGTCGATGAAGGCCTGCACCTCGGGCCACTGGCTCTCGGGCAACTGGCAGTGGCCGTGCTTGCCGACGATGCTCCAGCCCATGCGGTCGCCGATGCCGAAGAATTCCCACACCTTCTTGGCAGCCTGGGCCGAGACGAGCATGGCAGGATCGGAAAGCCACTCATAGTCGGGATTGCCCAACAGCAGCAGGGCACGCGGACAGACCATCGCGCAGAGTTCGTGCTGATCGTAGGGCAGACGGTAGACGGAGTCGCCGCTGAAGTTCGTCTTCTGGCTCTCCAGGAACCAGTGGTAGTCGGTCTTGTCGATATCCTCGACACGCACCTTCGACTCATGCGACTTGCGCCAGGCGGCAGCCCCGCCGCCTCCGGGCTCCTGGGCGATGGTCAGGGCCACGCGTTCGTCGAAGGCACCGCAGTAGAGGGCCATCTTGCCGGCATACGAGCAGCCCGTCACGCCGATGTGCTTGGTGTCAATCTTCGTCACCTCGGGACCCAGTTGCTGCAGTCCGTCAATCAGGCGGCTCAGTCCCCATGCCCACTCGCTGTAGGCACCGTTGTCCTTCAGCGCAGGATAGAGACGGTCGAAGTTGTGCTCGCCACGCTCGTGGTGACGCCCGAACTGTCCGTAGTCGTTCACCTGCTTCTCGCGGAAGTTCATGATGGCGATGGGGCGGTTCTCGAACAACTGGCGCGGCAGCGACATCATGCTCGTGCCAATCATCAGCGCATAGGGCGGCTGGCCCGTCTGCGGGTAGCGTATCTCGGAGGTCAGCGTCAGCGTCTGGCCGTTGACGGTCACGTCGACAATCAGCGTGTCGCCCGACATGCGGGCTTTCACCTGACCGGGCTCAACGGCGGGCTTCGTGCCGATGCCGTAGTGCTGAATCATGTGGCTGATGTCGCTGCGGCGCTGCGACCACTTCTTGAACTTCTTCACGCCCTGCAGCGGGTCGGGCAGTTCGCGGATTTCGGGCAGCTGGTCCCATCCGGGCATGGCGGGCTGCTTGAAGCTACTACCCGTGTTCTCTACTGTGTACACCAGCGGGGGCTGGCCTTTCTGTGCCTGCACGGTGCCGAATGCGGCCATCATCAGGCTGAGCAATAATAGTTTCTTCATCTTGGTAAGGTTTTTATCGTTTTCTGTCTCTTTATAGTTTCTGCGTGCAAAGTTACAAAGAAATCTGTAAACCGCCAAGCGTTTTCAGAGGAATTACCCTGCACTTTTTGCAACCCGCCGGGTTAGCGGCCTCAACCCGGCGGGTTAAGGGTGCTAACCCGGCGGGTTGAGCCGAGCGAGGCGGCGCCTCGCTGTCATGAGGAGCCGCCTCATGATTCTGAAGTGGCGCTTGAACAAGCCCTGGCCTTACGGGCGTGGCTGCACGGGCGGCTCGGGGATGATGGGGTCGCCCATGGCCGAGGCCTCGGCATCCTTGTCGTCGAGCTTGAAGAGCATGAACTGCGGAGCCTCCTCCGTGCAGGGAACCCAGCCCAGAGAGTCGGTTTCCTTGCCGTTGGGGTCGCTGTACTTGGCGAAGTTGGTCCAGGCGGTGAGCATCTTCTCAGCGAGATCCCAGTCGCCTTGCGTCCAGGGACGCCAGCAGTGCTTCAGACTCTTGAAGACAAACCAGAGGTCGCTCGAGTGGAAGGCACCCTTCAGTCGGGCGGTCACCTCGGGATGGCTGCCGTCGTCGGGCAGGGGGCGCGCAAACTCGTAGGCCCAGGCCTTGCCCTGCTGCTGCTGGCGTACCTTGCAGAACTCGGCAATGCCTGCCGACATCGAGCCCATGTCGTTCAGCGTGTAGCCTATCATATAAGGTACGTCGGCAATGGAGCCGGCACGGGTGGCCTCGTCGAACGACTTCAGCGAGACGTAGCCGTCGACGATGGGGCGCTGCATCAGGAAGACATCGTTCCCCGTCACCA
>JAEEGG010019291.1_pt1 | contig 13763 bp, 17 predicted proteins | sample 9134161 | NCBI WGS metagenome assembly JAEEGG01 (sample SAMN16246543, study PRJNA631951) | gut metagenome | biome: gut microbiome; feature: rumen; material: CR-attached | host: Bos | place: Iran: Karaj | collected 2018-10 | reverse complement strand
CTTCCGTGAGACGCCGGATGCCACCTTCCCCCCGAGGGGGGAAGGCTCTGTCGGAGCCCCGGCAAGCTGCCCGTCCCATCCCTCGTCCCCTATTGCCTATTGCCCGATGCCTATTGCCTATAAAACACGCGGAACCGATCGGGTACGGTCGGCGTCTAAACCGTATCATCGGGAGCGGGGCGTTCGCGCAGATGCCCCGCCGCTGCCGGAATCGGATGAAAGGAAGATCACACCATGAAACGAACCTGGATGAAAACGACCCTCTGCCTGCTGGCGGCGGTTCTGCTGTTTGCGGCTCTGAGCGCCTGCGGCGGCGGATCGCGGACGGAGCCGAACGCCAAAACGGAAGCGCACAAAACCGAACCGCAGCCGGAGGTGCAAACGGAGCCGGAGCGGATCATGACGATCCTCGACCGGGACGGAACCCCTCTGGGCGGGATCGACGGGCGGGCCGCCTGCACCGCGGCGGACGCGGGGATCGCGTACAGCGTCTTTGCGCCGGCGGAGTATCAGCGCACGGGAACCGCGGAATACCGCTTCTTCCGCACTGCGGACCGGAAGGATCTCCTGCTCGGACGGCTGGAGGATCAGGGCTATGAGGCGGTCTACGCCCGGACGGAGCTGGGCGGGGTCGTGTATACCCTTGCCGTCACCGGCAGTCCCGTCGACGGGACGCCCGACCCGCTCTGGCTGCTGGCGCTGGACCCCGCCGCCGAGACCATGACCCAATACAAGGTCTCGGAGGACGGCTTCCCCTACGCCTCGATGGCTGCCGTCGGCGGCAAGCTGCTGATTTTGAACCACGAGACCCTCACGGACCGCTGCGACAGGGTCCTGGAATTTGACCCCGCCTCCGGCGCGCTGCGGGAGCTTCTGTCCTTCCCGGACGACGGGCTCTCGTCTCTGCGGGGCGTCTGCGCCGCGGAGGACGGGTTTTATCTGCTGCGGCTGCGTCTGGAGGGCGGGAGCCCCGCGGAGCTGCTGCTGGACCGGTATGACGCGGCGGGCGCGAAGCGCTCCGAGCGCTCGCTGAACGACCTCCTCCTCCCGGCGGCCCGGTCCGTCCCCGGTCTCTCCGGCGAGGCGGACGCGCTGAACGAATTCGGCATGATGGTCAGCGGCTTCTCCGTTCAGGCGGACCGGTATCTGTACTACGAGAACTTCGGTCTGCTGCGGGTCGTGCTGGACCTGGAGGACGGAGCGGCGCTGCTTTCGAAGGACGACCTCTGGAGCGTTTCCCGGGGCAGCGGCAGCCCGGCGGTCTACCGTCTGGACTTTGACGCGGAGGAGGAAGGGCCGAAGGTCCTGGTCCTGCAGGACGGCGGATTCGCAGACTTCCCCATCGAGCCCAGGGACGGGCACAGGCTGCTGCGGGCTGTGTCCCACGCGCCGGGCGGAGCCTGGCTGCTGCAGCTTTCCGACAGCGACAAGGCCTATGCGGGCAGCGAGATCCTCTGCTGGCTGCAGGAGCCCTGAGCGCGATCTCCCGCGCGCTGCGGGATCGGGCGGGCGGCGGAACGCCTCCGCCTGACCGAAACGGCGAAAAACCGGTTGCTTTCCCCATTTGGAAAGCGACCGGTTTTTTTCGCCCGATGCTGTATGATTGGGTACGAGGCGGCAGCGAAGGGGGAAGCGGCGTGACGGTCTATCTTGACGAGGTCTTTCTGGTGAACGCAGCGGTGAACGGCCTGCTGCTGGAGACCTCGGTCCGGCTGACCGGCGGGGCGCGAAGCCCCGGACGGCTGATCGGGGCGGCGGCCCTGGGCGGGGTCTACGCAGCGGCGGTCTGGCTGCCCGGTCTGGCCGGGCTTGCCTCGATCCCCGGTCAGCTTGCGGCCTGGGCGGGTCTGTGCGCCCTCTGCTTCGGCTGGCGCGGGTCGGCCTGGAAAAGCTGGCTTTGGTTTTTCGGGGTCTGCTGCGGCTTTGCCGGTCTGGTGCTGGCGGCGGCGAGCCTTCTGCGCGTCCCGGCGGTTTCCGGCGGCGGGCGGGTCTGGTACCGGGTGAGCGGGCGGCTGCTGATCGGCTGCGCGGTCGGGCTCTGGGGGCTCTGCCGTCTCTGTCTGGAGCGGTTTGCGCGGCATCGCGGGCCGGAGCTGGTCTCCGTCCGTCTGGAGCTCGGGGGCAGGGCGGCGGTCTGTACCGCCCTGCGGGATAACGGAAACACCCTGCGCGACCCCTTCACCGGACGGGGCGTTCCCGTGGTGGAGCGCAGGGTCCTGGCGCGGCTGGCGCCGGAGCTCGGGACGGAGCCGTCCGCCGACGCCGCCGCCCTGATGGACCGGCTCCACGGTCTTCGGCCAGAGCTGCGGACCGCCCTGCTTCCCTACCGGACCGTCGGAACCGACGGCGGCCTGCTTCTGGGGCTGTACGCGGACCTGATTTTGGAAAACGGGAAGCCGGTTCCCGCGCGGCTGGTCGCCCTCTCTCCGACGCCGGTCAGCGACGGCGGCGGCTACGAGGCCCTGATCCCTGCCGATTGATATGAAGGAGGATGAACGATGATCGTCTATTGCGCTGCCTGGGCGCGCCTGCTGCGGCGGCTCCGGGTCGGAAAGCTCATGTACGTCGGCGGGAGCGACGTCCTGCCCCCGCCGCTCGCGGCGGAGGAGGAGGCCGACGCCCTGCTCCGTCTGGAGGCGGGCGACCCGGCGGCAAAGCGCCTGCTGATCGAACACAACCTGCGCCTGGTGGTCTTCCTGTCCAAGCGCTTTGAGTCCACCGGCATCAACCTTGAGGACCTGATCTCCATCGGAACGATCGGTCTGATCAAGGCCGTGGGGACCTTTCGCCGGGACAAGAAGATCAAGCTGGCGACCTACGCCTCCCGCTGCATCGAAAACGAGATCCTGATGCACGTCCGCAAAACCGCGAATCAGAAGGGCGAGATCTCGCTGGACGAGCCGATCAATACCGATTGGGACGGAAACGAGCTGCTCCTGTCCGACGTTCTGGGCACGGACGGGGACGTGGTCCTGCGAAATCTGGAGGAGCGGGTGGATCACGAGCTCCTGCGCGAGGCCCTGGCCCGGCTGAGCGCCAGAGACCGGGAGATCATCTCCCTGCGCTTCGGTCTGGACGGCCGCCGGCCCCTGACCCAGAAGGAGGTCGCGGACGGTCTGGGCATCTCCCAGTCCTACATCTCCCGCCTGGAAAAGCGCATCCTCGAACGCCTGCGGCAGGATATCACCCGCCAGCTCTCCGCGTAGCCGGAGCCGGGCCGCTCGCAGGGGGGCGACGGAAGACGAAGTCCACCCCCCAAGTCCTTCCCCTTGAGGGGAAGGTGGCGCCGCAGGCGACGGAAGAGGTGACGTACCGGATCGCAGTTTGTTTCGACAGATGCAGAAGCGCAACGAAGATCACCTCTTCCGTCATCCGGCTTGCGGGAGACGCCGGATGCCACCCTCCCCTCCTAGGGAGGGATTTTGCGCGTCGATCTGTTCCCGTTTCCTGACGAACCGTGCCGCTCTCCTTCCGCGTTCCGCAGGACTGAATTGTTGCTGAAAAACGGCAAACAATTCCTAAATTACAGAAATATCTTATTGACAAACGATATGAAAAGTGCTATGGTTAAGAAAAACCGTCCGGAGGGATCCCCATGAAAGCAAGATCCGTCTTGTTCAGTCAGATCGGCTGCGCGCTCTGGCTGATCGTCCTCGCCGCGCTCTGTGTGGCGGTGCCCTTCATCGCGTCCTGGTATCAGCGGTATCGCGTCTTGTCCGACGGCGTCACACGCGCCATCGTCGTTGCCTTCTATCTCTGCTGCCCGCCCGCCGCCCTGGCCCTTGCGGCCCTGCTTCGGGTTTTGCGCAACATCCGCCGGGACCGCCTGTTCGGCAGGCAGAATACGCGCCTGCTGTCCCTGGTCTCCTGGTGCTGCCTCGCGGTCGCCGCGATCTGCTTTGCAGCGGCCTTCTGGTATATGCCGCTGGCCCTGATTTCCGCTGCCATGCTGTTCATCTTCCTGATCGTCCGCGTCGTCTGCGCCTGCTTTGTCGCCGCGGCGGAAATCAAGGAGGAGAACCGTCTGACGATTTAAGAGGGGAGGTTCGCCATGTCCATCATCGTCAATCTGGACGTCATGCTTGCCCGCCGGAAGATGTCCTCGCAGGAGCTGGCCGAGCGCATCGGCATCACGCCCGCAAACCTGTCCATTCTCAAAACCGGCAAGGCCAAAGCCATCCGCTTCTCCACCCTCGACGCCATCTGCCGCGCCCTGAACTGCCAGCCCGCCGATATTTTGGAATACTGCCCCGAAGAATCCGACCCATCCCTCCGCCATCAATCGTCCGCCTCGTAGGGCGGCATCCCCGTAGGGCGGCCTGACCCCAGGCCGCCGAGCCCGCTTGATTACGGAGAAACAAAACGGCGTATCTGGAAGGGGGACGCTCCTTCGCGACACGCAAGTTAACATAAAACATGACGGCGAGAACCGTCCCTTGTGTTAGGAACTAAGGAGAAGCGACACATGAAAGGAAAACTTGTTGGCATCATTCTACTCGTGGCGCTCACAGCGTCAGTCTTGACAGGCTGCGATGATAAGCCTATGACGATAGAGGAAGCCGAAGATTTCTATCAACAGAACGAGACAGATATTCAAACCGTGATCCATTATTTACAAGCACTGGATTACGAGTCAGTAGGAATCTATATTGGTGAAGGTATTTACGAGGGAGACGATCAGTTGATCTTGAATCGTTCCTACACGATTCAGAAAAAGCCGCTGAAGGACGAACCGGTGTTTGAAGCAGCCAGTCGACTTCACGAGAATGGTTGTCATCAAATCCAATACGATACTGAAACAAACAGTGTGGACTTCCTTTTATGGAGGTCCGGAGAAGTCGGCTGCGGAATCGCATTATCCCTGGACGGCGTCCGTCCACCAGCCGTGATTTATATGACTTCCTGTGTCTCCATGAAGGAAACCGGATGGTATTACTATGTGAGCGATTTTAACAAATGGAGAATCCAACAAAAATATAATTGAATAGGATATATGACAGGGTGACGGTTCTCCGTATGACAGGGGGACGCTCCTTCACGACACGCAAGTTAATATAAAACATGACGGCGAGAACCGTCCCCGATGACACGCGAAGGAGGACCTGCAGCAAATGAACAAAGGACAGTTTATGGCGCGAAGGATTCTGCTGGAAGAGAAGCTCTCTGAAAAGTACGGCCGGCTCAGCCGGAAGCAGAAGCGCTGGATCGTAGTTGTGATCGTTCTGTTGATCCTCGCGCTGCTTTTCACGCTGCGATATTTACAGCTTCACAAATATGACTCGGTCGTCAAGATCGAGATGATGTTCCGCCAGAACGAAACGGATATCCGTCATGCGGCCGAAGTGCTGACTGCACTGCCGAAGCATGAGGACGATGATTTTCCCGACTTGCTGATTGTTCCAAAAGATTTCGATGCGTCCGGCATAGGGCACGTTTGGTCCGGTGATAACTGCAGCATTGTTTCAGATGGTGAGCTGACAGAACAGGCGTACCAGTCGATTTTTGAAGCGGCTCGACCGCTGTTTCGTGAGATGCCGATGGTTTGTATCGCAGTTTCTACGGACAGGTCAGTCGTTGACTTCATACTGTGGCAGCAACCTTACGGCCCTAAGGCTTTACTTAGCTCTTTTCGGGCGTGTATCGTCTATGACGCCAACGCGGCTTTTTACAACGCAGAGACCCGGGAGTCCTGCGATTCAAGACATGCACTTCTCCACTACGAAAGGCATTATCCGGGCGTTACGGATGTAAGGCAGCTTGATGAGAACTGGTTCGCGGTGACATCGCAATAAAAGCGCGGAAGGGACACAGTGAAGATTGCGAGAGGGCAGCACAGAGAACCGTCCCCGATGTTTCCTGTAAAATTCGGAGCGAATGGGAGAATAACACACACTATTATGTAGGAGGAACCATGGAGCAAAGTGAGTCTCAGAAAAAAAGAAAAAAAGCTTTCAAGAAAGCGAAAGTCATATTTCTGATTGTGGTGATTGCTGGTTGGCTCATTTATCGCTTTGTTGCGCCGCCGATCACCTGGTTAGCCTATTCTCTCGGCGGTGAGTTATCGGACTATAAACGCACGCTTTTGGTCGGTTGGGTTGCGGAGGAACCCTATGCGGTTTTTCCGGAAAAAGAATCAGTCAAGAGCGCCGAGACATACAGCTATCATCTTTACAGTGAAGTCTTTCCCGTCTTTCCGTTGTTATTTGACAATGATGCGCTTGCCGTTCTGAGCTGCACGTATACGCATGCGGCCTACGAGACGGAATTGGAGCGGCTTCGTCAACTCTGCGGGAACCCGAACGAAGCAGACTTTAATTCTCCCGCATATCTGTATGGAACAGAACATCGCGGGCTGTTTCTCGAATATGCGTTAGTTGATGAGGATGCGCGATCCATTTCCTATTTTGCGATTCAGAACAAAAGCTATGCGCAAGAGTACCTCCCACAAGAGCAGCTCCCGAAATCGTGGCAGCGAGCACAGTCTAAAAACCAACCAAGCGAGGCCACTCCGATCGACCCGCAGGAACACAGTCACGTCTATCAGCGTCGATCAGACGACGCTTCTCCGACTGCCCCGTAAAACGCCTGTTTTGCCCTGATTTCCGGCAAGAATCAACGATTTCCCAGCTAAAACCAAAAAACCGTATCTCTCCGGCGTCGGAACTGCCGGATCGAAAGGAGCGAGAATTTTGAACGAATCCTTAGAAACTGCCTCCGCCCTGCACATAAAGCCGCGCCGGGTCAGCGAACCGCGCGATCTGGTTTTGGTCGTTCTGCTCGCCGTATTTGCCGTCTTTTTGACGGACGCCTTCTTTTTCACCGGTCTGAACCTCGGCGTGAGCCTGGGTCTGATCGGCGTCTGCGCCTGCTTTGTCTGGTATCTTTGGAAGGCGCGGCGAGCGGTCACGGCCTACGCCGTGTTCTGCTTCCTCTGCCTGCCGGCCCTTGCCGTGAGCCTGTTCTGCTCGGATGATTCCCTGCTCAAATTTCTGGCCTGCACGGCGATCCTGATCCTGGCGGCGGTTGGCGCGCTGGAGCTTCTGAACCTGCGCCGGGAGCAGACCGGAACCTGCCGCTCTGTGCTGGACGTGGGTTGGGTCCTGTTCTCCGCTCCCTTCTGCGAGCTGCCGGAGTCGGTCTGGGCCGTCTTTCACCGGAACGGAGCGGGCGGCGCGCCGAAGACCCGGCGGATCGGCGCGGCGCTGATCGGCGTTGGCTGCGCGATCCCTGCCCTGTTTGTGGTCATGCCCCTGCTGACCTCCTCGGACGCGGCCTTTGAGGGCCTGGTCCAGCGGCTCACGATCCGGGATCTTCCCATCCACGTCATCGCCCTGATCGTCGGCGTCGGGCTTGGCCTGCTGATCTTCTCCCAGCTCTTTTACCTGCCCCAGGCGGGCAGGAAGGGGATCCGCTCCGCCTCTGCCTTCCGGGGTGTGGAGCCGCTGATCGTGGGCAGCTTCCTGACCGTTCTGAGCCTGGTCTATCTGGCCTATCTGCTTTCGCAGGGCGCCTATTTCTTCGAGGGCTTCCGCGGCCTGCTGCCTGCGGGCTACACCCCCGCGATGTACGCCCGCCGCGGCTTTTTTGAGATGTGTACGATCTGCGTGATAAACCTGGCCTTTTTCTTCGGCGCGGCCTCCGTCTGCCGCCGCAGGGAGGGGAGACTGCCTGCCTTCATCCGTCTGCTCATGTGCTTTCTCTGCCTGTTCTCCCTGACCCTCGTGGCAATCTCCGCCTCCAAGATGGTCCTCTATATCCGCAGCTTCGGCATGACGCGCCTGCGCATCCTGACCTCTGCCTTCATGCTGGTGCTGGCCGTCGGCTTCGTCTGCCTGATTCTGCGCCTGTTCCGGAACGGGGTCCCTTATCTGAAGGTGACGCTGATCGCCGCTGCCGCCGTCCTTCTGGTCCTGAGCTTTGTCAACGTGGATCGCATCGTCGCCTCCTACAACACCGCCGCCTACCGCAGCGGGGCCCTGTCCGGCATCGACGTTAAAACGATCTCCGAGCTTTCCGACGCCGCCGTTCCCAGTCTGCTCGACCTGGCGGACGACGCCGATCCGGAGGTTGCCCGGCTGGCCCGCGCAGAGCTCGTCGCCCGTGCCGACGCATTTTTCGAGGTTGGGCCGGACGGGCGGCCCGTTCCCGTCAGCGCGGACTGGCGCGGCTATAACGTCGTCACCGCCCGCGCAAAAGCCCTCCTGCTCCAAAGCTGGGATCGCATCCAGACCTGGAGGACGGCTGCGGAGAGCCGGGAAGGCTGATCTGAAAAGTCCATCAAAAGATTCCCTGCATTTTGCCGCGGGACGCACCGTGCGTCCTGCGGCGTTTTGCCGTTTTCCGCAAAAACGAAAAAACCCCTTCCGGAATGAAACCGGAAGGGAATATTTTCGAACGCGGTTTTTAGGCCAGCTTGTTGAGCTTGAGGGTCATGCTGCTCTTCTTGCGGGCAGCGGTATTCTTGTGCAGAAGACCCTTGTTCACGGCCTGGTCCACGGACTTGACAGCGATCTTGTACGCTGCGTCGGCGGCCTCGCGATTACCTTCAGTCAGGGCGGCGTCGAACTTCTTCAGATTGGTCTTGAGCATGGACTTCTCAGCCTTGTTGCGGGCGTTGGCGACCTTGGTGAGTTCGACTCTCTTCTTGGCAGACTTGATGTTGGGCACGGTTACACCTCCTTGCTCGAAACTACGGTAACTGTCGTTACCTCATGCAGAAATGTATTATACAGCCTCTGCCGTGCAAAATCAATAGTTTTTTTCAGGAAAAATAATTTTTTTCCGGGAATTTCGTTCCGCGCCGGGCCGGACGCACCGCGTTTCATAAGTTTTTTCCCGGTCGCTTGATTTTTTCTGCGGCCTGTGCTACAATAAGGTAAGCGGAACCTAACATTCGTTACCGCAAGGGAACGGAGGTTGCCTGCGGCTTATTCAGACGGCGGGGAGGAATCGAAATGAAACTGCGTGTGGACGGCTTTGACTTTATCGCCGTTTCCTACGGCCCGGGTGCGGTCACGACCAACTTTGAGCAGTCGGACCATTTCTGGCTGTTCTATCTGATGGACGGCAAGATCAAGCGGAAGGAGCTTCTGAGCAGCTTTTCCAAAACCAACGACGAGCGCCTGGCCTCCATCGGAGATTCCATGATCGACGTGCTGATCTGCCGGAACTACGGGCCGCGGAGCATGGCGAAGCTGCGGGAGCAAAAGGTTGCCCTCTATACCTTCGACGGCGGCTGTGACGCGGCGATCAAGGCTTATCTCTCCGGCGACCTGCGCCGACTTTGAACGGAAGGCGCAGCGGTAACGAATGCAACAACAGAAATGACAGAAAAAGGAGTAATGAACAATGAAATTCAGTAAAATGGGTCTGTTTCTCTGCGGCGCGCTCACCTCTACGATCGGATACCGCATGCTCAGAAGCCCCGATGCGCGGAAGGTATACACCTATCTGACCGCCACGGTGCTCCGCGAGAAGGACCACATCATGAAGGAAGTGACCGAGATCCGCGAGGAGTGCGGCGACGTCTACGCCGACGCCGTGGCGCACAACGAAGCGCTTGCAGGGGCGCAGACCGTGATCGAAGACTGCGCGGCGGAAGCATGAACTGCCGGATCCTCCACGCTTCCCGGGGAAGACTTCGCATCCGTGTGATCGGCCCGGCCATGCGTCTGGATATGGCGGACGTGCTGGAGGCCTATCTGACCGGACTGGAGGGCGTACAGTCGGTTCAAGTCTTTGACCGGACCTCCGACGCGATCATCCGCTTCCGCGAGGAGGCGCGAGACCGCGTGTGCAAGGCGCTCGCTGCCTTTTCCTTTGAGGCGAACCTCGACCGCAAGCCTGACCACAGCAGCCGCGCCATCGAGCGGGAATATGAGGACCGGATCGTCCTGCAGCTCATGGGTCGGGTATTCAGTCGGGCCCTTTTGCCTGCGCCGGTCCGCACGGTCATTGCCGTCTGCAAGGCTGCCGGCTACGTCCGCAAGGCCCTTGCCGTGCTGGCAAAAGGCCGGCTGGAGGTCCCGGTTCTGGACGCTGCGGCGATCACGGCCTCTCTGCTCCGGGGCGACGGGAACACAGCGGGCTCCGTGATGTTCCTGCTCAAGCTGGGCGATACGCTGGAGGAATGGACGCACAAGAAATCCGTCGCGGAGCTTGCCCGGATGATGGCGCTCAACGTGGACAAGGTCTGGCGCGTCGGTGCGGACGGACAGCGCGAATCAGTCCCCGTCGGGCAGGTTGCCGTGGGCGAGCTGGTCGCAGCCGGGACCGGCAATCTGATCCCGCTCGACGGCGTCGTGGCCTCGGGCGAGGCAACGGTAAACCAGTCCTCCATGACCGGCGAATCCGAGCCCGTCCTGAAGCGGACGGGCAGCCTGGTCTATGCCGGAACCGTGATCGACGAGGGTGAGCTGGTGATCGAAGTCACGCAGCCCGCCGGAAGCGGACGGTACGACCGCATTGTCAGCATGATCGAGGATTCCGAAAAGCTCAAATCCGCCTCTGAGGACAAGGCTTCCCATCTGGCGGATCGGCTGGTTCCCTGGTGCTTCGGCGGAACCCTGCTGACTTGGCTGCTGACGCGAAGCGTCCAGCGGGCCGTCAGCGTGCTGATGGTGGATTTCTCCTGCGCGCTCAAGCTCTCTATGCCCCTGGCGGTCCTCTCCGCCATGAAGGAGGCCGGGCGAAATCAGGTCTCGGTCAAGGGCGGGAAGTTCCTGGAGGCCATTGCCGAGGCCGAAACCGTCGTCTTTGACAAGACCGGAACCCTGACCCACGCCGCGCCGAGGGTGGCGCAGGTCGTACCCTTCGGCGGAAACGACGAGCAGGAGATGCTGCGCCTGGCCGCGTGCCTGGAAGAGCACTATCCGCACTCCATGGCAAACGCCGTTGTCCGTGCCGCGCAGGAGCGCGGTCTTCTGCATGAAGAAGAACACGCCGAGGTCAGCTATATCGTCGCCCACGGCATCGCCAGCCGGATCGACGGCGAAAAGGTCGTCATCGGCAGCCGCCATTTCGTCTTTGAGGACGAGGGCGCGACCGGAACAACTACTGCTTCATTCTCTCGTTCAATACCGCTCTGATCGGCTTGGGCGTCGTCGGCCTGCTGCCCCCGGCTGCCTCTGCCCTTCTGCACAACGCCTCCACGATCGCGATCTCCCTTCGAAGCATGACGCCCCTGCTGCCGGAATAGCGCAGCCGGACCCCCGCCGGAACGAAACGACCGGAGGGCGGTGAGAAGTCTTCTTCCCACCGCCCTCCGGTTGGCTTTTCGGGCGGCATCCCCTATCCCAGCGCAACGTCCAGAATCATCATGATGATAAAGCCTGCGCCAAAGCCCACGGCGCCGTGATTGGAATGCGCGCCGCCGGAGGCCTCCGGGATCAGCTCCTCCACCACGACGTAGAGCATCGCGCCTGCTGCGAAGGAGAGCAGATAGGGCAGGGCGGAGGTGATAAAGCCGGTCAGCACGATGGTGAGGGCTGCGGCGACCGGCTCCACTGCACCGGAGAGCGTACCAAGCAGAAAGGCCCGTCCCTTCCGTCTGCCCTCGCTGGCGAGCGGCATGGAAATGACCGCGCCCTCCGGGAAATTCTGGATGGCGATCCCAACGGCCAGAGCAATCGCGGCGGACAGGCTGACGCCCTCGCCGCCCCGCAGGGCTGCGGCAAAGACGACGCCCGGAGCCATGCCCTCCGGGATATTGTGGAGGGTCACGGCCAGGCAGAGCATCATCGTCCGGCTCATCCGGCTCGCAGCACCGCGCCGACCCTCCGAGCGCTCCGCCCCGACGTGCAGATGCGGGATCAGATTGTCCAGCAGCAGAAGGAAGGCAAAGCCGAGCCCGTTCCCAAGGCAGCGGGGAGAAAGGCCAGCCGCCCCAGGTCCGCCGCGTCCTCGATCGCGGGCAGGAGCAGGGAAAAGACCGAGGCCGCCACCATCACGCCGGAGGCAAAGCCAAGCAGGGTCCTCTGGACGCTTTGCTTCATCTCTCCGCGCATCAGGAAGACGCAGGCGGAGCCTGCCGCCGTCCCAACGAAGGGGATCAGGATTCCGATCACGGTTTTCAGAAGATCGCTCATGCGAGGCGCTCCTTTCTGCGGGGAACTTCGGGCTGCAGGCGCTCCGCTCGGCAGCCGCAGGCGCTTCGACCCGTTCTCCGCGTCATTGCTTCATGCTCTGTTATGCTATGCGCTCTTTCTGGCAACCAGATGGAGGCGGAAGCCCTTCTGCCGTTCCAGCTTCTCCACCCGCAGTCCCGCCTTCTCGCAGAAGGCGCGGACCTCGTCCAGAGGGTGCGCCTTCACGTCTCCGTGGCCGATCAGATTTGCCAGCGGCAGCTCCACGTGATTGATGAACCACATGACAGCCCGAGGCCCGGTGTTGTCGCGGAGGATCAGCCTGCCGTTTGGCTTCAATACGCGGGCGACCTCGTTGAAAAACGCCTGCGGATCTGGATAGTGGTGGAAGCTCTGGGAGTTGATGACCAGATCAAAGCGCCCGTCCGCAAAGGGCATGGCCTCGCAGTCTCCGACCACGAATTCCGCGTTCGGAAGCTGCTTCTGCTCTGCCTTGCGAATCATCTCCGGCGTCAGATCCAGACCGACGAAGGCGGCCTGCGGATAGGCCTCGGACAGGAGAGATACCATCGGCGCGGTGCCGCAGCCTGCGTCCAGCAGGGTCTCAAAGGGCTCGGTCCGGATCTCCGCCAGAATCGGCGGATAGTCCTTGCGGCACATTTTGTAGATCCCGGCCTTCCCGGATTCGTAGTTTTTCGCGGCCTTCGTAAACTCGCGGATGGAGAGCTGCTTGTAGGATTCTGCGCTTCTTGCCATAGCGTATGCCTTCTTTCCTCGTTGCTTTGCCGCAGTCGTCCGGGGCGGCACGGAGGACCGAAACGCACGCGCTGGTTAGATGCGGCTAACTTTCGATCCTATTATACCAGCCTCCGCTGAAAAATCAAGAGGGAAGGACAAATCCTGCCAAAAATTGCCGATGCGGGAGGCGGCTGGGTTGGGGGTCGGCTTCGGGAACCGGACCCCCAACGCCCGCGCCGTGACCCCTAACCGTCCCCGGCGCGCTTGAGCACGATGACGACCTCCCGCGTGCCGTCGGCAAAGGGAAATTCGGTCTGATCCGTCGGAAGGGTATAGCCCTCCGGCATCACGGTGACGGCGGCGTGATAGTCGGCGGCTGCCGCCGTGAAGTCCGCGTATCCGTCCGCGCCGGTCTTTGCGGAAAGACAGGCGTCTGCGCAAATCTGCACGCGCACCTCCGGGATCGGCGCGCCCTGTTCATCCGTGACGCGGACGCGGTAGTGCTCCGTCGGCGCGTCGGTGGTCGACGGCCCTGCTTCCTCGCCGCGGAGCAGAGCTTCCACGACCCCGTGCAGGGTGTCGTAGTCCACCGCCGAGAGATACTTTGCATAGATCCGCCCGTTCCGGTCCAGCACCACGGTATAGGGATAGACGCCGCGCCCGCCGAGGGCTGCGTAGAAGGCGTCCGTCGCCGCGCCGGGGCTGCTGGGACGGTCCACGGCGAACAGGATGGCGGACTGCGGGAAGTGCTCCGCCGCGTAGTCCTGCGCGTTTTCCGCCTCGAGGGCGGTATGCACGGCGATCACGCGGACGCGGCCCTCGTATTCCGCGGCGATGCGGTCAAAGTCCGGAAGCTCCCGTTTGCAGGGACTGCACCAGGTTCCCCAGAAATTGATCAGCGTGACGCTTCCGCCCGCCGCCGGATCGACGGTCCCGCCCGAC
>JAEEGG010019290.1_pt1 | contig 13763 bp, 15 predicted proteins | sample 9134161 | NCBI WGS metagenome assembly JAEEGG01 (sample SAMN16246543, study PRJNA631951) | gut metagenome | biome: gut microbiome; feature: rumen; material: CR-attached | host: Bos | place: Iran: Karaj | collected 2018-10 | reverse complement strand
CAACATCGTAGTGCTTCCCGACCTGCAAGGCGATTTAAGCAACATGGAAATGAGTTTTTCAAGCATCCCCAGCTACCCCTATTCTTCCACCGACCATATTCTGCAGGTGGGCTACACGCTGACACCTGACGACACTGCCAGTTTCCGTCCGCTATATTCATTCAATGCAGCTGACTATGTGGTCAGCTACAATGTAGTGCCGCGCACAGAGACAGTCTCCTTCAACGGTGCGCCTGCCGACAGCCGCATAGCTCTGCGCATCCCCATGGGCGACATCGCCTTCCAATGGTACATCGACGATATTGAGGTGCACGACGTGCAGCAATGTCCACGTCCGCAGGCAGTAGCAGCACGACGTATCGGTGCCGACACAGCCGAGCTGTGCATCTCCGACACAATCCCCGGCCAAACCTATCGTGTAACCCTCACCGGTGGCGGAATGACTCGTACCTTGACACATTCAGGTACAGGCACAATATCACTCACCAGCCTGATTCCCTCCACAGACTACGTGGCGACAGTCAGTGCTATTTGTGCCGACAGCACACTTACTGCCGAAGTCTCATGCCAGTTCCGCACCATGTGTGTGCCTCTCAACTATGCCGACATGCCCTATATGCTGGACTTTGAGAATTATCCTGTCGGTACAGCCGAAGAGCCTTGCTGGCGATACTACAAAGTGTTGGCCGACGGCACGACCATGGTGGAACCTTATCTTGTCCAAATTGTCGAGAACGACGCCCTTTTGTCCAGTGCACAGAGCGGCATCCACGCGCTGGTTGTCGCCTCAGGTTCTAACACCCCGACCTACTGGGTTCTGCCCGCAGTAGACTCTTTGGCCTACCGCGAGCTAGTGTTTGGCTATCGCACAGCATGGGGGGCAAATATCAGTTTCAACTATCGTGCCGACATCGGTGTGATGACCGACCCGCTAGACCCAGCTACATTCATCCTTGTTGACAGCATCGTTTCTGTGGCCGACACATATCAGACGGCACACGTCGAGTTCTACACCTATACAGGCAACAGCGGGTACATAGCCATCCGCAATCTCAGCGACGGCGGGCTGACCATCGACGACTTGACGGTGCGTGCCATCGCGCCACCCCCAACTCCATCAGGCTTGGAACTGGTGGCTGTCGATAGCCTCAACGCTACAGTCACGTGGCAACCAGGTGGCGAAGAGGAACTTTGGATGGTGGAACTGTCGTGTGCAGACACACCTGCCACTCAAACATTCACACAATCAAACATTCAGACATTCACTAATCTTGTGCCGCTGACGCACTACACTGTGCGGGTGGCAGCCGTCGACAAGCACGGTCGAATGAGTGACTGGAGCCAGCCGTTGGATTTTTCCACGCTTGACACAAACCATACCCTATTTTTATCAACGGCTGATCTTGGAGGTGTTTTGGTCTATCCCAATCCGGCACACGGCAGCGTGACCATCGAGGCAAAGGGTCCCGCAACAGTCACTCTCTTTAGCCTCAACGGACGTGCAGTCAACACTCAAGCATTTACACAATCAAGCAATCAAACAATCACTATAGACTTGTCGGCTGTTCCGCAGGGGGGGTATTTCATCAAGGTGGTATCACGCGGCAGTGTGACAGTCAGAAAGTTGATAGTGAAATAACACCACAGGCACTACCGACAACAAGGGTTGCAGCAGCTTGTGATATATTCTACATAAATCCAGACAAAACAAGTGACAGAAGACGTACAATAAACACAAACAATGAAGAAGATATTGTTAGTATGCGCGGCCATCCTCGCCTTGAGCGCGATGGCCGCCTGTAAGAACGGGACATCAAGCGAGACAGATACTACCCGTTATGAAGACACCTGTCAAGTTGGGAACGATATTTTTACAGGGTACGACGACCATGGGATTACATTCTGTCACGGCGGCTACACCTGGATAAGGAAAGGAGAAAAGTTTGGAATCATTGATAGTTGCGGCAATATCCTTACGCCTGCGATATGGGATATGGTTCTTGTTGAGGAACCTGACCATAACATGTTAGTGGAGTTAAAGGGCAAAACCTATATCATAGATACAAACGGCAACCTCACGGAAACAGATGAAAAAATCGACTGGTCGGGCGAATCTTACGGATAAACAAGAAAAAATAGAAAATCAATGAACATCTCCATCTCCTGCGGCTCGTCGATGCCGCACAACAAGGAAATCGTTGAGGCCGCCGCGTCTCAACAAAACCACGCCGAGAAATTGATGCATAACATATAATATAAAAGGTATATGAAAAAAGCACCTCCGAGGAAGAAATCGACCAAGAAGAAAAGCAATATAAAGAAAGTCATCTTGATACTCGCCGTGCTGTGTGGCATCGTCGTTTCGATAGCCAAATGCGAGAGGGGAAATTTCGACCACGACAATGCTATGACTGTCAAGGCCGTCATCACCGACGTGAGGCCATTCTACGGCGGAGGATACGGGTTTACTAAATACGAAGCTGTCTATGAATACTCTGTGAACGGAGGCACCTACAATAGTTCGGACCAGATTGACTATGACACCTACAAGAGACTGAACATTGGCGACACCGTGTCTGTATTGGTAAACAACAAGGATTACAACGAAACGGAGCTGCTGCTTGAGAAAAACAAAATACTTAAATTTCATATCGATTTCTAATTCGCTTAATATTTCACCAATAAATATAATGTATATTGAACTTTCCGCACAGATTCCCGACATCACTATCGGCCGCTCCGCCTGCTGTTGCCTGCGAGCTTGACGAGCGAGACCGATTTTCACTCGAAAAGTGCCCTCCGCTCATGAGCGCGGCCGATTTTCGCACAAAAACAACACCCCGCTCATGAGCGCGGTGAAACTGAACGAATGAAACAACAGATTGAAGATGAAAAATAATAACAAGAACTCTATTCTCGACTGGGAGAAGCTGAGGAGCCAGCCGCCGCTGGTTCAGGCCATCTCCGTGGCGTCATTGGTAATGCTGGTGGCGATGGTTTTCACGACGCGGCAGTACATCGTCACCTTGCCGTGGTTCACGTATGTAGCGCTTGCGGGTGGCATCTGCCTCTTTCTCGGAATATTCCTCTACGCCTACAAAGGCCGGTTCCAGACCTTCGGCAAGTATTTCTTCGGCTTTGTGGTGATTGTGTATGCCGCTCTCATTGTCACCGTCTATGCCGGAATCGGCAGCGAGCGCGAATGGAAAGACCTTGAGGTCGAATCGTACTATGTTCATAGCACCGGCGGAATCAAACTAAAGGGTCCGTCGTACCTTGTTGTCTCCATCGACGACCAACCTGTGCATATCTACAAATACGACCAGTCGCCGGAAACGCTGACCAAACGCTACGGATCAGATTTCAACGACTCCGTCACCGTCGACCTGACAGCCCGCCAGATTGTGCCACACTTCTACGTGAAGCCCCATGCCAAAATCAAACCGAAAGCAGACAGCGATTGATATGGATATCAAGTTATTTAGAGAAGAATCTTCTTTTTTAGGTTTGTTTGCCCTCAAGTGTCCTCTGGAGCAAACACTTGATTGTCTTTCCCGACTAGGTTGGTTCAATCTTGACGGGTGGAAAATAAAAAAAAGCGAAATCGTTGATGCCTATACTAATGTATTAAAACTATTGGATTTGTCGAGGTCTACATACTATTCCCCAGATATAAATATAATATGGGAGCCTCAAAATGCACAAGGGTCTACAATGTTCCGCACCACATCAGAAGGTTGCCATTCTCCTTTGTTCAACCACTTGGCAAATACAGGTCTTGAATGCTTTATAATCAGAATATGCAATCACAAAGGTCGAGCAGCATATACCTTCGGACAGAGAAAAGGGGACAGACGGAGTGAACGCTATGTCCAATACATCCAAGACGGCCTCAGATCGGAGTTTTATATGTCAGGCAATCCACTACCGTTTGAGAATGAAGATTATTATTCTCGACGGCTAAAAAAAGACCGAATAAATGCAGATATTATACTTGAGTATATGAATGCATTAGGCTGGAACATGCTTGATGATTCGTTTTGGCTAAGCGACAAACAAGCATATTATGAAATCCGAGAATTTACAGGTGCATAAATACCTACTACTAAACTCTACAAAAAACTGACGAACAAAAAATCAATATAAAACAATAAACACAGACAGACAATGAAGAAACTGTTTTTGCTCAGCGCGATAGTTTGCGTCCTCGGAATGATGTCCGCCTGCAAGAGCGGTACGGCAAGCGACTCCGCTACAACAGATGAAATAACGTGGACAACCATCGAAAACAAACTGGCCAACAAAATCCCGTTAGACGAGAACGATTGTCTGTTCATACTTACTGACACCACACTGGACGACGGCCACAGCGAGGGCATCGGCAACTACCTCTTCAATTTCTTATGCGGCTATCCCAAATCCAACAGGTTGTTCATAGACGCACGAAAGGACTTCACCAAAGAAGAAGGTGACAAGAAATTATTAGGTCTCATGGATTTGATGTCAATAGACATTGTATTAGCCGAATACGGGAACTATGAAGAGTTCCTTGGCGATTTTCCCATGTTCAAAGGGTGTAAAGGTGCAGAAAAATTGTTCGATGCAATTAATGCAAACGGGATTTAACCAACAGAAAATCATAGGTCAAATACACCGAAACAAACAAGATGAACTGCAACCAAAGGCAATCTCTTAGAAGCTGTTTAAATTTGATTGATGAATTTTATTATGGACATGGACGAGCAGATTTTTCACCTTTCCGATGGAGCAATGGGGTTCCATTGTGACTGAGGAAAGGTGGAAAATATGCCGTTCAGGTTCTTTAAGAAAAACATTGAATTAAATTTTAAACAGCTTCTTAAACTCCATATTTGATAATGGACAGAGTCTATAACAACAACACAATAAAAAGCCGGCCTACACGTTATAAACACTAAAGCAATACAAACATGGAAAACCACAAGAAGCACACCTTATGGACAAACCTTGCAATGTTTCTGGCACCGGAATATCTTATAATCCACCGACTTGATCATAAGATTACTGGCAAAGATTTTGGCAATCTCTTCCTGAAAAACCTTATATTCTTTGCCGTCTGTTCACTCATAACCATCCTCGTAGAGTCATCCTTCTCCCACGATTTTACCGCTTGGGAACTTCTCATCTATCCCATTGTTGACATCGTTCTGGCTCTTATTTTTGCCTTCATTGAAATTCAATGGATTAAATTCCGACTGAAAGACAAAGAACATTTCGCACAATACAGAAAAGACAACAATTAACCCCAAATCACGCAACTCTTATTACCCATCATGAAGCATTCTGTATTTACCCTCCTTTCTGCCGCCCTCTTTGGCCGCTTCAATCAAGGAAATACTGACCCAAAAAGGAAACAGACCCACAATTCTGATCATGGGTCCGAACTAAAAGCCTTCGATATACAGAAAGATTTCGAACAGAACGGTTTCACCTTCTTCTCCGAAAATCTTATCCTTTGCACTGGCGACACCACCGAGAGCAACGCCATGACCATCGGATGGGGCTCTGTCGGAAACTATCTCGGCCATAACCGCCCTGCCATAACCGTCTATGTTGCTCCCGCACGTTACACCTATAAATTCATGGAACGCTATCCACGCTTCACCGTCATGAAATTCGACAATCCATCCATAGCCACCTATTTGGGTTCGCACAGCGGCCTTGACATCGACAAGGCTGCCGCCCTTGGTCTCCATGTGGCCTATACCGAACATGGCACACCCTACTATACCGAAGCCTCCATGGTCATAGAATGCGAAACCATGACCGCTTGGCATCAGTCTGAAAACGATTTTCGCAACGATACTCCCAAGAAATGGTATGCCGACTTCAGCGCAGGAGTCCACACTGTCTACGTTGGTGAAGTAATTGGAGCCTGGAAAAAATAACTATATTTTTTATGAACATTTCAGTCTTCTGCGGAGCCACACTCCCAAGCAATATCGAATACATCAAAGCCGCTCACCAGCTTGGCCAACTCCTTGCCCTCGGCGGCCACACCCTGCTCTACGGTGGTAGCAACCTCGGTCTCATGGGCACTGTCAGCAGCGCAGCCCTTGAAAAGGGTGGCCACGTGGTGGGTGTTATCCCCTCTTTTTTCACTGAGGAAATCATTCTCTCGCAACCTGTCTCCGAACTGGTACGTGTATCCTCCATCGCCGAACGCAAAGAATACCTCATCGCCCATAGCGATGCTTTCATTGCCCTACCCGGTGGCATTGGCACTGTTGATGAAACCTTCGAAGTCCTTGTTGCCAACCAACTTGGACTTTGCAGCAAACCCATGGGCCTGCTCAACACCCTCGGATTCTTCAATCTCCAATACGACATGCTCCGCCGTATGGAAGCCGACGGCCTCTACAACCTCACCGATGCCCGATACCTCATCATAGACGACCAACCCGAAAGCCTCCTCCAGATGCTGGCCGCCTTTGTACCTCTTCCCAACGACGGCCCCGTAGCCCGCCGCCTCCGCAACAAAGCCTAACCCTGCCCAATGGCTCAAAGTTATCTCCTGACCAAATCCAAATACATCCGTGGCCTGCAATGCGACCGCGCATTATGGCTTGATGTCTACAATCCCAAACTGGCCCGCTACACCGCTGAGCAAATGCGCCGTTTCGACCGTGGACGCGAGTTTGAATATGCTTTCAAAGACACCTTCCCAAACGGCATCGACATCAGTGCCCAACTCAAACGCAACACCAATGCCTACCCTATCTTGACTGCACAGTTCTTAAACCAAGCGGAAGAAGTAAACCTCTTCGAGGCAGGCTTTCTCTATAACGATGTCCTTGTCCTCGCCGATGTAGTACACCGCCGCCCTGACGGCACTCTCGACATCTACGAGGTTAAATCCGGTTCCACGCTCAGCGACACCTACCGCCGCGATGCAGCACTCCAGCACTATGTCATCGCCCATTGCCGCCCAATACACTCTTTCAACCTCGTCCACAACACCCCGTCAAAAAAATCCGAATATTCCGATCACTCGGAAACCTCCGATTGCCCCGACCCAAGATTTACCATAATCAACCTGACCGAAAAGCTACAAGCCAAGCATTCCGAGATAGAAAACAATATAGCCTTGATGAAAGAAATCCTTCGCCACGGTGAACCTGCCACCCCCACTGGCCAACACTGCCTCGAACCCTACGCCTGCCCCTACCAGCACTACTGCGCCCAAGGTGTCAGGCAGATGTCGCTCTTCGAATAAAAACAAGGATGCCATGCGGCATCCTTGTGGGTTGTTAATTGTTGTGAGCTCTTTCCATTGCAGTGTCTAATGCATCGTTACGAGACGAGCTACTTCCATTATGTTCGACAGTTTCGGAGTGAATGTCACCATATTCATCTCTGGTGGTAACAGTAACCGAGTCTTCAGTCCAAATAATATCTTCAGTTTTCCTTTCTGACATTGTTTTACTTGCCTGTTATATACCATCGGCACATCGGCTTTTAGTTGAATAATTATGTTTGTAGTACCAATGGGGTATGCACATAAAAAGAGCGTGGTACCATTCGCTTTCATTGGTATTCTGAGGTCTTCGACTACCTATACTTATCCAACTAATACGAGCAATTCCACGCTTAACGCGCGGCGTTGTCGCTTCCATCTGGATAAGTATTCATGAAGTTGTCGAAGTTTCAGAATACCAGATAAGCTACTTCGCTTTTTTCTATTCTATGATGTGCATATCAATCTATGCGCTATGCTTCATTGGCATTTATTTTCGTTACACATTGGGTTCTATATCCACTATCGCTATACCATAGCAAGTTCTGCTGCGGATGGTATTGGATTGTCATCGTCTACATTGTAGGGCTCAGTACCGTGCTCGTAAAGGTAATCGGGGTCAAAATCCACACCGTTATACCATTCAAGCGTCTCACCCGTAAGTCCGAATTGGATAAACTTCTTCGGGTCTAACAGCTCTTCAAAGAAATGCTTTCCCCTCATCAAAGGTTTGAAATCGACAATGCGTTTTCCTCCCATGTTGAACTCAAGCAACATAGTGTAGTCGTGCAGATATTCAACATCTGTCACTCTTCTATTCCCATGGTCAATATGCTTATTGTCTGTCATTTTTCAAAAGGTGCAATAGGGTTTGGGTCTTCAAATCTTTCCAGCCGCTTCCAATTCTCTACAAGCTCGTCATGATGTTTGTCCATCCATTGAAGAACCATATTCAGCAGTCTTTGCGGCAATTGGCCTTTTACCGTATGATTCTCTATGGTGATGCTCACTCTTGCCCCCCCGTAACGCACATGAATATGCGGAGGATTGTGGTCATCGATGAACATCAAGATGATAACACCATAAAACCGACTTATCTCTGGCATATCAACTGTTATCTCTTCATATAGTCCTTTTACCTATTCGCGATGCAAAGATACAACTTTTTTTTCAATCTGCGGGATTTCTTCTTCTATTTTACTGCTTAGCACCACCCAAGGGCGGCGATAGCCGCGCGGTAGTTACTCAAGTTTCCGCTCTTCATAATAGCCTTGTACTGTTTCTTGTCTATCAACACAGTCTGATACTCCCAAAAGGCATGCAGTCGTGTCAATATCTGGCTGTCGCCCTGCAACACCGACATAGCATGGGCATATATCCTCGCATGCATCTCGCACACTACAGCAAGCGGTTCCCGACCCGACAGAACCCATGGCCGTGCCAACAAACCTCGTCCCACCATCACCCCTTTCAGCTTCGGCCATCGCTGCATAACTGCACGAATATCATCCAGCGAAAGCAAGTCGCCATTATACACTACCTGCTGGGTACACGCCTCCACAAAAGCATCAAACGCCTCCCTATCCGGCTCCCCTTTATATTGCTGTCTCCCGACACGGGGATGCAGTGTGACATGTTCCAACGGCATTGCATTCAGCACAGACAACAGCCGCAAGCATTCCCCCGCATCCTCTTGTCCCAAGCGCATCTTGACCGAGAAAATCATCTCTTTTCTTCGACCCATCTCCTCTGCAATCGCCTCCACACGCTCTACCTGTGACAGCAACCCGCTACCTCTGCCAGCCTTCACCTGCATCGGGAAAGGGCATCCCATGTTCAAATCCACCCTTCTCCACCCTGCCGTCGCAACGGCATCGCACAGTCGCGCAAACTCATCCCTGTCCTTGAAAATAATCTGAGGCACTGTAGGCACGCCCTCGTTACGGTCGAAATCAATGTCGCGCAAATCCTTTCTGCGCACCTCACCCCCCTCCAGTCTCACAAAGGGAGTGTAATACTCATCCACACCTCCTGCCACTTCATGATGCGCACACCTGTATGCACAATCGGTGTACCCCTGTAGCGGGGCGAAGGCAACGTATGGCAAACCCATTTCTTCCATCAGAACGAATAACGCACATGCAGCAATACCTGCCATGCAGAAAGAAGGTTGCTATACACATTCCACTTAGGTTCAGCGAAGGTATACTTCCCGTTCTTATAATTCAATACAGTCTGGCTGGTAAGCTGTTTGTATGTTCCCCACTCACTATTAATCAGGTTGGCCACATTATTGATGTCGGCACCCACTTCCAAAGTGGTACGATGTCCATTGATATCGAAATAAAACTCTTGGCAGACTTTCAAGTCAAGGCGGTTATGCCACGGGGCAAGCATGGCTCCACGCATACTATACTCGCCCCTGTGTCGGCTCAGATAAGAGTCGTTGGCAATAAATTCGCCATAGGCAGCCCGGTTCTCGTCGCTGCTGAAAGGCATGGATGAAAGTTCTTCATCTGTGGGAACATATATCAGTCGTGATGCATTGATCCCGCCCACATTGTTCATCAGATAGGAACACCGTGCATAACCGACTCCGTTTTCTATTCCCAGATTGTAACCCTCATAGAACAGGCCTATCTGTGTGGCTGTACGGAGTACCTCTCTGATAGTATAATTGGCCGAAGCTATTACACGGTGCGGAGCCACATGGGCCGAATATCCCAGTTCGGAACTGTTGTCTCCATTCACCGTACTGGTCTGGGACAAGGTATATACGGCATCGCCTCCACCATCGTTGACCGACAGCGAAGAGCTGTAAGTGTAGGCAGCCATCACATTCAGCCCAAAACCGAAATGTTTCTCCAACTGTGTCACCACCGACAGATAACGGCCATGCAGCCCATCGGTGTTGTTCAACCGATAGCCCGACATGCCCTTTGCCACACTCTCCTTCTCGTATACTACCCGTCCACACGGTTCTCCAGGCAGATGCAGCGAATCGCCCTGCACGTAGCCCAGCGTAGTCGCCACCACCTCATTGTAGTTGTACGACAGAATACCTTCCACAGTCCCCTTCACACCCCAAGGCAGCTTGACTTCTGCCGCCAATGAACTCTTCCAACTGGTGGGCATCTTCAGGCTCTTGTCCAGAATCACCGGACTCGAAGGCAGTGACGTGTTTCCACCGCCGGGCACATTGTTTACAATCTCTTCGCGGCTGGGGCTGAACGGCACGACGGGGTTCCCCGTCTGCATATTGGCTACATATTGGTACAACATGACATTAGAGTTGGAAATGGCATTCACCAACCACACATTAGGTATACGGCCAGTGAAAAGCCCCGTGCCACCGCGCAGCACCACCTTGCGGTTGTGGGTCACATCCCAATTGAATCCCACTCGGGGTGACACATCCACCTGCAGGCGAGGCATGTCGCCGGGATTCAACCCGTCGAAAGTACTGCCGGGGTTTTCCTTTACAAATTGGGCAAAGCCGGCATGGTAGTTGTCATTGGCAAAGCGGATAACAGGCACTTCCAACCGCAGTCCCGCTGTCAACTTGAAATAGCGGCTGAACTCCATCTCGTCCTGCGCATATAGTGAGGGCTGAAAATAATTGAACACATATTCAGGCAAAGCCATACGATCCTCTTGGTTGGCAAATGACACCATGAAAAGTACTGGAGCACGTTTGTTCACAAAGCTGTCCCACGAGTCGAACACATACCATCCCGCGCCGCCGGGCATATACACGTTGCGAATATTGCTGTGTTCAAACTGCACTCCCGCCACCACATTGTGTACGCCAGAGCTATAAGTCAACTCATCTGTCACATTGAACGTACTGACACGGTTGGCCGTCATATAAGTGAAGGGATCCAACCCGAAGGTGGTATAGGATGCATACCTGCGTATTCCATCAGTAGCTGTGTATGGCTCAAGTATATCTACTGTGGGAAACGGGTCGCCGTAATGCCCGCGTGGCTCATTCTGATACGACCAAGTGACACGCAGGTTATTGTTCCCCCTGCCTTCCCACAGACGGCTGTCCAACTCCGCTGCCACCGACGAAAAATCTTGGTTCTTCGAATATCTGGCCGACTCGAACATCATTGCATAATTCGACAGCCGGCCTTGCGAAGAGCGGTTAAACGTGATAGTATCGCCATTCAAAAGGAACGACGTGTTCGTGCCGCCGAGGCCGCTCATAGAACTCGACGCATCAACCGTAGTGGTATGCGTATGGCTGAACCTGACATTGAATTTGTTGTTGCTGTTAACAATCCAGTCTAAACGGGCAAGAAGCCGATAGTCGGAAGCATCAACCGAATAGTTCTGATACCGCCCGGGATCATAGCCATATTCCTTCATCAGATAGTTCCTGATACTATCCATGCGACCCACCGTAGGACGGTTGTAGCCGTTTCCGCCCCAGTCGGCACCCTCGTCAGCACGTGCCTGTACCGAAGCCCCTGGCACCGTCTCCGGCGTATATTCCGCGTTAAGGAAGAAGAACAACTTATCCTTGACAATGGGACCACTCAACGTAAACCCGGCAATATTGTTCAGCGTATTGTTCTGCGGCAGTGTCACGTCGCCCAAATGCTGCCCGCTCAGCCAACCGCTGTTGTAGTAATCATAGAGCGAGGCATGCCATTCGTTGCCGCCCTGCTTGGTGACCATATTGATGGCTCCCCCTTTAAACCCGCTGTATCTTACATCGAAGGGGGTGATACTTACTGAAATCTGGTCAATGGCGTCGAGCGACAGCGGATTGCCCCCAGCGGGAAGGCTGGAGCCAATGCCGAAAGCATTGTTAAACGAGGCACCGTCCACCGTTACCGACGAACCGCGGTAGTCGCCGCCGCCCACCATGAAGCCTTTGCTTGTGGCGATGCTTTGGGGGGTGAGCCGCATAACGTCATACAAGCTGCGACTTGCCGTAGGGGTAGCCATGAGAACGGTATTAGTAATATTCGTCGAGGCTCCTGAGTTCTGCACATTCATATTGGAATGCGTGGCTTGGTCCACAACCACTATCTCGTCCAACACAGTGCTTGTCATCTGTAGCACAAAGTCCAACTCCACACGGTCGCCCAACGGAGCTGTCACATCACTCACCACCACCGTACGATACCCCATCATCTCAACCTTTATACTATAAGGGCCACCAGCCACTACCCCGCTGATACGGTAACTGCCCTTGGCATTGGTGATACCGTGGTACTGCATCCCCGAGGGCACATATACCGCCGTGACGATGACATCGGCCAACGGACCATTCGCGTCGCTTACACTACCCACAATAGACGATGTGGTGGTCTGAGCCCCTGCGGGCAACGAAATCAATAATCCCACAAAGAGTGCCAAAATGGCTCCTACTCTACTTTTCATAACGATTCTAATACAACAATAAATATTTATAAAACACTATATAACAGTTAATTGTTCATATCACCCGTACCACGGGCGAGGTACAAAGGTACAAAAAATAACCTACATCACCGCAAGCGATTCGGGAATTAACTATTATTAAAAAACTTTGGCATTTTTCGGCACAACGATGTGCCTCCTTCAATCTGCCATTTCTGGATAACAAGTTGTTTGAACGTTTTCCGTCACCCTGACAGGCAACGAACGGATAACGGGCGAAACTCGAACGGCTAATGAAGGACGTTAGTGGGAAAGAACAACGTCACCAGAGCGAAGCTCCGATGACGTTGTAACTGATATGCCGCGATGCGACACCGGTGGCAACTGTGTTATCGGTTGCCGCCGGAGTTCTGGAACGCACCATTTCCCAACCCTCTACGGCGTTACCGCACACGGATGCGGCCTTCTGGCCGCAAATACTGGTCACCGATTATAAAATCAAGATAGTCATTAAGATATACCAACAATGCTTTCGTGTGGCTACACACATCAGCGTTGATGACCCGAACGCCGTTGAACACATGACCGTTGCCATGGTGGAGAAGGATATAGTCGGTGCCTGCCACACGATAGATGCGTTTGGGCTTGAGCGGTTCGTAGCGGCGTTTCTTGGCATTCCACACCTGCACGTTGCATACACGCCGTTTGCCCTCCACACGGAGGAGAAAGCCTTTTTTGTCGGTGACCACAGGGCTATTTACTGTAGGGTCAATCTCGTAGGTAAGACCGGAAACATACAGGAACCCACCACCGAGTGAAGGCCAATGGCGGCAGCCCATCTCCAACGCATCAAGCAGAGCTTGGCCTGTCATTTCGACAAGACATAATTTGTTCCGGTATGGCGCCACCGCCAAGAAGTCGCCAACAGTCAGGTCGCCCTGCAGAAGGTCAGCACGCATACGTCCGCGATTCATCACCGCAATATCGGCTTTTGCTACAGCGCGAAAGGCATCGGTGAAGTAATTGCCCAGCGTGCAGTCGGCAAAACTGTCGTTGGCATCGACGCGCCTCAAGGCAACGGCACTGTGTCCATCCCAGGAATGGGCTTTTT
>JAEEGG010019289.1_pt1 | contig 13763 bp, 12 predicted proteins | sample 9134161 | NCBI WGS metagenome assembly JAEEGG01 (sample SAMN16246543, study PRJNA631951) | gut metagenome | biome: gut microbiome; feature: rumen; material: CR-attached | host: Bos | place: Iran: Karaj | collected 2018-10 | reverse complement strand
AGCTCGCAGGGGAAGATGATAAGGCCCTTCGTGGGGTAGCCGTCGAAGGTCTGGTAGCGGCGGTAGAGCAGCTGCACCAGCTTGCCGGGATAGCTGCTGGCGGGCTTGTCGTCGAGCTTGCAGGCGGGGTCGAAGGCGATGCCGGCCTCGGTGGTGTTGGAAATGATGAAACGTATCTCCGGCTGGTCGGCCAGCGCCATGAAGGCATCGTTCTGCGAATAGGGGTTCAGTGCACGGCTGATGACGTCGATGCGCTCCAGCGTGTTCACCGGCTTGCCGTTCTCGCGGCCCTGCAGGTTTACGTGGTACAGGCAGTCCTGGCCGTTGAGCCACTCGACCATGCCCCGGTCGATGGGCTGTACGACAACGACGGAGCCGTTGAAATTGGTTTTCTGATCCATGTTCCAGATAATCCAATCCACAAATGCGCGGAGGAAGTTTCCCTCGCCGAACTGAATGATTTTTTCTGGCATCACGCTCTTCGGCGCAAAATGCTTGTTTAGCGGTTTCAACATTGTTTTGTGAGTTTTTAAGTTTATAAGTTTGAATGATTGATGATTCTAGTCAGCGGGCGGCGACGTATTTGTGGAGCGTCTGCCGCACGGCACCGTTGCCGGCATACAGCTCCTTCACCATGCCCTCTATCTGCTCGCCGAGTCCGGCCTCATAGAGGTTGAGGCCAAAGACGTCTTTCCGCGAGTAGAGCTGCTTCAGGCAGCTCCAGTCCTGGTCGGGCTTGCCGATTTCCAGCGGGGCGACGATGGCCTGCAGCTCCTGGAGCATGGGGTCGGGCGACGGCTCGAAGGGCGTGCCGTCGTCCTTGATGCCTTTCAGGTAGCGGGCGTAGCCGGCCAGCGTCAGCGGGATGAGCACCAGGTTCGACATGTCGAGGCCTCGGGCCACATACTTCTTCAGGGTCTCGCCGAAGCGGATGGGCAGCTTCTGGCTGGTGTCCATGGCGATGCGCTGCGGGGCGTCGGGCATGAAGGGGTTGGGCAGACGGCGGTTGATGACGGCGCCGATGAACTCGTAGGGGTTCAGCACACCCGGGTCGACCACCACGGGCATGGCCTCCATGTAGCCTATCTTCTGGATGAACGGGCGCAGGTCCTCGTCGGCCATCTCGGCGGAGATGAGCGTGTAGCCCAGCATGCAGCCGTAGATGCTCATGGCCGTGTGCAGCGGGTTCAGACAGGTGGTCACCTTCATCGTCTCCACCTTGTCCACCGTCTCGCGTGTGGTGTAGAGGGCACCGCCCAGGTCGAGCGGGGGACGGCCGTTGGTGTAGTTGTCCTCGATGACCAGGTACTGCACCTCCTCGGCATTGACGAAGGGAGCGGTGAAGGTGTGCTTCTCCGTCTCGATGTAGTCGTTGTCCTCGAAGCCGTCCTTGGCCAGCAGCTCCTTCACTTTCTCGTGGGGACGAGGGGTAATCTTGTCGATCATCGACCAGGGGAAGGTTATCTTGCTTTCGTCCTTCAGGTAGTCGAGGAAGGCGGCGGGCACCAGCCCGTCCTTCACCCAGCGCTCGGCATAGGCCATCACGCCGGCCTTCACCTTGTCGCCGTTGTGCGAGCAGTTGTCCATCGACTGCACGGTGAGAGGCAGTTTCCCTGCCTCATAGCGCTGCAGCAGCAGGGCGCAGACCTTGCCCATGGCGAACATGGGGCTCAGTCCGCGAGCCAGGTCGGCCTCGTTGAAGGTATATCCCTTCTCAGTGATGGTGAACGAAATCATCTGGAGGCTTGCATTGCGGAATATCTCCACCAGGCGCTGCCAGTCGGCAAACTGCGGGTCGGCCTTCAGCGCCTCGGTGACGCTGGCGATGACTTTCTTCTCGATGGAGCCGTCGGAGCAGAGGTTCACGCAGAGCGACAGGTTGCCGTAGGGCTTGTATGCCTTGTCGATGACCTCGAAGTCGAAGGTCTCGGCCACGATGACGCCACGGTCGTACTTGCCCGTGTTCAGTGCGTCGTTCAGGATGGCGGCAGGAAAGGCACGGAAGATGTTGCCGCCGCCGAAGTGAACCCATGTCGGCTCCTTGGCGGTCTTCTCGCGCACAGCCTGGATGTCAAACTTGGGAAGCTCGTAGCCTTTGGCCTCCCACTCTGCGGCATTCAACTGGCCGCTCAGTATATCTTTTAGTCTCATATCAGAGGGGTATTTGATTCTTGCCTGCAAAGTTAATGAAAATTTTCCATTTAGCGAAGAAAAAGCGGAATTATTTCCACCTATGCGGTTGAAAAGTGAACGCAGAGGCGCGGAGCTTAAGCGTTTGTCTTTTGCTGAGGCAACAATATAGCAGTTGACCCTGAATGAACTGACCCAGATTAGCTCGGCTTTCTTGCCTTGCAAGCGACCAAAGGTCGAGCGGCCGCTTGGCTTGTCCAAGAACTTCTCCGCAAGTCGGGAATGTGGCTGCCGCCGGAGGAGAAGTTTTGAGTCGACTGCCATATTGTTGCCTTATTTTGTGCAAACATGTAGGACGAGTAAACGGACTGCAATTGTTGGTTACTTTCTCGCACGTTTATTGCAAGCGCGAGAAAGACGAATTAACAGGCTAAAGTTGAGATGCTACGCGCGCGCGTGAGGCATTTTTTGGCGCTACAAGCGCTACTTTGATGCCTAACTTTTTGGGATGCAAAACGTTGCCTGTAGCTACATCACTCTTATTGGCGCTACTATTGTAGCTACATCTCTAAACGGCGGCAGTATTTTCCCAAACGGCGGCAGCTTTTTCTCAAACGGCGGCAGTATTTTCCCAAATGGCGGCAGTATTTTTTCAAACGGCGGCAGTATTTTTTCAAACGGCGGCAGTATTTTCCCAAACGGCGGCAGTATTTTCCACTCATCACTTCTCCCGGCCTGTAGCTACTAGAGTAGCTCCAAAAAGAGTGGTGTAGCTACAGACAACGGTTTGTCTATCAGTCCGTTTAGTGCTAAAGTAGCTCTTGTAGCGCATTTTTTTCGCGCGCGTTTTACGCGCACGCGCGTGAAGGGAAGCAGGATGTCCCATTTGATGCACCCCCAACGCATGCGTTACCTTTTGTTGTCATTCCTACGCCCATCGTAGGGACAGACCTTCTGTCTGTGCGTCGTTGGCTAATCACTACCTTACTATCCGACAAGAAATCCCCCTTCCGTGAGAGGAAGGGGGATTTCTTTTGCTTAGAAGAATCAGTCGTTCATCAGCTTTTCCATGTTCTTCTGGGCTTCCTCAGCCTTCTTGCGGGCCTTCTCCAAGTCCTTCAGGGCATCCTCGTAAGCCTCTTCAGCCTTCTCGGCAGCCTTCTTGGCCTTCTCGGCCTTGGCTTTGGCCTTCTCTACCTTGGCCTCGGCCTTGGGTATGGCGGCCTGTGCCTTCTGAGCCAACAGTACGCTCTTCTCCTCCTTGGCCTTGGCCTTAGTGGCTTTCTTCAACTCCTTGGCAGTCATTCCCTGAGTGTCCTGCTCAGTGACCACCGTCTGGGCTTTCACGCCCTGAGCCATCAGTAGCGACATGGCCATGACGGCTCCTAATGCAAATACTTTCTTCATCGTCTTTATGATTATTTACTAACTGTCCATGTATAATTTTCAGAATCGTAAGTTGAGGTCAGGCCTACATGATTCATTCCCGTGGTGGCGAAATTTGCATCGTCTACATTATAAGTTGCAAAGCTCTTAATATCTAGGGTATTGCTACCGCCGTGTGCTTGAATTTTTGTTGCGTTGATAAAGCTACTCACTTTATTGTCTGTAGCATCAGAGTTCGTCATAGCAATGCTGGAAATGGTATTGACAATGGTGACACTGGCGCAGGTGCCACCCGTACCAATACCGATGGCCGTTGGTGCTGCTTCGCCAGCAAAAGCCATAATATCTCCACCGCTGAAGGTGATATCTCCGCAGGTACCATTCATGCCACTGCCAATTCCTGGTGCCCCATAACCACCTGTAGCTTCTATGGTGCCTTCCAAAATGACGATGTTTCCACAGTCTTCTCCATATCCGCTTCCTATGCCAGCGGCGCCTTGACCTGTTGTGCTAGTGGCTTCTTCGATTGTTCCACCATTTGCTTGCAGAAAGCCCGTTCCCTTGATGGTGAGTGTATTGCCCGAAGGGACGAAGATGCCAGGGCCTTGGCTGCCTATAGCAAAGTTGTCACCTTCAAGAATGATGGTAGCATTGTCCGCACACGTGATGCAGGGAAGGTTCAGCCCCTGAATATCATCAACATTGATATAAGCGTTGCTTAAAGTCACTTTGGCTTCTGCGGGAATGGAGATTACATGGTTCTTAAATTCTACTTCATCAAAATTATCAAAGTTATATGCTAGCCAGCCAAACAGCACATCGCCATTCTGAGCCTCGAAGTCGCTTTTAATCCAGGAAAGATCAACCAGTCTCTTTGTTACTTTATAGACACGGTTGGCTTCCAACTGGATACCGTCGCCAAACTTGATGTTGGGACATTGTTCTGTAACCGGAATCCACGGCATAATTTCAGCATTTTCCAGCTTAGTGCCACTAGCTAATGCTGTATAAAACTCAGTTTTACCATCTTCATCCAGTTCAAGAAACCAGTAGCTGATGACTTCGCCATTGGGGTTATCTTCACTGACGTTGTTAACGACACTTAAATCTATATAAAGTTTCTCATATACATCTATATTTGCTACCGAGATGGAGAAATGGAGGAATGCCGACTGCTGCTCAAGCGTAAATGAAGGTGCACCGTAGGTGGCCGTGCCTTTGAAATAGCTGAATTTCTGTATGGCCTCTTGTAGGCTAGCTACAGCGACAATAGGTTCGGTGTCAGATGGCTTCTGTATAGCATCGGCAGGATAGACAATGTCCGTCACTTTGTCATTTTCCACTTGAACAATTACGTCGTCTTTGCCCTTCAGCACGGCAGTCAATGCCAGGGTGGCTTCGGGTTCAGAACCGGTATAATTCAGTTCGCCAGAGAATGTGGCGTTTCCTGTACCCTCGCCGGAATCCAGTGTCAACATACCATAGACGTCGCCGCTTGCATCTTGTACATAAAGCGCATCGCCCTCCGCGAACACGTAGCCATTGTATGTGTCGGCAAGCGTAGCACGCGTGTCTGTGTTGGTGCTGACAGTCACGGTGAAGGGTATGGTCTTTACGGCAGGAGTTTCGGGCTGGGGTACAAGCATGTCGTTGTCTTCGTTGCTGCACGATGGGGCAAGCAACAGGGCTGCCACTACGGGCAGAGCCTCAAAGAATCTCTTTATCTTCATGATTCTGTTCTCCTTTTATTAGCTTTTAGGGTTCTTAACTAAACTAATCCAAGTCCTCGTATTGGGGACCGTCGCCGAATTTGGCTGACGTGTCGCTTCCGGCCAGCAACTGCAGCTGCTGTCTCATTGTCACTACCTTCGTTGAAGGCGCCTGATAATCTTTTCTTTTCATACGCTTTTAGTTTTTATTATGTTGATAATGTTTTGTCATGAAGAAGGGTAGGGCAGGCTTCAGCCGTATTGCCGTCTTTCAGATTGCAAAGATACTACGCTTTCTGCGAATATCAAAATAAATAGCGAAGAAAAGTTAAAATATTAACTTTTCTTCGCTTTCAGAGGGGGATGGTCTGTCAGCAGACCTATGTCTCTACACCAGACCCTGGGCCATCATGGCCTTGGCCACCTTCATGAAGCCTGCCACGTTGGCACCCTTCACGTAGTTGATGTAGCCGTCTTTCTCGGTGCCGTACTTCACGCAGTTCTCGTGGATGTCGTTCATGATGCGCTTCAGGTAGTCGTCGACCTCCTTGGCCGTCCAGCTGAGACGCTCGCTGTTCTGCGACATCTCCAGGCCGGATACCGACACGCCGCCGGCGTTGCTGGCCTTACCGGGAGAGTAGAGCAGCTTGGCGTCCTGGAAGATCTTGATGGCTTCGGGCAGTGAGGGCATGTTGGCACCCTCGGCCACGGCGATGACCCCATTCTTCACCAGAGCGGCAGCCTCTTCGCCGTTGATCTCGTTCTGCGTGGCGCAGGGCAGGGCGATGTCGGCCTTCTCGTACCAGGGGCGCATGCCCTCGTGGTAGACGGCGGTGGGATATTCCTCGACATACTCCTTGATGCGTCCGCGCTCCACGTTCTTCAGCTCCATGATATAGTCGAGCTTGGCGCGGTCGATGCCGTCGGGATCGAAGATGTAGCCGTCGGAGTCGGACATGGTGAGCACGGTGGCACCCAGCTGGAGGCACTTCTCGGCAGCATACTGTGCCACGTTTCCGGCGCCGCTGATGAGCACCTTCTTTCCGGCCAGCTCAAGGCCACGGGTGGCGAGCATGGAGGTGAGGAAGTAGACGGTGCCGTAGCCCGTAGCCTCGGGACGGATGAGCGAGCCGCCGAAGGGGATGCCCTTGCCGGTGAGCACGCCCTGGAACTGGTGGGTGAGCTTCTTGTACTGTCCGAAGAGGTAGCCTACCTCACGGCCGCCAACGCCGATGTCGCCTGCGGGCACGTCCTCGTCGGGACCGATGTGGCGGTAGAGCTCGTTCATGAATGCCTGGCAGAAACGCATCACCTCGGCCTCGCTCTTACCACGGGGCGAGAAGTCGGAGCCGCCCTTGGCACCGCCCATAGGCAGCGTGGTCAGAGAGTTCTTGAAGGTCTGCTCGAAGGCGAGGAACTTCAGGATGCCCAGGTTCACACTCTTGTGGTAGCGCAGTCCTCCCTTGTACGGGCCGATGGCGTTGTTGTGCTGGATGCGGTAGCCCATGTTGGTCTGCACGTTACCCTTGTCGTCTACCCAAGTGACGCGGAACTCAATCACTCTGTCGGGAATGCACAGACGCTCGATGAGGTTCGACTTCTCGAATTCAGGATGCTTGTTGTACTCTTCTTCGATGGTGGGAAGAACCTGACTCACGGCCTGGATGTACTCCGGCTCGTTGGGAAAACGCTGCTTGAGCATTTCTACTACTTGTGCTGCATTCATAATCTTTTTACTTTAAATGGTTGAACTATGTAAATGTTTTAGTTGTTGTTCTGTTTGCGGCTGCAAAGTTAAAGCAAAAAACTTAATCCTGCAACAATTTATCTGAAAAATTTGCGAAAAAGTTTCTTTTTGTCACAATTACATGATTTTCGTCAACTTTTTGCTATTTTCTTCCTCCGTTCTGAGGGCTTCATTTTGGCGTAGACACGCCACTCGTTGGCTCCGTTGGCGCACTTCTCCAGATAGTCGTGCTCGTACATGTGTCTGTATGCCTCCATCTCGAAGGGGTTCAGATAGTAGGCTGCATTGTGCATGTAGCGGTTCTGCGGCAGGGCACGCAGGTAGTACCATATATATAATGTATAGAAGCAGAACCACGAATTGTGGGTGGACTGTGCCTGTCGCAGGTGTATGGTCTCGTGGCGCTTCAGGCTGCTCATGTCAAGCGCATGTCCGTTGAGCTGCTCGGCATCCTTGATGGAGTGTACGACGATATGCCCGAAAAAGGTCATTGCGGTATAGTTGCTGCTCAGCCAGAAGTTCTCACACACTGCCTTCATCTCAGTCACCCTGCTGGGCCTGCGAAATCGTATCATCAGCCATAGCAGCTTGAAGGGGTTTTTCATCGTCGGGGGGATGATGGAGTTAGGGGGGCGGGTCAGTTGAAGAAGTTCCACGACACGCCAAAATGGAGCACGGAGCGGTTCAGGGGATAGTGCGGCGTGAGGAACGACATGCGGTTGAAGCTGGTGCCCGTGACATTGGTCATCATCACGAAGAAGCGGGTGTGCTTCAGGTGGAGGTTGGCATAGACGTCGACGAAGGGAAAGTTGCCCATCTCCATTCGCGTGTCGGGATTCTGCTGCACGGCAAACTGGTTGAGCTGGGGCAGGAAGTCGGGGACGTAGTATTTGGTGAACCACGTGCCCGAGGCTCCCATCTCTACTGTCAGCACGCGGGCCACCATGAACTTCAGATAGAGGTTGGTGAAGACATTGAGCTTGGGCAGGGGGAGCACGTCCTGGTGGCTGGATGTCTGGAAGGTGATGATGTTGTCCCAGTGCAGGGGTCCGAGCTGAAGCTGCTGGTCGAGCTGTGCGGTGAACACGGCGAGCGACGCGTCGTGCTGGCGGAAGGCGGCGCTGAGGCCGGTGCGCTGCTCGTCGTCGAGGGCATAGCTCATGCCCAGATAGGTGTAGTTCTCTATCTCATCGAGGGCTACGCGCAGGCTGGTGTTGGTCTTGCCTATGGTCAGACGGCCCTCCAGGCGGGTGCGTGTCTCCTTCGAGAAGTCGTTGTCCCACCACAGGTGCTTGGAGTGGTAGCGCCGCTGCAGGAAGACGGGGTTCAGCCGGTGGAGGCTGGCATGTACATCGAGGCGCACGGTGTCGCCCAGCAGGGGGAAGTTCAGGTCGCCTCGGGCGTCGAGCTTCAGCTGTCCGGCATCCTCGCCGGCCACCCACAGCTCGCCCAGCAGGTCGTAGTGGAGCAGGCTGCCCTCTGTCTTTGTCAGCTGTCCGCCCACGCTGACGCTGTGCTCCGACCAACGGTTCATATAGGCCGTGTCGTTCTGCAGCTCGGGCATGTCGAAGCGGCGCAGGTCGTGGCTGGCAAAGGCTTTCAGGCCTGCCGCCGCATATTTGTTGAAACCTTCGAGCAGGGCGATGGCCACCGTGTTGCGCACATTGAGCATCTGGGTCTTGTCGTAGATGGAGTCGCCTGTGTAGCCGCCGTTGGGCTTCAGGTCGAAGAAGGTGTTGGCGTAGTAATTCTCCGGCGTATAATATGCCTGGTAGATGCGGTCGTAGTGGGTCACTTCGGCCGTGTGGATGAAGCTGGTGACGGGCACGAACTCGCGCTTCATATACTGGTCGGCTGTGTCGGCCTGCTCCTGGAGGGCAACCCTGATGAGGCTGTCGGCCATCTCCTTGGAATCCACGCGGATGCGGCCTGCCTGGGCGGCCTGCTGGGCACGGAGTGAGTCTGTCTGGAGCGAGTCGGCCGGCAGCACGTCGGTGCGGAGGGAGTCAGCCAGCAGCACGTCGGTGCGGAGGGAGTCAGCCTGGAGTGAGTCCGCCTTTAGCGAATCGGCCTGTAGTGAGTCGGTACGCAGCGAGTCTGTCTGCTGCGTGCGTTGGGGCTCTCTCTTAGGAGTGTCGTCGACGATGCGGGCATCGTCGGGCCGGCCTTGTAGGACGGGGGCGCTGTTCTTCTTGTTGAGCGCCTCTTTCTCCTTCTCTGCCTCTTCTGCAAATTTCTTGGCCTTGATTTCCTCTTCCGTCATAGGCACCTTGCGATAGAAGCCCACGCTGTAGCGGTGGGTGAGGAACAGCCGCTGGTGGTTGTTGCGGTTCCAGTTGGAACCCAGCACGGTAGGAATCTCGCTTTCGGTATAGCTCTCGGTGTAGAGTTCCGGGTGGGTGATGTAGTTATCGTTGGTGACGCCGCCGTTTTCCGACGCTTTCTGGTGGACGGTCTGGAAGAGCAGGTGCATCTGGTAGCGGTCGCCCAGATGTGAGGCATAGAAGGACGCTGCGAAATGGGAGTTGCTCTGGTTCTGGAAGTAGCCGCGTGCGTAGCGGTAGTCCAGGTCGAAGCCTATGCCCGTCTTCTTGCCGGCATTGACAGCAAACTGGGCGTCGAGCAGGTCTTCACCGTTGTTCTTGTCGCCGCAGCTGCCGTAGTTCAGGTTCGTGATGGGCGAGAGGGTGTTGGTGAAGTGCCACTCCTCGGGCTGCTTGAGCATCTGGTTGTAGGTGTCGATGAAGAGGAACTGGCTGTCGGGGCGCCGGTCGGTAAAGATGCGCGACTGGCGAGCGGTGAAGTTCGACCCTATTGTGTTGTACTGCCCGTACATGCCCGGTGCCATCGTCGACTGGGGGAAGAGGTGGGGCAATGTGTCGACCTCGGTCTTGCGGATGTCGCCGAAATGGCGGTCTACAGTCCAGACAAAGATGCCCTTGGGCACCACCTTGTCCTTTTTTGTGGAGTCGTTGTTATGGGGGTTGAAGTTGCGGTTCTCCTCGTCGCCCTGCATCATGTTGTCCCGCTCGTCAAGCTGGTCGAACGTTCTGTTCTGGGCGAAGAGAGGAAATGGTATGGCAGATAAGAGAAGAAGGACGGAGAATATGAACAGGGTCTTGGATTTCATTTCTCAGATCTTGAAGATACGCAGGAACAGCTCTACAAACTTGAAGACCAGCGACACGATGAGAATCCACTTGGCCATGTCATGGTCTACCTTGAAATAGACGAAAAGACCGGCAATGGCGCCCACCATGAAGATGATGTTCAGCCATAGGCGCAGCGTGCGCGTGCGGCTGCTGTCGCGGAAAGGCTCCAGATTATGGCGCTTCGGACGGTTGGCCATCGCCTCGTCCACGTTTTTCTTGATATCTTCCTCAGTCATAATATGGTGTTAATAAATGGAAGGAGTCAGAGGACGTTGGCTTTGCCCTCTGACTGCTATGGGTTTACTTCAGCAGACTGGCGAACCTGTTGAACAGATAGTCCTTGCGGTCGATGGTCTTGCGGCGGAATTTTCCGCTGACGCGTGCCAGCTTCGTCTTTTTCTTGTTCAGCCCGAAGCGGTCGGTAATCCATTCTTCGGCATAGTAGGTCTGCGGGTCGCGTTCCTCGTCGTAGATGTAGACGATGCGGGTCATTCTCACCTTTGCCTCGCCGTCCTTGCAGTCGACGATGAGGTGATAGAGCAGGCGGGTGCGGTCGAGGTTCAGCGGCTTGTTTTTGAACACCAGCCACTCCTGATAGTTGCCCACCAGCTGCAGCTTCTCCTTGTCCTCCAGCGTCAGGCGGCTCTGCTCAAACTGTCCCGGCTCTTTGGCCATGCGCGCCAGCTCCTTCTGCATGATGTCGTAAATCTGCTGTCCGCTCTTCCCCGGTGCCTGGATAGTGGTCTCGAAGACCACCTTCCCCTCAGCCTCGGTCACTGCGCCGGCCAGGTATTTCTGGTCGGCATTCTGCTGCGTGCCCTGCTGGGGCTGCTGCTCCCATACGTTGTCTTGTGCTGCGGCCATCAGCGGCAGGCTCATCAGCACGGCTATCAGAAGTCTTTTCATTGTCTTGTTCTTTGATGCTATAAAAAAATCGTGTGCAAAATTACAAAATTTATCGTAATTCTTCATTCATTATTCACAAATATTTTGTATCTTTGCAAAAAATTACGCAGAAACATGCACATAGTCATAGCTGGAAACATCGGCAGCGGGAAGACAACGCTCACGGAGATGCTTGCGCGGCACTACGGATGGGAGGCCCGCTACGAGGCAGTGGCCGGCAACCCCTACTTGGATGATTACTACCGTGACCTGTACCGCTGGTCGTTCAACCTGGAGGTGTATTTCCTCAAGGAGCGCTTCCGCGACCTCATCGCCATCGGCAAGGCCGACCACACCATTGTGCAGGACCGCAGCATCTTCGAGGGTGTCTATGTCTTCATGGAGAACAACCGGGCCATGGGCCATCTCTCCGACCGCGACTACAGCACCTTCATGGAGCTGTTCCAGCAGATGATGGAGGTGGTGCGCGTGCCCGACCTGATGATTTACCTCCGTGCATCGGTGGCCCATCTCGTAGGCAACATCCAGAAGCGCGGACGTGACTATGAGCAGCAGATACAGCTGGACTACCTGGAGAACCTGAACCGCCGCTACGACGACTTCATCATGAACAAATACCCTGGACGTGTCATCACCATCGGGAAAGACGACCTCGACTTCCAGCACGAGCCCCGTCACTTCGCCCAGATAGTAGACCGCATCGACCGCACCCTCTTCGGACTCTTTAGCCCGGGGCTATAACACCTAACTCCTAACTCCAAACTCAATATGCACATCGCAATAGCAGGAAACATCGGCAGCGGAAAGACCACGCTGACCCGCCTCTTAGCCCACCGCTACGGGTGGACTCCCCGTTACGAACCCGTAGACAACAACCCCTATCTGGCCGACTTCTACGCCGACATGCCCCGGTGGTCGTTTAACCTCCAGGTCTATTTCCTGGCCAAGCGCTTCAAGGAAGTGGTGGAGATATCGAAGTCGGAGGAGACTATCATCCAGGACCGCACCATCTTCGAGGATGCCTGTATCTTTGCCCCCAACCTGCACGGACAGGGCATGATGAGCGACCGCGACTTCGACAACTACAAAGACCTGTTCGACCTGATGATGTCGCTCGTGCGCCTGCCCGACCTCATGATTTATATCCGCTCCAGCATACCCACGCTGGTGGCCCAGATACAGAAACGCGGGCGCGACTACGAGCAGACCATGCGCCTCGACTATCTGCAAGGTCTGGAGCGTCGCTACGAAGACTGGATAGCCGACTACAAGGGGCAGCTTATCATCGTCAATGGCGACATCTGTAAGTTCGGCGACAATCCCGACCACCTGAAGCAGGTCACCGACATGATCGACGCCAAGCTCTACGGACTCTTCCCCATGGAGTGAACAGGGAAGCGAATCCTGCCAATGGATATGGGCACGTGAAGATAACTGCTTTAAATAAATTGACTAGACCATGAACAAGATTGTATTGATTACCGGTGCTACAAGCGGCATTGGCCTGGCTTGTGCAAGGAAGTTTGCCTTGAATGGCGACAGGCTCATTCTGACAGGCAGGAACGAACAGCGGCTGGCAGAAACGAAGAAGGAACTTGCTGAAAAGACGGAGGTGCTGACCCTGGCTTTCGATGTGAGAGACAGTGAAAAGGCTGGGAAACTCATCGGCGAACTTCCTGCTGAATGGCAGCAGATAGACGTGCTGGTGAATAATGCCGGCCTGGCTTTGGGACTGGAGCCTGAGTACGAGGGAAATCCCGACGACTGGGAAACGATGATCGACACGAACATCAAGGGGTTGCTCACAATGACGCGCCTCGTGGTGCCCGGCATGGTGGAGCGCGACCGGGGCCATGTCATCAATGTCGGTTCGGTGGCTGGCGATGCCGCATACGCAGGAGGCAATGTGTACTGTGCCACGAAGGCTGCCGTAAAGGCATTGACTGACGGACTGCGCATCGACGTGGCCAACACGGCCATCCGTGTTACCAACCTGAAGCCCGGACTTGTTGAGACAAACTTCAGCAACACCCGCTTCCACGGTGACAACGCCCGGGCCGCAACTGTCTATAAGGGCATCCAGCCACTGACGGGTGATGACATCGCCGACGTTGCCGTCTTTGCCGCCAATGCTCCTGCTCACGTTCAAATAGCCGAAGTCCTCATCCTTGCCACTCATCAGGCCAGCGGCAGTGTGATAGTCAGGAAATAGCTATGATACTACAGATGAAGCGGGGCGGCAGAAGTACAATCCATGTCACCCCACTTAAACTGCAGCATCTATTCCAGATTCTCAGGTCCCCTTCATTACCGGGGCGTCAGTCCGTTTGTACTGGAATTGGAAAAGTGTTACATGATGGATTAAGATAATCCGCATAGTCGCTCCACTTCATCTGTACTGAGCCCCAGGCTCTTGGCTATTGATTCTTTAGGCTGTCCCATACTAAGCAATAGCTTGATGGAAGCTTGAAGCTGTCCGTCCTTCTCGGCCAGCTGTCCGTCCTTCTCGGCCAGCTGTCCATCCTTCTCGGCCAGCAGCCCGTCCTTCTCGGCCAGCAGCCCGTCCTTTTCGGCAATCTGCCCGTCCATCTCGGCAATCTGCCCGTCCTTTTCTGCAATCTGCCCGCCCATCTCGGCAATCTGCCCGCCCATCTCGGCAATCTGCCCGCCCATCTGGGTTATCTGTGCGTTCATCTCGGCCATCTTCCTTTCTCCGTAATAAAGCTTGCTCTC
>JAEEGG010019288.1_pt1 | contig 13764 bp, 11 predicted proteins | sample 9134161 | NCBI WGS metagenome assembly JAEEGG01 (sample SAMN16246543, study PRJNA631951) | gut metagenome | biome: gut microbiome; feature: rumen; material: CR-attached | host: Bos | place: Iran: Karaj | collected 2018-10 | reverse complement strand
TTGAAGAAAGCTTCGGTATCACTTCCTGCAACACAGAATCCCTGAGAAAGATCAAATCTTGTACGGCAGTTTTTGCTGTCCCAGAAAAGGTATTTGTGATGTGTGCCGTCAGCCTTGTTCAGAAGTGAACCGTCAGGATAAGCTGTAACATCCCAGCCGTTATTATACTTCGGATAAGTTGTCGAAAGTTCGGATTCTGTAAGTTCAAGTTCAACATGAACATCCGTCTCCTTTTCGGGATATAGATAAATAACAGGCTTATCAGCCATTTCTAAAAATCTGACGTTCCATTCACCGTTTTCGCTGATAGTCCTTACCCAGCCTGACTTTCCTTTATATTCGGTAAACAGCCAGTTATCGTTATCTGTATTATAGCCGATTTCGTAAAGTTCAGTATTTTTCGGTAATGCTGCGACACAAGGATAATTTTCATCGGGGCCAAGATACATTTTCAGATCATCTTTTTCGACGATAAGCGGATAACCGTATAAGTTCTTTTTTTCAGGTTCTATATATTCGGTGATATTTTTCTTTGTAAGTTGCTTTTTCATAAGGATAAGATCGAATACATCAATTGTATTGTCACGGCAGAAATCAAGAGCTTTCCCATCGTTCAGCTTTGTTTCATTATCTGATAACAGCCATTTTTGCAGCAGAACAGCATCGGCAATGCTGAATTCTCCGTCATTGTTTGCATCTCCGTCCGGTATCCATTTCAGTTTGCAGGTTATGTCCATACAATCTGAATTTTCGGATGTTACTTCAAACTCGGGCAGATCATAACGTCCTGACGCTGTTTTCATATTGAAAGTATAGTTATCATTCTTATTGTATGTGTGCAATGTTTTTATAGCACACGGATTTGATGTGATACTGAATATCTGACCTGACAGCGGTTCACGGAAATAATTGCCTATGAAAAAGAATTTTTCGCCGGACTTTGGTTCAGGAATAAGTTCACCTGTGTCTTTGTCGATAAATGTAAAGACTGTATGTCCTTTATAGTTTATTATCTCCGAGCAGTTGTTTTTTATCCCGCAGTCAAATTCCGCCTGATCGAAAGGTTCCTCTCCCTCTTTGCCGACTATAAATCTTATGTTGAGCCTGCCGTCCGCAACGGGTTTATACACTCTTACATATTCGGGTTCGTCGCCGTCTGACGGCACAAGTGAAAAACTTGAACATTCAGATTCATACTCTTTTTCAACCGCACCTTCTCCCTTTTGTTCAACTTTAAGAACAGTACCGGGATAATTTTTTTCTGTTGAGTGGTATGCAATGTAGTTTCCATAAATTGCAGGACTTGCAAAGAAATGACATTCAGATTTACAATCGGGCAGCCATTTGTTTATATCAGTCTCGACAGTATCACCGTCGGTATTCTCAAAAGTGTATGTATTCATGACCCTGATCTCATCGCCGTCTTTTTCATAGCTTTCGATCGTCAGGTCATAGCCTTCAAGTACCCTAAACATTCTAAATTCAAATACATAGGGGTCTTCTTTTTTTGCATATTCTTCAAAGAAACTGTAATCACGGGAATATATTCCAAGACGGTCGCAGTAATCTTCATATTCCTGTACTGCCTTTTCATCGGAAGGAGCGGGCTTTTCAGGTATCTCGACCTCATATATCTTTCTTACTGTACCTGCCGGAGTATTGACATCTGTCATACTTCCGGATATACGAATACCATACTTATCTATCTCTGATTTGAGAATAGGTTTGACAAGGCATATGAAGTTGTCCTCCAAATAGCATTTACCGTGTTCATTATAAAAATGCATTGCGTCGGCAAAATCCAGAGGTGTCCAGTCCGGCAGAGTGCCTATTACAGACTCATAATCCTCTTTGGCGGCAGGCCTTTTGTTCTTGTTTATCAGTCTGAATTCAACATCAGCAGATCCGTTGTCATATTTTGTAACGGTGACGAAATTGTCAGGAACGCTCTTTCCGTTGAAATAGCCTGCACGGTCAACAGATTCATCGGGAATCGAATAACCTTCCGGCAGTCCACCCCAGTTCAAGCCGAATTCAAAGCTGTCCGCTTTGAAATAATCAGCCATATTCTCCCATATCATGGAATTTTCGTACATATAGGAGATCGGTCCGGAAGATACTTTGCCATTCGGTGTTAAATAAGTGATATCCGACCAGAGTGACGGCTCGGCATAACCGTCAAATTTGATTGGATTGCCTGTGTAATAGTCAACGAGCGTTATTCTCATATCGCCTTTTTTCAGCACCTCATAAGTCTCTGAACTGTAAGCCGACGGTACAGGCATAGCTGCCGCTGCGGTCGTTAACATTACTCCTGATATAAGGAGTGCAGTCAGCCTTGTTTTCATTTTGATACCTCCATTACGTATTGATGCGTTTCTTGATACAGATTAATGTTTTCTTAGTTGCGGATCGATGTTTTCCCAGTAGTGAAATAATCATAAGTACAAATCTATATAGTTTCTCCTCAAGCCCTCTCCTTACAACTGTTTACTGTGGAATGATATATGTGAAAAAGGGAACTTTGTACCGACACCTGTAAGCATCCTCTTACAGGTATCGGCATTATCTGATTTGTCCCCTTGCGGGATAGCATTAACTATTTTCTTCTTTTTCGAGAAGTGCCTTTTTCATAAGGCAAAGATCCATAACGTCCAGCTTGTTGTCCCTGCAGAAGTCAGCCGCATCCCAGCAGTCAAGCTCTGTGCCGGGAACTCCCAGCAGCCATTTCTGTACCAGTACAACATCCGATAAATCGAATGTTCCGTCGGTATTGACATCACCTGCGAAATCGGGGTTCTTAGGCAGGAAACCGGCTGTATCCTGCATATACGATACGATCCATGCAAAGCCTGCATTTATGCTGGCTGAAACAGTATTCACGGACCATGCCGAAGCTGAATCCGCATAGCACCTTTGCGGCACGGTATCCTCACCAAAACCAAGGCCTCGCATATACTTATCCTCAATTGCCGCATCGGGACCGCTTACGAGCAATCCGTCAGGAGCGAGCGGCAGATCTTCTTCGGTATCATTCGACCAGTATCTGCTTGACGGGTTCTTGACGTGATAAGAGCCGTAACCTGTTACAAACGAGTATGACATGGGATTGTTGCCGAAAAGATAGTCCATTCCGTCAGCAATACCATTGAGACGGTGTATATCAAAACTCTGATCAACGGAATACGCAAGCAGCATAAGATCGTTTATGATATCAGCGTTTGAACCGTAGCCGTAGTCTGACAGTTCTGGTAAGTTGTAGCCGGTCTCACACTGGAATGTGAAAATATTTCCTGTAAGCTCTCCGAGCGAACCCTCCAGCTTTCCGGCCTGATCTTCGGGGAGCAGTTCCTTATTCAGGATCAGTGACATAGAACCGGCTGTATCGCTTTCGCCTGAATTAAAACTGAATGCGTTTTTATGCTGCATCATATTCATCAGATAGAACTCAGCATCTTCTCCACCCATTTGCTTTTCGGTGATGTAAAGCTCACTGGCTGCCCAATAGACTTCATCACTGACATCATAGTCAGCGGCGACCGCTCTTGTCTCGCTCTTGTATTCAGGCTGATAAAACGATTCCGGATTCTGAGCCTCATCCTCCGAAGCATCATAGCGGAACCTGTAGTATGCCTTGAAAGCATCCTTTGCAGCAGTCAGCAGTTCATTTGCATATTCAGCATCATAATCCGCCCAAAGTCTTGCGCCCTGTGCTGCACAGGCAGCAAAATTCAGAGTTGCTGCAAATGTGGGCGGGTCAACGATATAGCAGGAATGATATTCATGCTCATAGTCTTTCGGTCTGGCACTGAACCCTACTCCATGAGCATCGTTATAATACAGACCTGCAAAATCTCCCCATTCCTTCGCATCGGACTGTACTTTCATCTTTGACATGAAGTCAAGTTCATATCTGCATTCATCGAGTATGTCGGGAATGTCATTGCCGCTTTCCGGTACTGAAACGATTCCCGAACCGTCAGCAAACTTATCTCCGCAGTTTTTTGTCTTCAGAGAACGCTCATACATATTCTGGAGGATCCAGACAGCTCTGCCGCCCTCTGTCATATACTTGTCGAAGTCACTGCCTGTAAACCAGCCGCCGCCGGTATCTATCCTCGTTGCAGTGAAGTTTTCGGCTTTCTCCGTAGTTGTGGGATACTCACTGCTCCACTTATCCCTGACAAATCCGACAGCTTCATCCCTATTGAATCTGTGTGCCAGTTCTCTGCTGTCGCCCGAGGTGATATACTTGCTTTCAATATCCAGACCTGAACGGCTCTGGTAAAAATAATTCAGCGCATTTGTAAGCATATCGTTTTCGGTATCACTATAAATATCATACCCTATCCTGAACGGGAACGAACGCCATTCAGTGTCCTTGATACGGATGTAATACTCTCCGGTATGGTTGAAATCGGTAAAATCTATCTTACATACGGTATCACCGGAATCGGGATCGGCCGCAGCCTCGCCTGTTGTTCCCGTGAACTCGACATTATTTCCTTTTACATTGACTATCTCGAACTCGTAGCTTCCGCTGAGAGTTATCGGCTTTGCATCCTTGCTGAAAGCTCCCTTGTCATCGCTGAGAACAGCCTTCTTGGAAAGTCCTGTATAGTATCCCAGCTGGTTGACTGAGATGTAGTTATTCTCCAAACCACTGCTGCTTCGTCCTATTATGCCAAGGTCATGATCAGGAGGTATTTCGGATGTTTCCGACATATCCTCAATGGTCATATCATCGAACCACAGTTCATCGCCTTCTTCTGCATTTCCACCGAAGCCCGAAGCGTCGTCAGCATAGCTGAATATCCAGTAAACCTCTTCTTCAATATCCTCAGGAGCTTTGAATATACCTGAGAATTCCTGATACTCGTTCGTAAGCGAAACAGGTTTTCCCCAGCTGCCGCCGTAAGAATAGCCAATATGCATATCATTTGTTTTTCCGTCAAGCTCAAATATTCTTCTGTTGCCGTCGATACTGCCGATATAGGAACACAAAGCCATCCCCTCACGCTTTGCTTTTACTCTGAAGCTGATTTTGTATTCATGTCCCTTACTGAAGGTCAGCCCGCCGTGACGGAACTGAAGCTCCCACTGTCCGTGTTCTTCGCCGTAAGGCTTTATCACAGTGATATGAGCTGCTCCTTCATTTATATCGGCTTCCTGCTTTGCATTTCCTGATTCTGCGGTCGCCCATGGCAAAATCTTGCTTTCAAATTCTGTCTCCCCAAGAAGTTCATATGCTGATGCAGTTATCGGTCCTGCCATCACGCTGTTCATCGGTACAATCATTGCAGCTGCAAGCAGTCCTGCGGTGATCCTCTTAAAATGCTTTTTCATGTCATTCCCCTCCACTATCATGAATAAAGTTTCGTGTACTATATGCTACATTATACGGAAATTTCCGCTTTAAGTCAACAATTTATAGGTAAGCTGTATTATTCTTGCAGTAAGTTGCATTTTTCAATGGGTAAGTTGCATCCATATATTCCTGCAACAGCCCGATATCAAAGCCGCAAACCAAAAGACTGTCCGCAGACAGGACCTGCTGTGTCGTTCATGCTTCTGGAAGAACTGGTGGGAACAGATAAAATGCAGGAAACAAAGATTGCTATGGGGTTCTGACAGATGTATGCTTTGATAAAAGAATAAGAATGATTAATAGTTGCGTATGAATATATGAGGTACAAATGAAAAGAATAGCTGTTATTGGTGACTATAATCCTAAAGAAGAAAGCCATTGTCGCATATTGGATTCAATAAAAGATATATCAGAGGAATTAGAAGCTGAACTTGAAGTTCAATGGATCATGAGTGATGAATTGGACACTTCCGCGGAACATCTAAAATCGTTTGATGGTTTCTGGTTCTCACCGGGAAGCCCTTATAGGAATGCAAAGAACGTTCTGACGACAATGCAATTTGCGAGAGAGAACGGCATTCCTTCACTAGGGACTTGTGCCGGTTTTCAACATATGGTCGTTGAGTTTGCACGTAATGTGTTAGGCCTGTATGGAGCAGACACCGAAGAAAACAATGAAGAATGTTCAGATGCCGTAATAGCAAGATTGCCGTGTTCTCTTGTATATAAGAAAGAACAACTGAAGATATCAAATCCTGATTCAATCATGGCTCAATCAATAGGTATTGACAGATTTGTCGGAGAATACCGTTGTAATTACGGATTTAATGAAGCCTATCACAGTATATTTTTAAATAGTAATATGATTGCTGCCATAGCACAAAACGAAGACGGATATACTAGAGGATTTGAAGTTAAAGGACACCCGTTCTTTGTTGGTACTCTTTTCATTCCCCAGTTGGACTTTAAGGGAGACGGTTCTTATCGTATAATCAGATCGTATCTGAATGCCGTTTTATTCGGATGCGGCGTGGAAATTCCTTGAATATATCAAAAGTGAAAGATAACAAATGATGAAATTTTGTCCATTTGTGGGTACAGTAACCTTGTATATTAAGCAGAAACAGATAAGATAGGCAGCCATTACGGCTGCCTTTTACACTATATTTCATACTTCTCAAGTTTCAGCAGAGCTATCTTTTTATCCAGTCCGCCTGCATATCCTGTAAGCCTTCCGTCTGTCCCCACTACTCTGTGGCATGGAATGATAATTCCGATTGGATTATGTCCGACAGCACCGCCGACTGCCTGCGCTGACATACGCTCAACTCCTTGTCGTTCTGCAAGGATACGTGCGATTCCACCATAGGTCATAGTCTGTCCATAAGGTATAGTCAGAAGTATATCATATACAGCCTTGCGGAACGGTGTTGTGTGAATACTGATCGGCGGAGTATAATCGGGAACCTTCCCACTGAAATAAATATCGAGCCATGTGCAGGTCTGCGTGAATATAGGCATCTCCGCCTTGGTTCTTTCTTCAACAAGTTTATTTGGATAGTGTTTCTGCCCGTCGAACCATAGTCCTGTCAGTGCTTCGCCGTCACTGGCGAGGGTGATACCGCCGAGGGGTGAAATATAGTGAAATATGTTATTCATTATATCTTACTTCTATCATATGCTTTTTAGTGTATATCTCGGACCTTCTTCGCCGATCGTTCCGTTAGGAACAAATCCGCACTTATCAAGCACTCGTTTTGAAGATATATTATCTTCATTTGTTTCGGCTTCCAGAGCTGTAACATTCGGCTGTTTAAGAGCCCATTCAGATACTGCTTTCACGGCTTCGCTTGCATAGCCATATCCCTGATACTCATCGTTTATACCATATCCTATCTCAGCGATACCATCAGGAGAAAGTCCTTTGAAACACAATTCACCAATATGCGTTACGTCTTTCAGTTCTATCATCCATATCGCATACCAATCCCACTGTTCGGAATGATCAAGGCAACCGTTCAGCATTTCGGTGTACGCAGCTTTAAGGACATCAACCGTTTGTGTTTCTATAAATACTTCCATCTGCTCTTTTGAGGCAGGGTATATTTTCAAGTGTTCTGTTTCGATCATAGTAGTCTCCTTATATCGGAATATGCTTTTAAATACATTCGTTCAGGTGATTTAACTGTTTTTTCGCCCAAGTAAAGATAAGGTCTGACAGCCTATCAAAATCAGATACGCCGCTGTTTTTTATCTGTATATAAGCAGAGATAATATCTTTTTCGTTGCCTACAACTTTGCAGACAAGCTCCTGAGAATGTGCGATATATTCTCCTGATCGCAGATACAAAAGTGCCTGTATCACAAATGATGCGGCTTTATACAATCCTTTCAGTATTGCGGGATTTTTTTCATATATCAGATTATGAACGCAGGAGTGATAAATATTGCAGACTCCTATCCTGACTGACCGCCTGATATCATCAACAGTTATTTGCGGAATAATATCATCAAGAGTTCCGATTATCGGCTTCGTATCATTATAGAACTGAAACAGATCAGATACCTCCCAGTTCCTGAGGTCATCAGCATCAGAAAGAAATCCACAGAATAATTCTCTGTGCGGAAGGGCGTCAAGCATAGTTCGGTAACGTCTGACATCATCACCTGAAAGATGATCGAGAATAACGACGAAATCAATATCGCTGCTTTCTGTTGCTTCTCCGCGTGCATAGCTTCCCTGTAAGCCAACGAAACATACCTTGTCGGGAAATGTATTTTGCAAGGCTGAGATAAATTTATCTGTCAAAGACGCTGTATCGATCATATCTGGTCTCCTGCACAATATGTGTTTTATTATTTACCTGATTGGATAAAAAGTCCCAACAGCCGAAACTGTCAGGACTTTTTTTCGCAGGAAGCTGTCAATGACCTTTATGCTTTTCCCTGCGTTTTTGCTGTTTAAGCTCAAACTGACGCTGCTTTTCGGCTTCACGCTGCTCCTTTGTTAGCTGTCTGCGTTCGGTCTTCATCTGCTCCTGCATAAGCTTCAGCGCTTGCTGCGACTTAGTGCCGATACCTGTGGTACTGAGCTGCTTTCGTGCATTACGCTGCCGCCGTTTTGGGTTGTCAGCAGTCTGCTTTGTTTTCACCTTAACAGCAGGACTGAACTTCAACTTGTAGTAATGCCTAAGTACGAATTCAAAGACTTCACGGTCCTTTGGTTCTGCTCCGAATATGACCTTAGCCGCTGAGAGTTTACCCTTTTCAGAGCGTTCAAATACTCCCACCCAGAAAGGCTCCTCGAAAAATACCGTCAGCATACCGTTCGTTTTGTCCATATCTTTCCCTCCTGAAAATTGCTATGGACAAAGAACGGACAACCCGGAGGGGCAGGTTACTTACCCTGTAATCACAGGACGGCCGGGCTACCTACCGGCTCTGGCATACCCGAAGGTACACGTTGCGTTTTTATCTTTGTCATCTGATCGCACAGTAGTGCTGTTTATATCATAACATATCTGCACCGTCCGGTCAAGACTATGGGTTGACGGAATTTCACCTTTCGGTTATAATAATATCAAACCTAAGTCATCAAAAATTCTGTAGGCAGATACGCAGCAAACGGCGTAATATCGCAGATGACACGATTTGTGTCACCGGTGCGACGATGCGGTTCTTTACTTTTTTCAGTCTTCGTGTTACCATGAAATCAGCTGGAAGGCAATCATCTGAAAGGAACACGGAATTATGAAAAAGAACGGAATAAACACACTTATCACAGGCGTATTAATGCTGATACTGTTTACAGTCTGGACTGTACTGATACAGACGGTTGACGTTCAGGCAGCGGGACAGAACGGAACGGACATCGGTTTCGCAAGTCTGAACACATGGTTTCATAAAATGACAGGCGTTCATATGTGGGTGTATACCGTCACCGACTGGCTGGGACTTGTGCCGATCTTTATCTGTATTATATTCGGAGCTGTAGGTCTGGTTCAGCTCATAAAGCGGAGAAGCCTTCTCAAAGTGGATAAGGATATTATCCTGCTTGGTATTTACTATATCCTTGTGATATTTGGTTATCTCATATTTGAGATGATACCTATAAACTACCGACCGATACTTATAGAAGGTCGTATGGAGGCTTCTTATCCGTCTTCGACAACGCTTCTTGTTATGAGCGTAATGCCAACACTTGCCTTTCAGATGCAGCGAAGAGTGCGAAATACTAAAGTCAGGTACGGACTTTATGCGTTTACAGTCTTATTCACGGCGTTTATGGTCGTAGGACGAAGTGTTGCGGGAGTACACTGGCTGACAGATATAGCAGGCTCTGTACTGCTTAGCTCTGGACTGTACTTAATATATCATGGTGCTGTCCGCCTCACTGACAAAAATAACTAACGGAGAAAAGAAAATGGAATTTCACGAGAAATTGCAGGAATTAAGGAAGAAAAAAGGCTTAACTCAGGAAGAACTCGCAAAGGATCTCTATGTATCACGTACAGCGATCTCGAAATGGGAATCGGGAAAGGGTTATCCGAATATTGATTCACTGAAAGAGATATCAAAGTTCTTTTCTGTGACCATAGACGAGCTTCTGTCATCGGAGGAACTTATTACTGCGGCAAAAGACGAGAACCGTTCAAATATTGGTAAAATGATCGACCTGCTGATAGGGATAGTAGATATAATGAGTATAATGCTTATTCTCCTGCCGCTTTATCCGAAAAAGACAGGTGAAACAGTCTCGGCAGTTGCCCTGTTTGATTACACGAATATCTCCTTCGGAATAAGCTGTGTCTGCTTGGGATTGTTTGCCGCACTCATCATCATCGGTGCAGTGAAGGTATTTATGAATTACAGGAACATAGAAAAGGGCAGAAGCACAGTTACAGCCATATCGCTTGTACTTAGCATAATCTCGGTTTTGTTCCTGACTATGACAAGAATCCCCTATGCAGCAACAGTAGCGTTTCTGCTGCTCATAGTTAAGGGGATAATGCTTTTCAAAGCTCCGAAAAGCGAGCAATGAAAAGCATAATACATCAGGATTATCAGACGATCAAGATCACTATTCATATTTCAGGACGCTGTATCACTGCTTCAACTAAATATTCAATAGAAACGACCGCAGAATTTTACTGCGGTCGTTTTAATAACAAAAAGTCCTCACAGCCGAAAACTTTTAGCATCTCTGTCCGTTCATTGACGAAAGTATGCTTTTTTATTCTCATCTCTCTCAAAACATTTTAATTTGATAATCATTCTCAATTGTGAAAATCATGTGAAAAATATTGTGAAAGTATTGACATTCGCATTGAATATGATATAATAATCAAGGCGAATATGATAATGATAATCATTTTCAAATCAAAAGAACAGAGGTGAAACATGGGTTCTTACAATACTCCACAAAAAGAAAGAATACTATCATTTCTTTGCCTGCATATAGACAAGGAACTAACTGTACATGAGATCATAGAAGGTATAACGAATGAATCACCAAATGAAGAGCCTATAGCAGAAAGCACAGCGTACCGTATAATGAATAATCTTACTCAGCTCGGATTAACCAGTAAAAAAACAGACAGTAACCGTGAATTCCGATACAGGCTTTGCAATAATGATAATAACAATTCAAAAATCAGCTTCCATTGTAAATTGTGCGGAAAGATATATCATATAGACGAGGAAGTCTGTAATTCCATAATCAAGGAGCTTCACGAAAACTGCCCTGTAAAAACAGATGAAGAACTCATGCTGACAGGAGTATGTGACAACTGCAAACAGCAATAATCTGCATTATGGATAACAAATATAGATTTTTGGAGAGATAGCTTTGAAAAAAGTCATAAACCGTATTATCATATTTTTTATTATGATATCTTTTATGCTTATGCTCGTCATTTCTTCGTTTATGATAGCAAAGCATATACAGCATCACTGTACAGGTAAGAACTGCCCTGCATGCAGTGAGCTGACACAGTGTTTCAATAATGTCCGGCTGCTCGGAAATGTAGGCAATGCACCTGTATTATCATTTGCATTTGCCATAGGCTTTGCGGTAACTTTGATATTTGCTGCAAGTACTATGTCAAATATTACGACCCTTATTTCTCTGAAGGTTGAGCTTCTGAATTGAATGATAATTATCGTTACAGGACACAAATAATAATATATATCATTCAATTCGGAGGTTCATATCCTATGTTTAAGAAAAGAACTATAACAGCAATACTCAGTATTGCTATGGCAGCTGCAAGCTTTACAGGATGCAGCTCTGATAATAACAAATCTTCGGATAATGCTGCCGTTAAGGCAACAGTTTCATCACCTGATGCTTCAAAGTCATATAACGTAGTTTGCACTATTTTCCCCGAGTATGACTGGGTAAAGGAAATAATCGGCGACAATGCCGACAATGTTGATCTTACATATCTTCTCGACAGCGGCATTGATCTTCACAACTATCAGCCAACAGCAGATGACATAATGAAGATAACAAGCTGCGACCTGTTTGTATATGTGGGCGGCGAGTCTGATGAATGGGTAGAAGATGCACTTGCTAACGCATCTAATCCTGATATGAAGGTAATAAATCTTATGGACGTTCTCGGTGATTCAGCTAAGGTCGAGGAACTCAAAGAGGGTATGCAGGAAGATGAACATGAGCATGAGCATGAACACAAGACGGATTTTGATGATTCGGAAGTAAAAGACAGGACTCTTGCAGAATGGGACGGAAGCTGGCAGTCAACATATCCGCTTTTACTTGACGGATCCCTCGATGAGGTATGGGAGCATAAAGCAGAAGACGACGATACAATGACAGCTGAGGAGTATAAAAAGAAGTACACAACTGCATATGAAACAGATGCTGTTACTATAAATATCAAAGCTCCCGAGGTCGAGTATGTTACAGCAGATAAAACTATAAAGGCTGATTATGAGTACAGCGGTTTCTATATCAGAACAAAAGACGATGGTTCAAAGCAGGCAAGATACAAGTTTGAGAAAAAGTCGGGAGACGATGAGGCTGCAAAGTATATCGTATTCAGCGATCACAATATCGAGCCGTCAGAGCCTGAGCATTTCCACCTGTACAGCGGAAATGACGGATTTGATACTCTTGTTGAGGAGGGAACTCATTTCCCCACATATTACCCGACTTCGTTGAGTGCAGAGGATATTGTTGAAGAGATGACAGGCGGACATGATCACAGCCATGAACATGAGGAAGGTGAAGAGGAATACGACGAGCACGTCTGGCTTTCTCTCAAGTACGCAAAGGTATTCTGTGCTGAGATAGAGCGCAAGGTATCAGAGATAGATCCCGCAAACGCTGACACCTACAAGAGCAACTACGACAAATACATCATGCAGCTCAACAACCTTGATTCTGATTTTGAAACACTCTTTGAAGCTGCCAAGGAAAAAACTCTTGTTTTCGGCGACAGATTCCCGTTCCGTTACTTTGTAGATGATTACGGTCTTGATTATTTTGCTGCATTTATCGGCTGCTCAGCTGAATCCGAAGCAAGCTTTGAGACTATCAAGTTCCTTTCCGATAAAGTCAAGGAACTTAATTGCAATACTGTTTTCACGCTCGAAAACTCAAATAAGGATATAGCAAACGCTATTATCAGTAGCTCTGGCAATAAAAATGTAAAGATCGCAGAGCTCAATTCGCTCCAGTCAGTTTCCAAGAGCGATATAAGCAGCGGTGCAAGCTATATATCCCTTATGCAGAAGAACTACGACATTCTTGCAGGCGTTATGAAATGAGGTCCGAAATGAATAATAAGAAAATACCCGTTATACTTATCACAGGCTATCTCGGCTCGGGAAAGACTACTCTCATGCAGAATCTTCTGAAACAGGAGCAGCGCAAGATAGCACTTATAGTAAATGATATGGGCAGCGTCAACATAGACGCTGCTCTCCTGAACAAGAACCGTGACCGAATATCTTCCGTAGAAATGGTCGAACTCCAGAACGGCTGCATATGCTGTACTCTCAGAGACGAGTTCATAGCTGAGATAGAGCGTATCTCTCAGCTCCCCGATATTGAAGCTGTTTTCGTAGAGGCTTCGGGAATAAGTGAACCCTCAAATATCGCAGCATCATTCGTTGTCTACACAGAGGATAATCCCGATACCAATGTATACCTAAGCTCTGTTGTATCTGTTGTAGATGCCGACCGTATATATAATGAATTCCTGCGTGAGATCTCAATGGAGAACGATACAGAGGAAGGCGACATCATCAATCTTATTATCGACCAGATAGAGTTCTGCAACCTTGTTATCCTCAACAAGACAGACCTGCTCAATGCTGAGCAGATCGAAGAAGTAACAAAGGCTATCCGCGATATACAGTCAGAAGCC